>Ga0307963_1004665_pt1 | contig 10854 bp, 9 predicted proteins | sample OrgLakmetagen594_FD_201829 | JGI IMG/M metagenome (GOLD analysis project Ga0307963, IMG submission 201829) | Saline water microbial communities from Organic Lake, Antarctica - #594 | ecosystem: Environmental > Aquatic > Non-marine Saline and Alkaline > Saline | place: Antarctica: Organic Lake...
TGTGTGTGAGTGTGCGTGTGTGTGTGTGTGTGTGTGTGTGTGTGTGTGCGTGTGCGTGTGCGTGTGCGTGTGCGTGTGCGTGTGCGTGTGCGTGTGCGTGTGCGTGTGCGTGTGTGTGTGTGTGTGCGTGTGTGTGAGTGTGCGTGTGCGTGTGCGGATATGCAAGGATAATGGAACGTTAAATAATTGGCACCTTGTATGCACTACTTCTGAGTGTGTTGCTGACACAATCTTGGTCACGCGGGATTCTCTGTTGATGCATAAATCTGAGGGAAATGCAGATCTGCTGGCAAACGTGAATATTGAAAGCGGAATCGGATAGATAAAGGTTTTCTTTACCTGCTGCCATTTGCCTTTTTCAGAATACCTGCTGCCGTTCCCCTGCCCGTTCGTATGATATCCTCAAAGGAGGAGACGAGGGGCAGTAGGAACCCTACAATAAGCAAGTAGGCGCAGTATAGTAAGTAGGTGCTGAGAGCTGGACGGTATGAGGCATCGCAGGCCTCATCCCCAGCAGGCGGATGACGAGCTGGACAGGAAGGAGTGGGTACATTCTGAGCACTGCATTCTATGCAGCTTCGTTTCTTGTGTATGCCGTGCAGCTTCGTTTCATATGCATCCCGTAGCACCAAATCTGGTGGGGTTAGCACTGTCCTACTACAGATATAAATGGCTCTCAATCCAAAATTGATGCTTTACAGTAATACATGCGCACCTGCACCCTCACCTGCAAGCACGTGCGTGAGCGCGCATGCAGAACCTGCCATTTATATACATTAGTTTACCTCTATTACTTGGCCAATTTTGAATTCGGTGCTCGCAGTGCACGGTTTGGCATGTATCCTGCCTGGCCTTTGGCTGTAATTAAATGAGAGCATTTAAGGTGGGTGTGTAGATGTAAGGTTTGTTTCTGGGTGGAGAGCGGGTGCAAGCTTTGGTGTGGGTTTGTGTGGGTGTTGGTCTGGATCAATAAGAAAGTACAAAAATAAAAATTCATCGCTTCATGCGCTGTGTGTCCTTTATAATGCGGTGGCGCGCTCGCTTGTGCGTATTATATGTGTGTGTGTGTGTGTGTGTGTGCTTGCAGGAATATAAAAGAGCCCCCCCGCAAGGTGATGGCGCACACCGCTCTTTCTGACATCCGTGAAAGCATTGAGGAGCTTCAATACTATAGGACTATTGCAATTTTCAAGGCGCACAGTGGTAAAGGAAGCACGAAAGGGAAGGGCAGATGATTCAAGCCGTTGTGCTTTTGTTGTTTCGGGATTGTATGCCTCGGTAATTGTGAGAGACGCCCTTGCCCTTGCCTTAGATTCCTACAGAGAGGCTTATTTTAATTTTAATTTACAATTTACTTATTCAGCGAGGATTTCCTGCACTTACAGGGGTTTGCCGACTTCATTTCTACTCAGACCAGAGATTGCAGCTGAGGGCGACAGAAAAGCCAGTCACCAAATTCGGCTAGACCATAACCATGAAATAGGAAAATTATACTTAGCAGCGTATGCACATCATTGCTGGTACATGAACCTGTGCAAGTAAAAGCATGCAAGTGCATTGAGGTTTGGCTAGGCTTAAAAGATTTGATGACAGTACCTGTAATGCCTGCTTGCGTTGCTGATCATCAAAAAGTGGTTTAATGAAAAGAGGCTTCCTATATGCAGCAATTGGGTTACGGCTAGGCTTTGCTATGCTGCAGCATGCTGTCCTGCAGCTGGACTGCTGCCATGCTTGCAACAACTTCATGCGACAGCTTCACTATGAAAGTTTCACGGCTGATACACGGATGAACTGCTTTCAGGGAGCTTTGATAAAAAAATAAAAGTAAATCTCCAGCGCGGGCCAGACGCAAAGCTACCGGCCGAAACAAACGATTTTCCTCCCGACCATGCCTTTCTCGGTGCAACGTATTCCCCTAACATTTTAATGGATACATTTCACGCATGACAAGGGGCATGGGGTTTGGCTAGAAAAAGGTGCAATCTTATTTCGTATCGGTCAATTTGATTCTTAAACTTTTATTTAGTATATATATTGCCATAATAATCAGGCTCCGTCAAATTGCGGACTTCAGGAGATCAATTTTAAAGATGGACTAAGCATATATTAGCAGCAGAATATAATACGATTACAGCAAACGATTCAATTACAGCAAATATTTATCAATAAAACAGCAAATGTTTGGTACAATGGTGTTTTGTCTTCTCAGGCGGCAATTTGGTCCTTAGCAGCATGCCTTGGCACTGTCAGCAGCCGGGTCAGAACTGTTTGAGGAGAAAGGTCCACCTGAGCAGTCAAACTGCCCGTAGTGTACGGAGCGATCACCCGTGACCGCAAAGTGAGGCTTCTGCAGTGTGACAAGTGACAGCCAACAGGTTGCAATTTGTTGCATGCATGGGTAATTACAAACGGCGAGTATTATTGATTATCGAGCTAAAGTTGGACAGTCGATACTGGATACAACCTGCACATGATAAATCCTACTTTCCTCTCCAAATGCGCGTTTTATCTAAACTAAATAACCCACCAGCCACGTCTCCTCCACCATCGAGGCGGTGTTGCCACAGACCAGCATCGGCTTGTTCTTCACAAACCTGTGTCGTGTTCAGTTGGATACTTGTGATTGGCTACTACCTACTCAAGATCGCAGGAAGGGGAGAGCAGACTGCAACGTGTATTAAAGTTCAGCCGTTTAAATGATGCTCCTCCGTGTGCCAGCCCTGCCCACTCACTTGTGATGGTCATCCAATGCGTAGGAGTGGGAGTGACCAGGCAGAGTGCCCTTGTACACGGCCACCTGCCCATAGTCCTCACACAGGTCTTCCAACCGGCCCGGCACCTTGAACAGCCTATGCAGCACCAAGGGAGTTGAGAGTACCAGTATGGAATCATTGATAAGCAGCTGATGAGCGGCAAATAAAGGGAAACAAGAAATGAGTGACAAATGGGTTAAATGTAGGGTGCGAGGCATAATATGATATTTTTTCCATATGATATCATATGATATTATCAGATAATATTAGAACATTCAAGAATTTGTCCCAAACTGTGCACTCTGGTGGTTTTAGTCCCAAGGAGTTGATTGGTGAGAACCCTGCATAATTTTATGGCTGGGAAGAAAGTTGTCAAAAGAGGAAGGGAAAGCCAAAAGATATAAACAAAGAAAGGGTCTGTTGTTTGGGTCCGTTGTTTGAGTTGCTGTTGCTGGTTGTCCATTGTCTACAGTGTTGTGCTTATACGCCGTATCTCCATTTTCAGACCGTATATATGGTACGGTTACGGTACGGTACAATCCGAAACCGTATAATACGGTCAAAATGAAAGTACGGTTCCGGTACGGAAAACCGGTTGACTGTACAAGCTTGCATGGCCACCCGTTTTGAGGCGCGTGCCCGCCCGCCACTCGAATTTTCCGTCCCAACAACTATCATTATATTATACTTATAATTAAGGAATGAAACAAAGATGAATAAAGGCCCAACACAAAAGAGGCAAAGGCAGGCTTTGGGGGAGGCAAGCCTGCCTGACCCCCAAAGCCTGCTGAGGGCCCCTGCATACCCCCCCCCCTGCAGCATGCCTTCAAGTGAGCCAGATTCAGAAGCAGGCAAGGGTTAGGAAGAATGCCTGGGTGTGGGAGCAGTTTGACAATCGTCCAGTTCCAGCAGCAGGAGCAGCAGCAGCGGGGGGTGACCAGGAAATGGCAGAGGAAGAAGAGGCTGCAGCAGCCCCAGCTCCAGCAGCAGCAGCAGCAGCAGCAGCAGCAGCAGCAACAACAGCGGCAGCAGCGATGGAGGTAAAGTATGCATGCAAGCACTGCCCCAACGTGAGGTCAGCGCACGAGGCCCGCATGAAGGAGCACCTGCTGAACATCAAGATTTGTGGCTTCCTATCCTCTACAGCAGCAGATGAGTGCCCAGCAGAAGAGGTGCAGAGCAAACTCAAATCCCTGAGGCAGAGCAGCAGCAGCACCACCGAACATCAGGGCAGATTTGAAGGCAGCGGCAATTTTTGGACTGAGGCTTTCAAAGTTTGGACCGTACCGTACGCCGTACCGTATTTTACCGTATATACGGTCTAAAACCGTATAAATATGGCTGTACACCGTATTTCCGTACCGTACCGTATAACTGTACACCATACCGTACACCGTAGTGGCATAACACTGATTGTCTAAGGCTGCCAAACAAACTAAAATTGAGATGGCTGATGTGACTGCTGCTCCTGTTGCTGCTGCTCAAATTTAACCCAAGGCCGCCATTTCAAGCTGCACCCCAGCTGACCCCTGCTGGCCCTTCGGGGCTTGTCCAGCTTTTTGAATGGGAGCTCAGCATCAATGACAAAGCGCATGAGCTCCTTGTGGCAGTCCTGCTGCTGCTTGGATGTTGGAATGTAAGGGCAACAGGGAGCTGTCGTGCCTTGTGCTTTTGGGGGGGCCCACCTGCTACCTCAGGGTCCTCCATCAGCTCCTCTTCAGGCTGAGCAGGGCCTGTGCACCGCCCATCATGCTGCTCAATTGACTAGGATGAGTTACAAGGGCTAATGAGGTGGTTGCAACGCTGGCACATCAGGGCACAAGGCTGATGTTCCTGGTCGGTGATGACTGCATCATAGCCTGCAATGGTCTTTATGCTTCTAATCGCCAGCTGCTACTTGAGCTCCAGCGGGGTGTAGCCTGCTCCCCAGGAGATTCTGTTGATAATTGCCATCTGGGCCCCATTCTATCCCAAATAATTTCCCCATCATTCTTTAAACAAGCGTCTCAGTGCGCTGAGCACCATTTAAAAATATAATATTATGCGGAAAATATAATATTTTGCGGAACCTGCATTAAATGATAGTATCATATTTAAGGTTGGCCAGAACCGTATATTTGCACCGTATATGACCGTATATTCGGTGTTCTCCCTGACAAAAATACCGTACATACACCGTATACATATGGTTCTGGCCAACCCTAATCATAATTGTGAATATAATAATAATAATATCATGGGGGCACCTCGCACCCTAGTAAAGTGAGTACAGGCAAATACTCCTAAACCACGGAAAATTTCATGTGTGCTGATGGAAGCACGTGCAGCCCTTTTCTCTGCTTGGAATTGTGCAGGACTAGCATTGCATGCGCCTGCTTTACCATGCAAGGCGCAGCATACATTTTTGCCTTTAATTTTCTCGCAGTGCAATAAAGAATCAAAGTAATAACAACCATTAGTTGGATACTTCTTGACACCTGATAGCCGTTCATTTAATAATGATTATAGATGTCTGCATAGGCATCTTCATTAGGGTTGGCCCAAACCGTACATGGGATTTCAATATGCTGTATGCCGTACGTCCTTGGATCCACCGCCCTCCCTGAAAATAATAAATCTTTTATGGTCAAAATGTGCAACCGCCCCCCTAAAAATAAATGATTTACAGTTTTGCACTGCAACTGCCCCCTCCCTCGCTGGAACTTCCCGACGGATGCAAACGGTTCAGGCGGGGCTGGGGCTGGGGGGTCAGGGAGTGCAGGATAGGTGAGTGCGGGAATTCCGACCACTCATCGGAAGGCTTCCTGACCACTCATCGCTCGCACTGCTCAAAAACGTTAATTTCCGCCAGCGCCCCTCAACCGTCCCCTTTAGGAATAAATATATCTATTAACCACCGCCCTCACCAAAAAACAATAATAAGGGGGCGGTGATATACTTTTTGTACGGTATAAAGCCGTATTTCCATACTGCAAGTAGAGAATTTAAAATTACTCAGAACAAGTTAATAGGGGGTGTCAATTTGCAACTCTTGAAGAGCTGAGCACGCATGGCCCAATCTTCTATACCCAAACAATGAACGGTTAGGGAGCTAGGCCTGCTTCAAGCAAACAAGACCCAAAAATGGCCTTTTTCAGCGCAAAAGGGAGTTCAACTACTGTGGTAGTACCACAACCACCAACAAACCTATTTATTAATGCAAAAAACATGCATCTATAGAAAGTAGGAAGCAAAGGAAGCGCCGAATTATTAAGAGCAAGAGAGGAAATGACCAGAAAGAGCGAAAAGGACTGCTGCTGCTAAAATAGCAGAGGAGGCTAACGGAGGAAATCCCTGAAAATGCGCATTTTTGCATTCAGAAGATAGCCACTCACAGCCACTTCATCCGATCGACACCATTTTAGTACCAAAGTGTAGCTGGCATTGAGAGCTACCCGAGCAGGTGCCCAGTTTTATGTGGGTCACTTTGCGTGCTGAGATAGACTGGATTAAGCACACATGGTGCATGTAAACCCAAATGTGGTGATTTTCATGGAAAAATGGCTCAAATCCTCATAAAACACCAATCACTCAGCCGTTTTCTTTCATTTTTGTTGCAATAATATTCTTTTCCAATAAGTATTCTATACCATAAAAAGTATTCCAGATTGGTGCAGTGGGTGAGTCGGTATGAAGGATTTGTGTTTAAAATGGCCTGCACGCCACAGCAAATTAAGCACACGCCCCGCAATTGGCAAGCTCCAAATTTTACATCTATGCACAGTAGAACAAGGATTCATATTATATAAATTTTGGAGCTTGCCAATTGTGGGGCGTATAAGCCATTGAGCATATAAAAACTTGCCCATTTTGGGCCTCAGTTAGCCCCCTCTGCTAAAATAACACAAGTCTGGTGCGCCGCCTGCATATACGACCTATATGCGGGGTATATACGGTTGGCCAAAACCCAGGCACGGTCAAACGGAAACAGATGCGGCGGAATATTTTCATATACGGTACCGGCGTATTGAAATACGGATATCCTGTATGTACGGTTTGGGCCCACCCTAATTTTCATCCATCCAGTGCCTGTAAATGGTGAAATGAACGTAATAGAAGGGCATTGGGCTGGCACAGACTCATACCTGTATGTCATGCTGAAGAAACGAGCCTCCCCGAGCACCTCTCGAAGCTCAGGGTCGTTCACGACCAACTCGGATTGTTCCAGAATGCGGGGATCCGTGAAGCCCGCCTGAGCAACGTGATTAAAAGAAGCACTTGCTTGAAATAGTCGAAACAGCAAGGGTGGGTTTTCAGAGTACTTGGTCGTGCAGAGCCGTAGGAGGTGCACCAGCAAACGGCAAGCTAGAAGAAAAGAGTGTCATGCAAACACACTCACCTGTCTTGCCAGGCGAATAAAGTCTTGGATGTACAGCGCCCCTCCCAAGCACTCGCCCAGCAGCACTGGGTGTGTGCGCAGCTGCATGGGAAAAAGACAATCTCCAGCAGTCTGAGCAAATGGTCCCTTGCCATAATAAGAAAGGCATGGCTGCCTTCAGCGAAAGATGCAAGACACAGTATTACAGCTGCAAGAAATTGGTTGTCCTGCACAATCATAGAAAGCACGTGCTTGTCCTTTTTTGTTACTCTCTTTTCACAGTCTCACCTCTTGTGGGAGCCGCCTGTCACAGTAGATGTCGGAGAAGTACATCTCCCCTCCTGAGGCAAGCACTCTGTATACTTCACGCAGCACACCCGCTTTGTCGGGGGACAGGTTGATCTACAGGGGCGCACATGCGTGTGTCTCAGATGAACTTCTTTTGACATTAAGGCAATGATAAAAGCAAGCGGCATGTGATACCAGCATTTATAACGTGACGTAGTTATTGCTTTGTGAAGAAGTCAGCAGCAGAACACACAGGAGCAGAATGCAACGCAGAGGAAGCAATTAAAATGTATGGTATGAGGACCTCATGAACTAGCACACACCACGCAGTTGGAGATGACAAGGTCCTGGCTGTAGTTTGGGATGCCGGATTTGGTCAGGTTTTCAATCTCTCCCTGCAAAGTAATTGCATTGCACAAAATGAATAGGCAAGCATTTGGACGCATTTTTTGGCGAAGCCCCCTTCAGGGGCGTAGCCCCTAGGTTTGTAAGTTTCCCACCAAAGTTCACGCGTGGCCACCCAGCCTCACCCAGGCCACCCCCCGCCCTGAAACTTTGGCTAGCCTCCCAAACAAAACTTCTAGGAGGGTAGCCTAAAAATGGAGAGCTGAGGTTGTCTAAGTGAAGTTATATCGACGAGTCTTGACACTTGGGCAAAAGTTTGGCCAAACATTAACGCGTAGCACTCAGCCCACCTCCCGCCCTGGAACTTGGGCCAGCCCCTTACGTATGCTGATGGAACAACTTGACAAAATTAGGAAGGCTGGGGTGATGTGAGGAGTACGCTGGAAGGGTCAGTCTGAGACAGTAAGCATTGACTGTGGCAGAATCCCAGCACAGACGCCTTGGGCAGCTACAAACTTGATAGGCTCCGTCGGCATGTATTCCTGACCTCGCAACTTGGGGGCGGGACCTTGGGGAGGTTTCTGATGAATATGATATGAATTAATATTAATTAATTTCCAAGTTTTTTTGCTGCCAAGGTCTGTTGGCTCATGCTTGCATGGAAGGTGACGCTCACTCTCACACACACGCACACACACACACACACACGCACACACACACACACACACACACACGCACACGCGCACGCGCACGCGCACGCGCACGCGCACGCACACACATGTGCACGCGCACGCACTCACACGCACACACACATGCATGCACACACACACTCACACATACGCACACACACTCACACACGCAAACACACATACAATCACACACACACATACATACACACACATAACGCGCATACACATAGATGCGTGTACACAGGCACACGTGCACATGCAAGCACGCACGCATGCACGCAACAAAAAAAACCAGGCAATTTGTTAAAAGGTTGCACGCAAATAAAGAAGACGCCCACAACTGCTTCGCTGAAAATTCAGCGTTGCTTGCAACGCTTCCCCCACTTGTCATTAAGTGAGCCTCCTCAAGCCACAGCCCTTTTGCGACAGCTTCTCTTTTAGGAAGGACGTGAAGGCAAGACTCTGTAGATTTCCAAGCAGGAGCATCTTGTCACCAGCTCCACAGACTGACCGATCAGCCACACTCACATTACAACAAATGCCAATACATACTAATATGCGCGCACACATACAAACACACACACGCACACTCATTTACCTGAAGGAATTTCAAATTGGGCTTGCTGTATCTCAAAACTTCCCGGCTGTAGCTTTCAAGATGCCTGTTTGCCACCTCCAGCTGCTCAGGAATCATGTCCACACCTGTGTGTGTATGTGTGTTATTATGCATTTGTTTAAGTAATAAATTATGTGTGCGTGTGTGTCTCTGCGTGTGTTTGTGTGTCTTTGTGTGTGTATATGTGTGTATATGTGTGTGTGAGTGTATGTTGTGTGTGTACTTGTGTGTATGTTGTGTGTATACTTGTGTGTATGTGTGTAGCGTGTGGGTGTGTGTGGGAGTGTGTGTGTGGGGAGGGAATTTGAGTGTGTATTTGTATAAGTGTGTGTGTGCGTGCATCACTGCGTGTGTGTATGTGTGTATGTATGTGTGTGTGTGATATATATAAGCGCGTGGTGTGTTTAAATGCACACAATAGGCCTCATTTCAAATAACTTGTGCACGAGTGAACACATGATTCTCCACCGATCCTAGACAGGCCACACACCTGTCACAAAGCCCTGCTCCCCCACTAACTGGGCGGCAATGTAGCAGTCTCTGCCCGTTCCAGAGCCTAGATCAAGGATCCTCAGGCCTGAAATGCCGGAAGGGAGAGGGGTGCCACAGCCGTAGTACCTGGAGGGAGGTTAATGAGGTATTAGGGTACCTCAGTGGTATCTTAGATGCGTGCCATCCCAGAGAGCAAGCGGAACAACCAGAAAACATCAAGGATAAAAAAATGCATACGCACTTGTCCACAATCTCTTTGGGCAACTGCCGCAGCATAGCCCTGATCTCGGGAGCAGGTGCCTTGCACGTGGTGCACGCGCTGGTCTTCAAATCGCTGCTGCCCTTTAGGTCTTTGTAGTACTGTGCGTTTGACATTTGAGAGTGCGTGTGAGTTCAACTTATTGCTTGCGTCGAGCATGCGTGCCCATGTGCCTGAAAATGCTGTGAGGCTTGTGTGTTAAATGTGCCTTAAAGTGCGTTTGCCCGTACATTCTTGCATGCGTACATATATGTATCGTGTGTGGTTGTGGTTTACCCTCAACGTTGTGTGCTGTGTGTAGTATGTGCTTTCCTTAAGCATCAATGTGTGCGGGGAGACTCACGGACCTGCGCAACTGACTCACGGACCGCGTCTCCCCCATCCTGCTGGGCCTTTGGGGGAGTGCTAGCAGCTGGGCCACAGGACTTGCCCCCACAGCATGACATGACGAAAGGGAAAGAGGGGGAAGAGTCGGAGAGGTAACAACTCGCAAATGATACAGGAAATTGCTTTAATATAAGATAAATTGAAGCTCGATTTTAAATGCGACCTCGGCTCAAAAAGGCATCTTCTCCCCTCCAGATAGGTTATTTTCTAAAAGCACACGTTGTCCATGAACACCATGAACACCATGATGCGCCAAAATGTATCAGGGCTCGCCCAGAGTTCATGGTGTTGCAAGCCTGCGATGAAGAGAGGCGTCGTTGCAGTGAGGTCAGTGTAGGTTCGCGAGGTTTTAACAATTAGTGCGCGCACATTTGCCCCCCCCCCCTCCCCACCCACCCACCCTCACACACACACACACACACACACACACACACACACGCACATGCACGCACGCACGCACGCACGCACGCACACGCACGCACACGCACGCACGCACACACACACGCACACGCACGCACGCACGCACACACACGCACACGCACGCACACACACGCACACACACGCACACACACGCACACACACGCACACACACGCACGCAGGCACACACACGCACACACACGCACACACACGCACACACACACGCACACACACACACACACACAGACGC
>Ga0307963_1004668_pt1 | contig 10850 bp, 11 predicted proteins | sample OrgLakmetagen594_FD_201829 | JGI IMG/M metagenome (GOLD analysis project Ga0307963, IMG submission 201829) | Saline water microbial communities from Organic Lake, Antarctica - #594 | ecosystem: Environmental > Aquatic > Non-marine Saline and Alkaline > Saline | place: Antarctica: Organic Lake...
AGCGCCCCAGGAGCCTTGGGCCCCGTCATGGGAGGGGGGTAGTAGTACACCATGAGGAACTGTGTGTACGTGTGTGTTTGTGCGTGTGCGTGTGTGAGCGTTCGTGTGCGTGCGTGTATGTGCATGCGTGTGTGTGCGTGTGTGTCTGTGTGTGTGTGAGTATGTACGTGGATGCGCGCGCGTGTGTGTGTGCATGTGAATGTGTGTATGCTTGGATGTGTGTTTGTGTGTGCTATGTTGTGTGTGAATCTGCAGACAACAACTTGAAACGTAGAACATATGCGTGAGGGACGTATCATGAAATTGTTGATTTCAGACAAATGTGATGAAAATGACGATTTCAGAAAGTGTGAGGGATGTATCATAAAAAGGTTGATTTCAGCTAAGTGTGCTTAAGACACCCACGTACGCAAACACGCACACATAAGTAGGCACACACGCACACACACACACACCAGCAAACATGTTACCCTGCGCACTCACAAAACGATCTGAGCCTTGAGCACAGACACACACACGCACACACACACGCACACACACACCTCGTTGAGGCTGCTGCGTTCAGACGGTATTATCTCAGCCACGCGTGTGCGCAGGTTCCTGAACACCTCCACCATGTCGTGGTAGCGACGAGACACCTGTTGCAAAAAACCAAATCGAAAGCAACTTGCGTGCAGTGGTGTCATTGCATAAGTGGTTTGGCATACAACTTAGCACATGTATCAACACGCCTCCACCACGTCGTGGTAGCAACGAGAGACACCTGTCTAACGCATTCAAAAATTGACAGCAGCTTGTGGGCAGCGGCGTCATTGCATAGGTAGTTTGGCATACGACTTAGCACATGTATCAACACGCCTCCACCACGTCGTGTAGCGACGAGAGACACCTGTCCAACGCATTCAAATCGACAGCAGCTTGTGGGCAGCGGCGTCATCACAAGTAGTTTGGCATACGACTTAGCACATTATCAACATGCCTCCACTACGTCGTGGTAGCAACGAGAGACACCTGTCTAACGCATTCAAAATTGACAGCAGCTTGTAGGCAGCGGCGTCATTGCATAAGTGGTTTGGCATACAACTTAGCACATGTATCAACACGCCTCCACCACGTCGTGGTAGCAACGAAAGACACCTGCCTAACGCATTCAAAAATTGACAGCAGCTTGTGGGCAGCGGCGTCATCACAAGTAGTTTGGCATACGACTTAGCACATTAACACGCCTCCACTACGTCGTGGTAGCAACGAGAGACACCTGTCCAACGCATTAAAAATCGACAGCAGCTTGTGGGTAGCGGCGTCATTGCATAAGTAGTTTGGCATACAACTTAGCACATGTATCAACACGCCTCCACCACGTCGTGGTAGCAACGAGAGACACCTGTCTAACGCATTCAAAAATTAACAGCAGCTTGTGGGCAGCGGCGTCATTGCATAAGTAGTTTGGCATACAACTTAACACATGTATTAACACGCCTCCACCACGTCGTGGTATCGACGGGACACCTGTCGCAAGAAAACAAATTGACAGCAACTTGTGGGCAGCGGCGTCATTGCATAGGTAGTTTGGCATACGACTTAGCACATGTATCAACACGCCTCCACCACGTCGTGGTAGCGACGAGAGACACCTGTCGCAAGAATACAAATTGACAGCAACTTGGCAACTTTGGCAACTTGGCAACTTGCGGGCAGTGGTATCAATGCAAAATGTAAGTTTTAACCTTAAGCACCCCACGCTTACCTCTTGCTTGTTCACATTTCAAAAGAACAGACGCTTTTTGCACACAGGCACTGCATATAATCTACCCCTCCACTGCAAAACCACACACACACACATACACACTCGCAAACACACACACACATGCACCCACCATAGCACACTATAGCACTCAAAGGTGTGTGTGAGTGTGAGAGTGTGTGTGTGTGTGTGTGTGTGTGTGTGTGTGTGTGTGTGTTGCGGAGAGCAGTGGGCCTGACATTGAAGGCCTAGCACGCACCTTTGCACACGACAGCACCTCCTCAACTCGAGGTAAACCTTCTGCACCCGCTGCCCCATTACTACCCACTACTGCTCCTGCAGCAGTGAGTTTGCGTGTGTGTGTATGTGTGTGTGTGTGTGTACCTCCTCAACTTGAGGTAAGTCTTCTGCACCTGCTGCCCCATTACTACCCACTACCGCTCCTGCGGCAGTGAGTTTGCGTGTGTGTGTTTGTGTATATGTGTGTGAGTGTGTTTGTGTGTGTGTATGTGTGTGTGCGCGTGTGTGTATGCATGTTTGTGTTTATATGCACGTGTGTTCGTGCTGCTGCTGAACCTGCCGCACCTGCTGCTACTGCTGCTGCTCCTGCCCCAGCGGCTACTGCCGCTGCCGCTGCTGCAGGCGCTTGGGACTTGGCAGCAGGCTTGCTAGGGGCCGGGAGGTGTACAGGAAGGTCGGCGGTGCGTGCGACGGCCAGCAGGACGTCGTACACGCAGCCAGTGCTGGGCACCTCCACCACATACCTACGCAGCGACAGCAGGGCGTGTGACGAAATGAGATGGTGGTGTGAGGTGAGTGAAATTTCATCATCAAATTTGTGCGTGCGAGGGCCAGGACGTCGTACATGCAGCCAGTGCTGGGCACCTCCACTGCATACCCACGCAGGGACAGCAGGGCGTGTGACGAAATGAGATGGTGGCGTGAGGTGAGTGAAAATTCATCATCAAAATTTGTGCGTGTGACGGCCAGCAGGACGTCGTACACGCAGCCAGAGCTGGGCACCTCCACCACGCAGGGACAGCAGGGTGTGTGACTAGGTTTGGCCAGAACCATATATATACACCATATACCATAAATATATACCATATATACACCATATATATACGGTGTATATACAGTATTTTTGGCAGAGAAATAACTAAATATACAGTCATGTACGGTCTATATATACGGTTTCTGGCCAACCCTACATGTGAAGTAATGGGACTTCACCGCACTCACGACCTCTTTTCGATGTGCGCTGTTGCTGCTCTTATCTTGAAGGCGTCTGCTGCACAAATTACTCTCACCTTACACCACAGTCCCATTTTCACCGCACTCACGACCTCTTTTCGATGTGCGCTGTTGCTGCTCATATCTTGAAGGCGTCTGCTGCACAAATCATGCTCATGTCCTTACACCACATGAGCATGATTTGTGCAGCAGACGCCTTCAAGATAAGAGCAGCAACAGCGCACATCGAAAAGAGGTCGTGAGTGCGGTGATAATGGGACTGTGGTGCAAGGACATGAGGATGATTTGTGCAGCAGATGCCTTCAAGGTATGAGCAGCAACAGCGCACGTTGAAAAGAGGTGAGTGCGGTGATAATGGGACTGTGGTGTAAGGTGAGAGTGATTTGTGCAGCAGACGCCTTCAAGATATGAGCAGCAACAGAGCACGTTGAAAAGAGGGCATTGTGTGCAGCGAGTGTGCTATGTGTGACAAATGATAATAAGTCGTGGCTCACAAAAATTTGACCTCGTGTGAGTGCGCGCTCACAGCAGCGCAGATTGTCATGTTGCACAGAGAGTGTTGCGTGGTGTGTGTGTGTGCGTGTGTGTTTTATAAGGAGCAATGCTAGCAAGCGAGGAAACACACACACACACCTGAGAAGACAGTGACTGCTGTCCATGTCCACGTTGGTCAGAGTGAGCGACACAAATTGAGATTCGGACAAACACATGCACACAGACACACACACACAAACATACACATACCTGAAAGGGCGGTGGCTGCCATCCATGTACACCATGGCCAGAGCGAGCGACACAATTTGGAATTTGGGCGTACACACACACACGCGCACACACACACACACACACACACACACACACATGCACACACACGCATACACACACACACGCACACGCACACGCACACGCACACACACACATACACATACCTGAAAGGGCGGTGGCTGCCATCCATGTACACCATGGTCAGAGTGAGCGACACCATTCGGGACTCGGGCAGGGGTAGGGTGAGGTACATGTAGGGGTCAAACTTGGCGCTGTTTGCCCCACACTGAGGGCATTCCAGGGTACTCTTGTACAGGCCCTGTGTGTGTTTTGTGTGTGTGTGTGTGTTTTATGCGTGTGTGTGCTGTGTGCTGTGTGTTGTGTGTGTAAGTGTTTGTGCGCGCATGCGTGTGCAGCATGACACAGTGCGTTATGACAGACGGAGGTTTTGCACATGAGGCTGAGGCCGTTGGACTCGGCACTGTTTGCCCCACACTGAGAGCATTCCAAAATACTCTCGTACAGGCATTATGATTCGCTTCCACTACACAAATTCACACCCACACACATCACCCAACACAAATGTACACGCGCATACACATACGCGTACACACACACGCATACACACATGTACATGCACTCCTACACACACGCGCAACAGACAATTACACACACAACACACACACCTGGAAGTGGTCCACAATGACTGAGTTGTTCCTCAGCTTGTACCCTGCCCAAGCCTCAGCAGCCAGCTCCTCGTCAGGCCTGTTGTTGCTGTCTTTCTCCTGTGACGTGTGTGTGTGTGTGTGCGTGTTGTGAGCATGCGTGCGTGCGTGTGTGCGTGCATGTGTTTGCGTGTGTGCATGTGCATGTGTGTGTGCATGTGTGTGTGTGTGTGTGTTTGACAATCCGTTTTCATGTGCGTGCGTGTGTGTTGCGCAAGCTTGTCACCATTTTGGCCACCTCCGGCCCCATCTCGGCCTGTTGCTGCCGCCCGCCATGACATCTGTGTTGCAAAGACACTCCTTACCTAGCAGGTCTTCTGTCTTAAAGGGGTAGAATATTTGCTAGATGAAGAGCGTCTCTGATGCAGTTCAGGCTGCGAATGCCAGGCTCGTGCCGCAGCGCCGTGACAACGTGTCATCCCTAATCACACTCCTGACCTGGTAATACCCAGGCAGAACTTACAGCAACGTGCCAATGTTTCACTCCTTATGGAGTCAGTCAGTCCACACTTCTGACCTGGCAACATCCAGGCAGTACCTATTGAAGGGAGCCAAGCCTTTCAGTACTTCCCGGCGCTCATAACCTTGCATATATGTAAATATATTTTTTTTCTGCACAAGCCAGGCACTGCAGCAATGCCAGTACTGCTATTCCAGTACTTTTGAGCAATCCTCAAGCTGCGAATGCCAGGCTCGTGCCACAACGCCATGCTGACATTTCACTTGTTTTCCACACTCCTGACCTGGCAACGTCCAGGGCAGTACCTACAGCAACGTGCCGACATTTCACTTCTTTCTCACACTCCTGAGCTGGCAACGTCCAAAGCAGTACCTACAGCAACGTGCCAACATTTCACTTCTTTTACACACTCCTTACCTGGCAACGTCCAGGGCAGTACCTACAGCAACGTGCTGAATTTCACTTCTTTCTTACACTCCTGATTTTCCACACCCCTGACCTGGCAACGTCCAGGGCAGTACCTCTAACAATGTACCACGTAAGGTCAAAGTAAAATAAACACATCATCGCAAACATCTGGCCTGTTTGTCCCCATGGCTGGCACACCCAAACAAAGGCCATTCTGTGCTTGAAGGTTAGTGAAGACACAGGACAGCCCACGTGCCTGTACCACATCAATAAAAGCCTTAACCACCATGCTTTATTGAACCAGCCAGATATATGGTGTTGCCTCTTTTGTAGCTAGATGCCTAGCCCTGTTCCCTTGATTTTTCTAGCGCATTTTTGGTTTGGTTACAGGCTTTTTTCAAGCTTCTGCTCAGATGCCCCCCAGAGGTATTGAAAGCGTAACCTTACCTTAACCACCATGCTTCTGTACCATATCATTTAATAGGCCTTGGCCATCATGTTTTTTGGATCATATTACCTAATAGGCCTTGATTAGTATTATTTGATTACACTACCACTATATTTTAATTATTGGCCATTCCTAAATGTCAAAGCTGCGTACACCAGGATTGCTGTGATGGTTTCCGCACAGCTGTGATGCTTTTGTGCACATCTGTGATCCATGTTTGCACAGCTACCACCTTTTGAGAAAGCATTACATACAGGATTGGCCAGAACCGTACATATACACCGTCTACGGCCGTATATGTTTGGTGATTTTCCTGCCAAAAATACCATATATACACACCGTATATGTGGTTCTGGCCACCCTAATTGTATACCTTCTCTGCGAAGCGGTTGTCCATGTTGCCATCCAACCTTGTGCATGCCGGCCTCAATTGCTTCACGAAAAGGATTATGCTGAATTCAGTGTATACAGCACTTGAGCTCGATTGCTTCACGGAAAGGATTATGCTGAATTCAATGTATATAGCACTTGAGCTTGATTGCTTCACGGAAAGGACGATGCTGAATTCAGTGTATTCAGTGTACTGTATTCAGTGTATATAGCACTTGAGCTCAATTGCTTCACGAAAAGGATGATGCTGAATTCACTGTATTCAGTGTACTGTATTCAGTGTATATAGCACTTGAGCTCGATTGCATTACGAAAAGGATTATGCTGGATTCAGTGTATATAGCACTTGAGCTCGCGCTCTTGCGATGAACTTGTATAGCACTTGCATAGCACTTGTATAGCACTTGTATATCACTTGTATATCACTTGTATAGGATGAACATGTATAGCACTTGTATAGCACTTGTATAGCACTTGTATAGGATGAACTTGTATAGCACTTTCATAGCACTTGTATATCACTTGTATAGCACTTGTATAGCACTTGTACAGCACTTGTATAGCACTTGTATTGCACTTGTACAGCACTTGTATAGGATGAACATGTATAGCACTTGTATAGCACTTGTATAGGATGAACTTGTATAGCACTTTCATAGCACTTGTATATCACTTGTATATCACTTGTATATCACTTGTATAGCACTTGAGCTCGCGCTCTTGCGATGAAGTAAAAAGGTATTGCTCACATCATTCTATCAACGTTCCTCTTGAGCTCCTCCTCTCGTTATATCTTGGTCCTCACAAATGCTCCTCATTATATCCTTGGTCCTCACAAATGCTCCTCATTAAATCCTTCGTCCTCACAAATGCTCTTCTCATTAAATCCTTGGTCCTCACAAATGCTCTTCTCATTAAATCCTTCGTCCTCACAAATGCTCCTCATTAAATCCTTGGTCCTCACAAATGTTTTTCTTTCCGATGCTCTTCTTTCCAATGCTCTCCTTTCCAATGCTCTTCTTTCCAAGCTTGAATATTCAGTGCACAGCACTCAAGCTCGTGTTCTTGCAATGAAGCAAAACGGCGTGAGGACAAAAGAAACATGAACGATCATGCAACCTTGAATATTATCAGTTTCTTGCCTCTCACCCTCTCTCTCATATGGGATGATGTGGAGACCCTAGTTTCAAGTGCTATCCATTTTCATCCAGTATTCCAAAGTATTATCTAATATCAATACCTCCATCGTAATATTGCGAGATACACCCCTACCTCTACGTAAGGCTTGTCCTTGATGCGGTTAAGGTCTTCGTGCAAGCCGTCCAGCAGAAACGCAAGGAACTCCTGCAAGCGTAGTATGTTTTGTGTTGCCTTATGGTAAGCAAAGCAGATTCAAGAGTTTAGACCCTGTCCCCACACCCACACCCACACCCACACCCACACCCACACCCACGTACAGCAGGAACGTAAGGAACTCCTGCGTACCACAAACAGAGTGGCTGCACGAACACCAAGGTGCACCTAGTGTTTCGAATTTTCGAGCAGAAATGCAAGGAACATCTGCAAGTCACACACACACAAACACATGCACATTTCTTCCCCCGTACAAACATCTATTCACATCTAAACCCCCACATCCCCCTCCCCAGCACACACACACATACACACACACCTGGCTGTCGTGCTGGGCATAGCCACTAAATTGTGGGGCAAAGCGACCGATGCAGTCCTTGAAGTTGCGAGGCGTCACGTGCGCAACGCCACCCTGTGTGTAAGGAACATGAGTGTGACATCAAACAGATTTGCAAGCAGATCAGGGGTACCAAAAACGCAGGGCGTTTCGACGCCATTACTGTTGCAGTCTTTGAAGTTGTGGGAGGGGCGTCAGGTGTGCAGCTCCAGCCTGTGTGTAAGGGACATGTGTGCGTCATTGCACAGATTTGCAAGCAACTCAGGGGTACAAGAAACGCAGGGCAGCGTATACATGTGTCCTCATGTTGAGGGGGAAGCAAGCGAGGAGAGCACACGGCCAAAAGTTGACACGTTTCATCAAAACCCGTTTTACCATAGTAAACCAAGACAGCAAATGGACACGCCACAGCCTACTGGCTTCACTTTCATATTTCATGCGCAACACAAGCACACAACCGCAACAAAAGTCCTCCTTTCATACAAACTCGGTGAATGTAATGTCCCCCTTTCATACAAACTCGGTGCATGTAAAGTCCCCCTTTCATACAAACTCGGTGCATGTAAAGTCCCCCTTTCATACAAACTCAGTGCATGTAAAGTCCCCCTTTCATACAAGCTCGGTGCATGTAAAGTCCCCCTTTCATACAAACTCGGTGCATGTAAAGTCCCCCTTTCATACAAACTTGGTGCATGTAAAGTCCCCCTTTCATACAAACTCAGTGCATGTAAAGTCCCCCTTTCATACAAACTCGGTGCATGAACCTGCCACAGCAGGTCCTGTTCAATTCACACAGTCAGTTCATACAGTTTTCTTCAGTTCATACTCCAGTCCACGCTAAGCATGACACTCATTCCAGCAACACACAGTTTACTCAACAAACCCTGCTCAGGATTCACACACCGCACAGTGAACGGACCTGCCACACAGGAGGTCCTCTTCACTTCATACAAATCATGACGCTCATTCAAACAACACACGGTTTATTGAACAAATCCTACTCAGTATTCACACACCACACAGTGAACGGACCTGCCACACAGGAAGCCCTCTTCATTTCATTCAAATCATGACGCTCATTCAAACAACACACAGTTTACTGAACGAATCCTACTCAGGATTCACACACCACACAGTGAACGGACCTGCCACACAGGAAGCCCTCTTCATTTCATACAAATCATGACGCTCATTCAAACAACACACAGTTTACTGAACGAATCCTACTCAGGATTCACACACCACACAGTGAACGGACCTGCCACACAGGAGGTCCTCTTCATTTCATACAAATCATGACGCTCATTCAAACAACACACGGTTTACTGAACGAATCCTACTCAGGATTCACACACCACACAGTGAACGGACCTGCCACACAGGAGGTCCTCTTCATTTAATACAAATCATGACGCTCATTCAAACAACACACGGTTTATTGAACAAATCCTACTCAGGATTCACACACCACACAGTGAACGGACCTGCCACACAGGAGGTCCTCTTCATTTCATACAAATCATGACGCTCATTCAAACAACACAAGGTTTACTGAACGAATCCTACTCAAGATTCACACACCACACAGTGAACGGACCTGCCACACAGGAGGTCCTCTTCATTTCATACAAATCATGACGCTCTTTCAAACAACACACGGTTTACTGAACAAACCCTGCTCAGGATTCACACACCACACAGTGAACGGACCTGCCACACAGGAGGTCCTCTTCAGTTCATACAAATCATGACGCTCATTCAAACAACACACAGTTTATTGAACGAATCCTACTCAGGATTCACACTCCACACAGTGAACGGACCTGCCACAGCAATTCCATAAGGGAACCAAAGGCCTCTGCTAGCTCTCCCTGCATTCCCAGGGGGTTTGTGCGATTCAAGTCATCCTCATACCCTCCTGCAGTGTGTCATTGGTATGTGTGTGTGTGCATGTATGTGTGTGTGTGAGTGTGTGTGTGCGCATGTATGTGTGTGTGCGTGCATGCGTGTTTGTGAGCGCATGTACACGTGGTATGTAGTGTGCAAGTGTTTTTGTGTGCATGCCTATGTATTTGCGTTCACGTAAATGTGCGTACACGTGTGTGCGTGTGTAAATGGATGTGTGTGTTTGTGTATTTATGTGTGTAATTGTGTGCCCAGCACACCTCTCACCTGTCAAGAAGCAACGCATGAGAGGCAACGTGTGAGCAAGGCACTGCAGGCTGCTGTTCATGAAGCACGTGTTGCCCAGGTTCTGTAGGCCAGCCTGGCCGGGCTCTTTGTTTGCTGACTGTGTGTGTGTGTGTGTGTGTGTTTGTGCATGTGTGTGTGCAAGATGAGTAGGGCTGGCCAAAACCATATATATACGCCATGTATGGCCGTATATATCAGGGAACTGCAGGGGGTTTGAAAAACCTTCGCCCTCAGATAAAATTTTCTTTTGTGCGGGTCGCCCTCAGCTGGTTATCTAAAAAGTGAAGAAATGTGCGGGTGAGGTTAAATAATTTTGCCTGGGCTGCTGAAGCAGCCCAGGCTGTGGACAGCTTATACGTCCAAAGCAACGGCATCCTAACCTTACATTGCGCATGCACACGCACGCACGTGCGCACATGCACAGCAAAGACACGCACGCGCAGACGTGCACACGCACATGCACACACAGGCAGTGGAATGTGTACATCAAATCAATCTTCTTTCTGTGAGCACGCACACGACGCATGCACATACACTCATGCACATACAGGCACACACACATATGCACGCACATGCGTATGTGCACACACACATTCATGTACAGTTAAACATTTTGACATTCACAATTGCGTTTTTGTGAGCATGTACAGCGCATGCACGCACGGGCACACGCCACACGCATATGCGTTGTGCATACATACATGCACACACAGGATTTGAACTTGCACATCCATGCTATTGTATTGTGAGCAAACACATGGATGCACGCGCAT
>Ga0307963_1004673_pt1 | contig 10843 bp, 9 predicted proteins | sample OrgLakmetagen594_FD_201829 | JGI IMG/M metagenome (GOLD analysis project Ga0307963, IMG submission 201829) | Saline water microbial communities from Organic Lake, Antarctica - #594 | ecosystem: Environmental > Aquatic > Non-marine Saline and Alkaline > Saline | place: Antarctica: Organic Lake...
GGCCACGTGAAGAGGAGACGGCGAGGCTGGTCTCCTGATAACCATGCATAACCAACACAGGTCGCCAGACCCGACAAAAATTGAGAGAGCCACTGCAACGAGTACAGTGGCTCTATTTTTTATATTTACTTTCCCCTTATTTATGAAGTGGTAAATCCCCTGGCCAGCAATAATTTCCTCATACCTTGATTCCCTTCTGGTTTCAATTTCAGTAAAAAACAGCACACTTTACGCATCAATGCGGCACAAATAAGCCAGATAGCACCTGCTACTACTAGTACTACATAAAACCGGGCAATTAAGTTAGGACCTGAAAACCCGGGACAGCCGGACATCACCTGGGGACAGAGCACACGCCTGCACCGCTCTTCAAGGAGCCTCCGTTGCTTTCCACATGTACATCCTTAAGTGTTGAGTGTGTTTTGAGTTTTGAGTGTGAATGGTGCCTACACTTTGGAGACTGTCAAGGAAGCGGAGCTTTGTTTTCAAAGCAACAGAAAGCTTGCCTTAAAGCTCCATGTCCATTCTGTCTAATTTGCAGCCAAACTTGTGCATACTAGACGCGCCCTTTCTCGTTTCACGTACCGACTCTCATCAAGAGCCAGTTTTAGGCAAAACCGTCAAACCTCCTCATCCCTATTGCCTTTATTCACATCAAATCCCAACACTAAGTACATCGAGTGTATAAATGAACCTGGTCATTGGATTGTAGCAGACAAAAAGAACAGGAATTGGAAAAAAAGGTATTGCAGCAGAAATAGGAAACTAAATATACCCTGGCCACTCAGGTATACTTTAGCCTCCATCTTACTTTCCAAACCCGTGTTTTGCCTTTGCGCCCTTCTTATCCTTTCCTTTTCTGCTACCCCCCGTGCTCTTGCTCTTCCCTGCTGCCTGAGAAGAATCACTGGGAGCAGCAGCACACAAAGCTGACGCTGACGAGGCATGTGTTGTGCCCGGAGTGGAACTGCCCATTTCTGCCTGTGTTGCTGAGGAAGAGGAGGCAGGAGTGCTGGAGTGAAGAGCAGCAGCAGGTGGCTGTGACAGTGATCCGGGGGGCTGGTAACCCCGGGCCACCCACTGTTGCATGACCCATTTAGTGTCTTGGGCGTCCATGGCAGCGTGGAGCGTCCTGCGTGGGCGTGTGTGTGTGTGTGTGTGTGTGTGTGTGTGTGTGTGTGTGTGTGTGTGTGTGTGTGTGTGTATGTTGTGCACGCGTGTGTGCGTGTGTGTGTGTTTGCACTGCAGGATTTGTGTTGCAAAAGATGCACAGGAGGCACGCATCATACACATTCACACCCTTGTCCAGTAGTAGCTGCTGATAGAAAAAAGCTTGTTTGCGAGATAACGGTTTCATTACTTATAAGTACATGTATGGGGTCATCGCGCAGTTGAATCAAGTTTTGTAGGCAGCTTTGTAGGTACCATCATTTCCATTTTTGCTACAGGTGCAACGAAAAAGAAAAGGAAAAACTACGCAGGCAGTGGAAAACACTACCCACAATAATGATGGAGCTACTTTGGTACCAGGTACCGTGAAACTCCTACACCAAAGAACAAATAAAAAATCAAAGGGGATCAGGAGGGTAGCAGGCTTGACCTGAAACCGGCTCCTGAAGAGAGTTGATGATAGTGCTGGAGAAACGACTCATAAAATGCATCTTCATTTACTTTGTACAATGACCCACCGTTGATCGGGTCTTCCATCAGCAAAAGCTGGAAAGAACAGCAAAGCTTTCCCCTGTTGGGGCTGTACGCACACGCCCAGGTGGTCAAAGCATGTGGCACCACCCTAGGAGTAGGAAAGGCAGGAATTGTAGATTAGGGTTGAATCATCATTCTTCTGCCAAAAAAATAAAAATTTTGATGGGTAACTGACAAGTTGGGATGATTAAGGCGCGTGACATCACCATTGTAAAGAAAAAATAGGAAAGGCCGTTATACAATGTTAGATCACTGTCTTTCTCGGTAAAAGGACGAACACGCCAAGGTGGTCATTGCACGTGGCATCACCAAAAAATGCAGGGGGTACAGAGTTGACGCCTGTACCATTCATGGAAATAAAGAAGCTGGATGTTGACAACTATATAGTAACTTAGGTAAACGTCCAGCTCTGAGCAATTTTTCAGCAAACTGCTACAGCAAACATCGCATTATTTCTGGACCCACCTGTTCTGCGCTGTTGAAGTGGATTAGCATCGTAGAGCACACTGATTTAATCAATAAAACAAGGCACTGCACATTTCTGGACGCACCTGTTCAGCACCATCAAGTAAAAGAGACGTACATAACGCACACTGCTTTATTAGAGAGTTTTCTGGACGCACCTGTGCAACACTGTTCAAGTAGATGAGCACTGTAGCGTGGCGCTGGAACTGGTTCGACCGGGCAAGAGGCGTGGGAAAGGCGTCTTCATGGCTCAGGAAGTGCTGGCTGTTTTGGTAGCACGCCACCTGTGTGCCAACGTGCTATGTGACGATGAACCACCACCTGGTGTTTGAATTGTGCTAGGGCATGGGGAAAAACGTCTTCCTGGCACAGGAAGAGTTGGCTGTTTTATAGGAGTAAACCAGATTTAGCAGCAGAAGCTTCAAGTGCATGGACACGTAGAAATTGTTTTTACTGGCTCAGAAGTGAAGGCTTTGAGTAGTACGTCACTTTTGTGCAGATCTAGTAAACAGTCAGTTCCCCACTACTAAGAACGAATGATAAACAGGTAACACGTTTAGGGCGTAATGTGTGACCGTTTCAGAATTCTTCACTCAAAGCAGGAGGCGTTTGTTGGCATAAGTTTTGGACAGCACGCCCATATTCCAATAAAAATGACATATTTGGAATCCTCTTGTCAAGAGCTATCAATTAGAATATGTAAAAAGGGTCCGATCCGCGGAGGGGGGGGGGGTGGAGGGTCCGAGTTTTTTCGGGGGGGTCTCCAAAAATTTACTGGGCCATTTCTAGGAAACTTGAAATATATAATCGGAATGCTCAGCTCAAGCCCAGTCAATTGGCACCCTTTCTAAGCAAATTGGGTTAAGGGGGGGGGGGGTCTGTGGACATGTCCAAAAGTCAGAGGAACACGCGCTCGGGTGCAGGCCGCGGGGTGAGTCAAGCCAATGAAGCAGCATTTTGTCCAAAACTTACAGGAATGTGCCAGCATGAAATAGTCAGTGGAATTCCGAAAAAATGGAAGCAATGTGGGACTGTGCAAGCCAGTTATGGGTGCCTGTTAGGTCACGTGTTCATGGGCGTCCGTATCTCAGTTTTTGCCCCATAACTCTGCAACACTTCAGTTTCAGGTCTTGATGAGTATGCAGACGAATGCCTATTTGAAAAAGGAGCAGATTGGTACCCTTTTTGTCTGGGTGGGGGCACCGGAAGGGGGGGTTGGAGGTGGGTGGTGGGTCAGAGGGGGCCAGCCCAAAAATTAGGCGTGCCTGTCCAAAATTGTTTTTCAACCGCATGTAAAAGCCAGTTATTGCAAAACAAGCTTGTCTGTTATTGCTGTACGATTTTTCCAGAGGGGGTCGACGGAGGCCCCAAATAGGGGTACTTTATAAATGTGAATTGAGTATGGGCCACCAAGTTTGCAAATTCTAAGCTTGCAACTTAAAGATAGAAGTAAAGATACTCATAACACCTGAGCTTTGAATTTGCAAACATGGTGGCCCATGTCAAATTGCCCGCGGCGTTAACCCTACTTTTCACTGCCAACCCACCAGATCTCACCACCTACTGCACCAGTCTGGATTCTTTTTAAATAAATGGTGTTCGTTTGATAAATAAATATCATTGCAACAAAAATGGAGTGAAATGACCCAGTAATTGGTCAGATACTCCACTTTGGCCCATTTCCCTTATCGGAAATCAACGAAAGGGGTGCCAAAAAGGTGGAAAACCAACCTTCACCAAATCTGCTTTTCAAAACTCAGGATGATTTGGTATCATAAAGGAAGTCCCCCTGTCTTGTTTTGGGATGAAAATAGGTCCTGCTTGGGGCGTGGTGGCCTGTCATGTGGAAACTCAGTGCCAAAATTTGAACTGGATTCTGTCCAGATGGCTAGGGTGGTCCTTTTGGCACCAAGCTTCATGAACCATCTAGTTATATCATTCAAACATGATTTGTATCAAAAAAGCCACATTTGCTCTGTTGACCCCCTCTAAGATTTGTCCAACCCGGTGGAGGCAAGTAAAAAAAAGCTTGGCAGCTGAGTTTTTATGTGACAACTACATGCCCCGGTTGCTTCAACATATACCACCTCAAGAAAAAGGACCATTTCAATAAATGAACACCAGATTGGTGTAGGGAAATCTAAGAAATCCGGGGAGCTGAAGATGTGCAATATAGTTATGAACATGTTCCGTCTCTTATTGCACGTAAAATGGGTGGACAAAATAATGATGTCGTTTTATGCAATATTTACCAGGATGATTCAGATCCTAGAAATAACCAATCTTTGGACGCAGCTGAAATACCTAAATACACGTTACATCTGCAACGGCATACCTGAGGGCTTTCGTAGCAGTACTGGCCGGATTGGGGCATGAACCCTGGCTTGCCCCACATCCTGCTACCATCTGCATTCAGCATCGTATACCAAATAGGCAGTTTGATTTATAAGTTAATTAAATTGGCTAGTTTTAGATTAATTCACACCCTGCTGCTGCATGTGCACAAGCCCTGACTTGCCCCACATCCTGCTGCCATCTGCAGCCAGCATGAAATACAAAACAGGCTCTTTGATTTAAAAGGTATTCAAAGACTTCATATCCTGCTGCTATGTGCGCATGATATCTGGTTTTCCCCACATTCTGCATTCAAGCAGCCTCTGAGGCTGTTCAGGCTGTCCAATATTTAGGCGGTTCAATTGATCTGGCCAATAGCACTTTATATCCTGCTACCAAGCACGCACACCAGGTTACCATGAAACACCTCTCACGCACTGACAATATAAGGCTGACAGTAGCCTGATTCTGCTTGACAATTGCAGGATCTTCGGGCGACAATAATTTGAGTTGGTACACACAAATGGACATTTAAACAAGTACAGGACAGATTTGGGCAGGAATTCAGATGCTTGGTTCTGCACAAGGCTGCATTGGGGTGTTGGTTTGGCTGTAGAGGAAGAGACGCATCCAGATGGACGAAGCAGCGTACCTAGGGTTGGCGAGAACCATATACATACGGTGTGTATACGGTATTTTTGGCAGGGAAATCACCATATATACGGTCATATACGGTGTATATATACGGTTTTGGCCAACCTTACGCGTACCCAATCTGCACATTCGTAATAAGCCGTATAAAACATGGAGCGCAAGATAGACTGTTACACTGCACTTAATGACACAGCTCATCCATTGAGGTAGACAAGCATGTGCAGGTGCCAGTGCTAATTAAACAAGCTCCCTGGATGTTAGGAAGCATACCCAGGTGGCCAAGGAGCTCATGCGCGTGCTGCTGCTATAGATGATTTAGTGCGCGTATGTGATGCTGCTCACATCTGTATACCTAACAAACCTTAATCGCATAACAATAAGTTAAGGCTCCTTTATGTGTTTAACAGCACACTTGCTGCAACAACTATCTGCAAATATGCCGAGCTTTAGGAATAGACAAGACGCATATGTATGCACAAATCAACAATTTTATCTGTATGGTCAAGGAGCGTAAATACATGCTTCAAACATGAGCTAGTTACAATTAAGCGCAGACGCACACAGCGCTGGCCACACCTGCGTGGTCAAGGAGCGTGCGCACGTGCTTCAAACATGAGCTAGTTACACTTATAGAAAGCACATGTGCATACAGCGCTGGGCATACCTGCGTGGTCAAGGAGCGTGCGCACGTGCTGCTGGAAGTTGCGCACCAGCTTCCGCAGGCTTGGTCTCTGAGATTGCACAGCAGGGTCTATCAGCATGCTGCTGCTGGTGCGGCGGGTATCATAGGAGTTCACGCCAGCTGAAGTGTCTGCGTTATCGGAGCCGATCTTGGATTCTCGCATGCAGCCTGAGTGTGTGCGTGTATATATGAGTGTGTCTATGTGTGCTTGAGAATTAGTGTTTGTATGTGTGTATGTGTGTGAGGGGTAAATAGTGCACTCACAATTAACAGACATAATGAGATGCGTCTGTCTGCGTCGCTAGATGGCGCTAAACTGGCACTCTCACAGCAAGAGACCCATCAGATTGCGGGCATGAAAGCAAAAACAGAAATGCAAATCATTGCGTCCAGCTGACAAGCATGCATGGCAAGGGAGCCTGTAGATTGGCGCCCACCAAAGTCAGGGCACCAATTAAATGTGAGGGCCGTTTGCGCCAGCAAGCAGTGGTAGTTCGTTCAAGCGCTGTGCTAGGTCATTGTTATGGCTGTGCTAGTGCGTTGTCATTGTTATGGCTGCACTATGTCATACTTACGTAAAATGCATTGTCATTGCCAGCGTGCTGCGTATTGAGTAGCACCCAGGGTCTTACTTTGGGCTTCAAAATCATATTACATAGCTCCAAAATGTTTGCTGAGCCTTTGCATTGAACCTACCACCTCAAAGATTTCAATCGCTGGGTTTTGGCTCAAAATTGACTCACGATGAGGGATGGATGTTTAGAGCACAGGAGCGTGCATTTGTTGGAAATGCATGCATCATGCGGTATAATTCATGCCATTCTTTTCAACCCATGCCGTTCAGTTATCCCTTGTCATTACCGAGTTACAGAAGCAATTGCAAAGAATACTGGAGCATGCATTCATTGGAGATACATGCTTTACAGCGATTGTGGTCACTCTTGCCGGTAAGTCATACCTCATGACTACCAAGTCAGATGCGGACGCAAATGAGAAAAACGCACACACAGTCCAAACCACTCCTCACGCGACTCTAGAAAGCAATAGACTTTTGCCAGGGCTGCGTATCTTGCTCGTTTCTGCAATACCGTATATATGCTGAAAGTATGGTCCTGCTCAACCCCAGAAGAAACGAACTCAGAGGAAATGGCCACACCTGAGACTAAGCTGGGGCTGGATAGCTTCATAACCTGATCAATGCTGCACAACACCCAATCCACGCAGCACAAAGGCCGCACCTGTGGCTGTGCAGGCATTTCTATGCATTTTTTTGCTTGCTCTCACACACATTTGACGTCATCTGATCACTCGTGACTATCATAGGCCACACAAGCTCACACAGAGCAGACCCTGCTACTATGAGCATGATATCTAATGATGTATCAAGAAATGCCTGTCAGCCCAACAAATGTGACTGCGGGTTACCCCCTTTGTAAACCTTTTTTAAGTTCTTTGTGAAAATTGGGTTTTTACATATTGACCACACCTGTGGCTGCGCTGGCGTCCATTAAATTCGGTTATTCCCCCCCTCCCCCAGCACAAATTTCTGAAGCTGGGTATATTGGCCACACCTGTGGCTGCGCTGGCGTCCATTAGAGCGGTGCAGTTCTCTGGGCTCAGGAAGTTGTCGATGGTGATCACGGGGGGGTCCAGGTGGTGCACCTTAAGACCTGGATAGCAGGACAACACAACCAAAGGGGGTGGATGCATCCTTCACTTCAGATTTATTAATGAAAAAGTTGTCGATGGTGGTCACGGGGGGGTCCGGGTGGTTCACCTTCAGCAATGAATAGCAGGATAATAAAACCAAAGGAGGCAGGCACATTATTCATTCAATTTCTAAGAACGAAACAATTGTCAACGGTGGTCACAGGGGGTTTTTAAACAGTAACAAGAATATTTGAAGGTGCAACCGCACAAAACTTTTTTCCCACCCAGGATCCCTGAGCTTAAGGCAAGCGATGTCCAACAGCCATCTGCAGCCTCTGCCGCTTTTCCCGCTTCGCTCCTTAATTCCATCTCTGTCATTAATCAACATATAGCAAGACTCCATCCGCCCTGCCATTTCTGCCATCATCACCAACCTGGGATGTCCAAATTCACAGGCACAAAAGAACGGGCAAGGAATGCGCTGTAGGCGGCGCGGTTGTAAGGTCCAAAGCTCTGCAGCAGGTGGAATGAGGAATAGCGGGGGATGAAGTAAGTGAACTTGAAAAAGAAGGAGCATTTCAAGCTTGTACATGGTGAAGGGCATTGGTGGGTAAGTACGATGATAACGAAGCTCATAAGAGGAGCCGGAGACGTACAAATGCAATGAATTTATATCAATTAGTTGCTTAAATTTGCTGGGTTCAATTTACCACATTTGTTTGAATTGAGCTACTCTAATCAAAACTACTTTTGCTTATACGCAAAGTACAATGGTTTTTGTGATGTGTTTATATGCGCTTGCAATGCACATGAGTTGTGCACATTGACCAACAAAGAGGTACAATGCAAGGATCGGTATGCATAATTACGTGGAGGATACACAAAAGGCTCACATCACCAATTTGACCCCTTCTAATAACCTACCACGTCTCATTGCCCCTTGCAACTTCGTTTCCCTTACACCAACTCACTCCTTTATGCGTGCACCTACAAACATCCACTCATAAATACACCACACAAAAAATTCACACACACACACACAAGTATCCACGAGCAAACACCCAAATCACAGCCAAATCACCCTGAAACACACACGCATACCCACGAACAGACAATCGAATTACAGAGAATGCACACCCTGACACACACACACACTCACACACACACACACACACACCTCACTGCTGCCTGGCACCCCCCCTGCTGCTGCTTGCTCAGAAGTGATGGGCAAGCGAGGGCTGCTGGGGGTACCTGCAGGAATGCCACCTGCACTGCTGCTGCTACTGCTGGCAGCTGCCTGCTCCTTTTCCTGCTGCTGCTCCTGCTCCTGCTCTTTTTCTTGCTGTGCTTGGGCTGCTTGCTGCTGCTGCAGCTTCCTGCGCTCTGCACGCTGCGCAAACAGGTCACCTCCGCCCGTGCCTCCAAAGGAAACCTACGTAATTTCCAGCCCACAAGGAAGTGAAATAGAACCAGCGGCGATGGTTGCTGATGGGGTTTGGTACATGAAAGGCTAGGAGCCATCTCACTATTATTTAAGCTGGTACAAAGGGTTGGGATCAAACGGCAATGGGTTGGAAATAGTTGGGAAAATATCCTGAAGCAGCTGGTAAAAGGGTTTGGAACCAGTGATGGACCAACTTGTAAGTTACAAGCCACTTGATTACAAGTTGTAGTTTACAAGTACCTTGGTACGAAGGTTGTGAAGGAGGGGAGAAAGATCAAATAGTGTTGCTTTCATGCACATGAGCACATTAAGGGGATGAAAGGAAGACAGTCTCTCTGCTTTCAATTTCTCTGCTTTTGAGGAGCAACTTTGATTGATGTTTCAAGCAAACCTTCATTTGGTTTCGAGGCTCTCGTTTTAATTTTACTCTCACTTGTCTTACATGTTTCAGTTTAAAAGTAGGCGACAGGGGGCTTCATAATGCATTGGGCCACTTTAAAGCAGCCTGCAATGCGTTGTGAAGGGAATGTACTTTAGAGCAGCCTGCAATGCGTTGTGAAGGGAGAAAGGCGAAGCTGGTAGTGATCAACACACACCCAGCGTGATCAAGGGAAGGCGCATGTAGGGCTTCTAAGCCAGTACTAAAAAGCCCCTCACCGCGCTGTGACCACACAGTGGAAAAAAGAAAGGTGACTACACAGTGGGGATATGACCGGACTCACAAGTGATCACTGGTTTTACTTGCAGTTCCAGAAAGGTGGAGAAATGACAGGGTTCACATGTGAGCATGTGCCCCTGTTCCAGGGGTTTGTGTTGTCACTGCATTGTGATTACACGGTAGAGAGATATCAGGGTTCACATGTGAGCACGTGTCCCTGTGCTAGGGGTTTGCGTGCAGGACTGGTACTACTGTTTGCAGTTGCAGAAAGGTGGAATAATGGCAGGGTTCATATGTGAATACGTGTCTCTGTGCCAGGGGTTTGTGTGCAGGACTGGTACTACTCGCAATTGCGAAAATTAAGGTTGGCTATGCAGGGCTTGCATCACAGACATATCGAAATATTGTATACAGCCCCCCTGTGCAGGTGCTCTAAGTGGTTACACTGAGGAGGGCGGAGATGAATTGGAGTACATCTTGTATAAAGCAAAGGATTGGTTGTAGGTTTTTTTTTTAACTACCGATATCATATATATATAGGATGTATTGGCTACTAAATACACAGGATATACATTGGATATTGGATACATGTACATGACCAAGTACATAGGATGCCTTCCTCTACCTCTGAGCCACTGATGAACAACGAGAGCAGGCTGAAGCCATAGGCTATGCAAGCAACTGACACTGTGTGTGTTGATGCCCCACAATTATAGCTGACGGAGGCTTTCGCAAAGCGGGTCACAACTTACCGAAGGTGCAGACTTGAATAACCCATGAGGATCCCATCCTGAGCGGGCTCGTTGCTCAGCTTCCTCTGCAGTCTCTGCGGGTTGGTCCGTAGAGGATGACGCAGTCAAGGTGTGGGAAAGCCATCTCTTGGGAAGAGGGCGTCGCACGCCATGCTTGCTGTGGGCGAGCGCACGTGCTTGTGTGCAACCTGCATATGTACATGTAAGTGCTTGTTTGAGTGTTAGTGTGTATGAGGGTGCGTGTGTGTCTGTGTGCGTGTGTGTATGTGTGTTGTGTGTGTGTATGTGAGTGTTAGTATGAGTGTGAGTGTGAGTGTGAGTGTGAGTGTGTGTGTGTGTGTGTGTGTGTGTGTGTGTGTGTGTGTGTGTTTAAGTGTGTGTATGTGTGTGTTTTTGTCTGTTTGTGTGTGTGTGTGTTTGTGTGTGTGTGTGTGTGTGTGTGTGTGAGTGTGTGTGTGTGTGTGTGTGTGTGTGTGTGTGTGTGTGTGTGTGTGTGTGTG
>Ga0307963_1004674_pt1 | contig 10842 bp, 11 predicted proteins | sample OrgLakmetagen594_FD_201829 | JGI IMG/M metagenome (GOLD analysis project Ga0307963, IMG submission 201829) | Saline water microbial communities from Organic Lake, Antarctica - #594 | ecosystem: Environmental > Aquatic > Non-marine Saline and Alkaline > Saline | place: Antarctica: Organic Lake...
ATGATGTATTTGAACGCCTGTGTGTGTGTTTTAGTGCGTGCATGCATGTGTTAAAAGGGACTGTCTGTGTGCGTGGTGTTGTTGGTGGTGGGGGGCGTTACATGAGAGGCGCATATTGAGCAAGTCCCACGCGTCTGCAGCTTGTTAAGTATGAGCGGCTACTGCACATTGCAGACAATATCATTTGTGTTCCGCGTTCCGTAGACAGAGCCGGCCAGAACCATTAAATTTTATACTGAAATTGCTCGTACAAGCTACGTTGGCTGACGGTCACCCATATGAACATCAAAAAGGTCCTGAGGAAACGCCAGACATCAAAAAGGTTGGCGCAATCAGCAAAGTGGGAAAAACACATAGAAACCTTTAATGTCAAGTCAATAACTGATCATCCCACAACCTGCTACTGCTGCTGCTGCATGTTTGGCGTGACAAAGCTTGAAGCAAATTTCTTCTTGCCGTTGACGACTTGTTATACAATGCTTTTTACTTGTTACACAATGCTGTTACTTGTTATACAATGCTTGTTACTTGTTATACAATGCTTGTTACTTGTTACACACTGCTTGTCACTTGTTACACAAAGCTTGTTACTTGTTACACAATGCTTATTACTTGTTACTTATTACTTGTTACACAATGCTTGTTGCTTGTCACACAAAGCTTGTTACTTGTTATACAAAGCTTGTTACTTGTCACACAATGCTTGTTACTTGTTACACAATTCTTGTTACTTGTTACACAATTCTTGCTACTTGTTACACAATGCTTGTTACTTGTCACACAATGCTTGATACTTGTTACACAATTCTTGCTACTTGTTACACAATGCTCGTTACTTGTTACGCAATGCTCGTTACTTGTTACACAATGCTTGATACTTGTTACACAATGCTTGATACTTGTTACACAATGCTTGTTACTTGTCACACAATGCTTGTTGTTATACAATGCTTGTTACTTGTTACGCAATGCCTGTTACTTGTTACACAATGCCTGTTACTTGTTACACAATGCTTGTTACTTGTTACACAATGCTTGTTACTTGTTACACAATGCTTGCTACTTGCTACACAATGCAAAGCTTGTTACTTGTTACACAATGCTCGTTACTTGTATTACAATGCTTGCTACTTGTTACACATTGCTTGTTACTTGTTATACAATGCTTGTTACTCGTATTACAATGCTTGCTACTTGTTACACAATGCTTGTTACTTGTTACACAATGCTCGTTACTTGTTACGCAATGCTTGTTACTTGTTACGCAATGCTTGTTACTTGTTGCACAATGCTTGCTACTTGTTATACAATGCTTGTTACTTGTTACACAATGCTTGCTACTTGTTAAACAAAGCTTGTTACTTGTTATACAATATACAATGCTTGTTACTTGTTGCACAATGCTTGATACTTGTTATACAATGCTTGTTACTTGTTACGCAAAGCTTGTTACTTGTTACACACTGCTTGCTTGCCAGGTGGGCAAACCATCTACAACTTCTGTCGCCCGCCAGTTTGTTGAATTAATAAAAGCTTATAAGCTCAGCAATTGTAATTTTGATGAGCGATGGGGCAAAGGGCTTATTTTCAGATTACACCTCGATGTTGACTGTCAGCAATTCAGCAGTTAGCTGCTTACTTGCTGGGGGCAATGTGCCGTTGAAGGTTTGCATACCGGTAAGGTATAATGGTTGATCTAGAGGTAGAACGGTTTACCGTCCAGAAGACAGCGTGGAGCTTAATTTCAGAGGTTTGACATCTTACCGCCCTTTTTTTTAACAGAAGAAAGTTTGAACAAACAATTTCTCTGCTTACCTGCTGGGCAAGAAGCTCAAGTTCCGCTTGCAGCAGCTCCATGCCAACCAGAATTACGGTCGTAGGGGGTAGCATCGAGTCTGCAGTGATTGTATGTGTGGGTTGAGTGTATGCGTTTTGTGTGTGCGATGCGTACCACGGAAATGATAAATGCTGTGATCTGGGCAGGCAAAATTGTTGGGAATTTTGTCGTGCCAAGGAGTGCTTTATGTGCGTACATTATGGCTGTCCCCAAGAACAAACCCCCTCAACCAGTCTCACCTAGCGTTCACCCAATTTAAAGCCCCCTATACCTCATCTGAATGCAAGATGCTTGATTTTATATCGAACCAATGACATTTGCTGTAAATTTGGCATTTTCAGGTGTTCAAAAATCACAGGCCCCTGCGCAAAACCTTATATCTGGGGGGCTGTGTGGGGCCCGGTGTGTATTTTGCACCCACAGGTGCATTTCTGAACTTGCACCAATAAACCCCTGCATCAGGATATAAGCATTATAAATGTCATATAACAATGCAGCAACGTCGAATTTGGGGCCCATCATACGTTGGACTGTGTGAATTATGGCAAAGGGGTCTATCTGACCCCCAAATGGGGGTGTTATTAAAATGTTTCCAGAGTGTGGGCCCCAACATTGGCAACTATTAAACTTGGGTTCCCAGATGTACAGCGTTAAGTTTCATAGTTAAGTTTTTGCCAATTGGGGGGCCCATGCTTAATCGGCTGCAGCGTGAACACTACTTTTTGAGCAGCCATATGCTGTATCTGACCAGCCAGAGCAACAAATTGAGTGATGTTTGGTGTTTTGAGTCCTTTAATAAAGATTACCATCCGATCACTTCGCAAATTAATTAATTATATGGACAGAAAACGAAAATTTTCAGTAATTCTCGGAGGCCTGTCCAAACTAAACTCAAAGTGGTAAATTTATTATTTATAGTGTCGAAATGAGCTCCAGACGCGCCAGTGTGAACCCCCTGGCCGGGTTCTTGAAGCCTCAGCTTCAGCCTCAGCCCCAGCTTCAGCCTCAGCCCCAGCTTCAGCCTCAGCTCCAGGCCCCAGGCAAGAGGCAAGAGGCAGAGGCAAGAGCAAGGCAAGAGGAAGAGGCAAGGCAAGAGAAAGAAGCTGCAGAGGGAGAGGCAGCTCAAGGAGTTGCAAGAGCAAGAGGTAAAGGCAATGCTTTCCCTGCTCCTGAGCACTGTGCAGCATCAGCCACAGCTTCAGCCTCAGCCGCAGCTTCAGCTATAACAAACAGCAATAGCAGGCAGCACGAAGTCCAAAATTAATCCCCAGACCCCCTCACGAACTGATATCGAAAAATTAATTATTTGAAAGTGTGGTCCCGAAGTGATCGTGAATCTACGGTATTTAGAATGCTTAGTCCTGTCAATCTGCACACAGAGCGACTAACATGCTCTGGTAGCTTAGAAAGTCAGCGTCAGTCCATACGCTAAACTGGGTCCAATTAAATGGATTAATGTGCAAGTTGTTGCCCCTTAATACAAAATGGAGCATGTTTGGACCTTGGCCTAGATAACCCCCTCTCGAAAAATGGTGTTTTGTTTCCTCTGAATAACGCAGCACACTTTCTGTGTTGCACTTAACCACAGCTGCTCTCGTCCCCAAATTCACAACAAAGATGCGGGCCAGTATGCTTGATATTTGGGGACTGACAGGTTGTAGATTGGCAAATAGGTTGTGAAACGGGAGTCAACCTCCCAGATGACGTTTTTTTCAAGCCAGATATCTCCCCAGTCTCTACACCTCTCCCCAACCGCCAAGCACTTGCTGGAGGAGCAAAACATCAGCTATCCAACGCATGTCTCAGGTCTCAAAATGGTGCAGGGGTTACAGAGATATAATGACAAAGTTAAGTGGGACTGCTTGGCTGGTCAAGGGGGGGGTGTTCACGGGGACAGCCTTATCGATTAATGTATGATCCCAGCTCTCTGTATTCAAAAGCACAGAAATGCACGGAGGTAACAGAATACAATAAGCAACTATTAAATTTGGATGCTATCTTTTACAACACTGAGACCCAGAGAGGGATTGGGAGGCAGGAAGAGGATGCTATCCTTTACAACACGGAGATCCAGAGAGGAATTGGAGGGCAAGAAAGAGGCAAGTTCGGGCAAAGGCAAAAACGTACCACCCACCCACCCAAACACACACACCACACCTACAACATCCATCCCCACCCCCACCCCCACTCCCACTCCCACTCCCCCACACCCACACCTACACGCCCACACACCTGAGGGGCCTTGTGGCTGCACGCTGGCGCGTGGGTACTGACAGATCTGCGTCACAGCCTCCCTGCTGGCTTGCGAGCCGTCGTGGGTGTGCACCAGCACGCTGTCACTCAAAAGCTGCTGCAAGTCAGCTGCCCAGGACGACACGCTGCCTGGCTGTGACACCACCACCAAGTAGGGGCCCCAGATGCCCCTGGCACGCAGGTAGCTCAGCACCCCTACCACTTGGACCTGAGGGGCACATGGGCATGTATGTATGTGTTTGTGTTTTTGTGTGTTTTTGTGTGTGTGTGTGTGTGTGTGTGTGTGTGTGTGTGTGTGTGTGTGTGTGTGTGTGTGTGTGTGTGTGTGTGTGTGTGTGTGTGTGTGTGCGCGCGCGTGCGTATGTATGAACCAGTCAACGAAGCACTATTCCTGCGCTCATTGCACGTGCCTCACTAAGTGTTTCTACATGATATGGCACAATGGCCATTTACAAACGGCAATCATGTTCGTATGCCTGCAGCCTAGCATGCACAACGCACGTCTCAGCCTTGCGGCACATGTTTTACGGCACTTGAACACCAGAAAGAAGTCCACACACCACCTACAAAACCAACACATTGGCACACACCCTTCGGTCTTTGTCGACTTCATCAGAAATGATACCCCCAAGGCCACTGGCGTACAGAGAGGCCAACCATTTGACACCTTGCAGCTGGTGGTGCAGCAGTTCACCCTTCAGCAGAGGTAGCAAGTCCTGTGGGAAGGCATAAGTCAATATCATTGCGAAGTTTGAAGGCAGGGGAGTGCACACGATACGAATTCAAGGCAGTGACAGCTGCGTGGAAAGGGAGTGGCTGAGCACCTCAAGGAGACAGGTCTGGCTTACCTGCGTGGGAGTGCCAGGCAGCATGTGGTCCTCAAATTGCTTATTCACCCTCAGCCTGACCTCCCCAGACCCTGAAGGTCTCTTCCTCTTGCGCTCCGCAGACCCGTCACTCACAGACCCAGGTGACACCAGTACACTGGACTGTTCCTCCATGTTGACCATGCATGTATCCACATACAGCTGCAGCTCGTTCAACGTGTGGAAGGCCTTGTCCACAGCTTCTTGCTTGACCTGAGGTTCCAGGGGGCAACGACAGACAGACCCTGAAGCGTTTGAACCGCCCCACCAACCTCCACCCTGATCCTGGAGAGTGTGCTGGCAGTGAAGGCAATCAAGGGTCAAATGGGTCATAGCCCACCTTCATCTGGCGCGTCTTCATCTCTCATCAACCGGCTGAGGCCGTCTCCTCCCTTCCTCCTGATCACTGCTTCATTTTTGATGCCGTTCTATTATAATTAAAAATACATTTGAGACCAGTATGACATTTTTGAAAGCGGGTGTGTTCCTCAGGCAGATTCTTTTTCGTGGCGCCGAGCCCTAAACTAGAGGCCATCACCGTATGTTTCATTCTTAAAATTCTACGTGATCGAAGAACGAGTCTGGCATGCTATAAGCTTCGAAAAGGAGCACGCCTATTTATTAGCATAAAAGCATGCACGTCAATCTAAAGTTTGTATCGCTGGTTCCAGATTGTGCCATTCGTTCTCTATTTAGACAAATGCCTCACTCACAAAAAGGTGAACGTGGTTGTTGACAATAATACAAGATGACCTGGAAAAAAATGATGACAGGGAAAAGGATGGTACGCTAGGTACGAGCTAAAACATGCATCTCTTTGTATCCCATCAAGAGTTGCTGCATCTCCTGTTCGTTGTCCACTTCCGTGGGGGTTTATAAACTGGCATAAGAATGCTCCAACGTCTCTGGTACCTGAGGGTGCAGGCATGTGCGTAGTTGTTCAGGTACGTGTCAGTTAAATAATGATGACTGATGGCAGGTATCCTGGAAAACAAAGGAAGGGAGCTGATCCTCACAATTCCCAAAAACCTGCATCATTAGGAAGACAAAGGATCAGTTTAAAGAATAAGGTGCTTAAAAGGCAAAGAAAATAAAAAGAAAAGACTCCACTGGTAATGATGACACAGCCAGCACATTCTGTTTGCAGCAGGACCGTGAAACCTTTCAAAGCATTGTCTGAGAAAGAGTAAAGACGTGAACGTGTTGTGTTAAGACTGTAAACCGCTGTTGTGTTGAGACTGTAAACGTCTCATGTTTCGGGCAAAAGGATCACTGCTAAGTTGTTGGAGCTACAAATGAAAACTTAGGTCAGTCACTGGGAGTAATGTTACCACACGCAGTCTACCTGAAGCTCAAAAAGATGTCAAGGACATTCGCAAAAGTCTGAGAGAAGGGCAACCAACAACCAAGCCCATAAAGAACTGCTTTAACATGCTAATTCGCTCTTGCGTCACCCAAATGCAAGCTCCATATCACATGCTGCAAACACTTGTGAAGGTATCATACTGTAGACTGCGGCATTTTTTACAGGTCACAGCCTCTACTGAGCCCACAGAGCAATGTATTCCTAGGATTACATCAATTGTTGTCAAAGCAGCTGGCAAAAGCACTTTTTCCTTGACTAAGCTCTCTACGCTCGTGGAAGCTGTCCCTTCCACTAAATAGGAGGAAAGGGAGGACTCGGGTGCCCGGCTATCTTTTTTTGCAGCAACTGCGTAAACCTGAACCTTGGCAGCAACTGCTTCAAGAGAAGTTGCATGCCCCTTGATTGTCAAGTGGCCATTAATATAAAACGACCTTGTAAGAAGAGTGCAGGAAGGACCCTCAACCACTTTCCACCTCCATGAAAAAAGAAAATTGTGCAGGCCTTGAAAACCACTCCCACCTGGCATCCATTGAGTAATAGGAGCCACTTCGGGACTAAGTACTGTAACAGTCCTCCACCATCCACCACAAAAACAAAGGCAAGAGTGTGCTCACCTTCATGCTAGAAATCCAATCGCTAGGATAAACAGGCAGTAGGCCCATGTTATTCAGCTTGTACAAGCCAAACACTATTTGGGCTCCCTGGACCATGCAAAAGATTAGACGAGGGAGCAGGACGTCCAGCTGTGGCCAGTCAGCCTCTTTTTGAAACACTGTGTGTATGTAAAAGAGCAAGAGGAATGGTTGAGTTACTGTGAATACACGACCAAACAAGAGGATTGTTTCTATAAAACAAACGAGCAGGAGGAAACAAGCGGTAGTGGTATGTTCAAACCATGCACAAGGATATAACACATGAAAGCGAGAGTGAAAAGAAACACATGCGTGAAGATACACAAGGTAAAGCGAGAGTGAAGAGAAATACATGCGTGAAGATACACAAGGTAAAGCAAGATACACATGGTAAAGCAAGATACACATGGTAAAGCAAGAGTGAAGAGAAATACATGCGTGAAGATACACAAGGTAAAGCAAGATACACATGGTAAAGCTAGAGTGAAGAAAAATACATGCGTGAAGATAAGGTAAAGCAAGATACACATGGTAAAGCAAGAGTGAAGAGAAATACATGCGTGGAGATTCACAAGGTAAAGCAAGATACACATGGTAAAGCAAGAGTGAAGAGAAATACATGCGTGAAGATTCACAAGGTAAAGCAAGAAACACATGGTAAAGCAAGATACACATGGTAAAGCAAGAGTGAAGAGAAATACATGCGTGAAGATTCACAAGGTAAAGCAAGATACACATGGTAAAGCAAGAGTGAAGAGAAATACATGCGTGAAAATACACAAGGTAAAGCAAGATACACGTGGTAAAGCAAGAGTGAAGAGAAATACATGCGTGAAGATACATAAGGTTAAGCAAGATACACATGGTAAAGCAAGAGTGAAGAGAAATACATGCGTGAAAATACACAAGATACGTCTGCAACGCACATTTTAATAAGCAGGAAGAAATACACATCTGAGCCATGTTAAAGAACATGAGAGGAGGCAGCAAGACACAGCACACTTGAAAGAGCAGTGTCAGCAGGGAGGCAGTGTTGCGAGTTGCCAGTTTCATACCAAGCAAGGTTGGCCAGAACCAGAGATAGCAGGCAAGTCCAGCGCACAAAATACTTTTTACGTTCCTTTTTGGCCATAAAGCTCTATTGTCCCTGGTACACACAACACAGTACTGTACAGTACGGTAAGTGTGATTGTTGCCAGTGGTACACACGGTACTATACTGTACAGAATAGCAACTGTGAATGTCACTCCACTGATACACACAACACAGTACTGTACAGTACGGTAACTGTGATTGTTGCCAGTGGTACACACGGTACTGAACTGTACAGAATAGCAACTGTGAATGTCACTCCACTGGTACACACGGTACTGTACAGTACAGTACGGTAACTGTGATTGTTGCCAGTGGTACACACGGTACTGAACTGTACAGAATAGCAACTGTGAATGTCACTCCACTGGTACACACGGTACTGTACAGTACAGCAACTGAGTACTTGGAGGTTTTCTTGGCAGGGCTCTGTGCATGTACTGTGTCCCTCATACACTGAACACTAAACCTGGCCAACCCAAAACAACACAAAAACTGGGTTTGCATTTCACTTTCATAGGGTTGGCCAGAACCATATATATACGGTGTATATACGGTATTTTTGGCAGGGAAATCACCAAAGATACGGTCATATACGGTGCATATATATTGCTCTGGCCAACCCTACACTTTCACAAACACCATGCCCGCTCCCAATCCACCAAGCACACCTGTAGCTACTTAACTATGCTGGTAGCAATTGCACTATCTGAGTACTCCGGTAGGTATCTTCTCTTTTCCAAGCGCACACATACATCCACAGCACACGAAGACCATTTTTTAACGAGAGGATCAATGTTCGCAACTGCGAAGACGGTGGAGCTTTACTTGTCATAAGGATTGAAGGGCTCACACGTGAGGAGCACGACAGACAGCTTTTGGATGAGAGCACAGTTAAAAACTAGCACTTCAGCGTTATTAGGTGTACTGGTGCAAAGCACTGAGCTTTAGGTCTGCCTACGTAAAGCTCCTCCAGGCACTCAACTCTCTACCGATACAAATCGGTACCTACCGATACTGATGGTACCTACCGATACCAATATACTACTATACTAATGGTACCTACTGATACCAACCGATACCGACTTTCTACCGAGACCAAGACATCACGACATAAATCGTTTTTGCCTTGCTTTGCAAACCACGGGCCAAGACCAGCGGGCTAGTCAAGATGAGGAGCCACACAGCACAACGAAACAACAACATAAAGTTAGCGTGCGTCTGTGCTGTCAACAGAGTAGGCAAAACAACATCATTGTTTTGGCCCTTCGCGTTCAAAGCCACAGATGGTTGTGATTAAAAGGTTAGGATTGACAGTCCACACAGGAGGATGGCCGAAAGGAGGTGTCTAAGGGGCTTAAAGAGTGGCTTATGCATTATAAGGTATGGCCTTCATCTGAATAGTCACTCACTTTGCCCTGAGCCGAGGATAGCTGAGAAAGGCTGAGCTAGAAGGCTGAAGGTCATGATGATGCTGAAGATCTGAATGCTGTTGCCGGTCATCCACGCCATGAAGCACATGAAGGCTATGTTTTTCATGGGGCCAGTGGCTCGAGCATACAGGGCCTGTTCAAGAAGTATTCATCACTCATCACGTGTGTGTATGTATATGTGTATGTTGATGTATGTGTGTGTGTGCGTATGTGCACACGCGTGTATGTATCTTGTGTGTGTGCGTGTGTGTATCAGGTTTGTATATGTGTGTGCATGCATGCGTACATGTGTGCGTGCGTGCATGTGTTGGTTTGCGTGTGCATGTGTGTGTTCGTTTGCGTTATGCGTGTGTGTGTATGTGTGTGTGTGTGCATTTGCGCGTGTGTGTATGTGCGCATATGAGTGAAAAGTAACGCTCGTCCTTACTTGCTGTTTTCTGGCCAACATGCCTGAATCCTTTTTCCGTGTAGATGAAGAAGAGGAAACCTGGGCAGTTCGTGAACATGTGTGTGTGTGTGTGTGTGTGTGTGTGTGTGTGCGTGTGTGCGTATGTGTGTGTGTGTGTGTGTGTGTGTGTGTGTGTGTGTGTGTGTGCGCGCGCGCACACGTGAGTGGCATCAAACAGAGACCAGCTCCAGAATTTGCATGACTAGTAGCTCAATCTTCACTCACTGGTTCCTTAGCTATCTTTTCATCGAACCCAGGGGGAGCTTGAGAGCACTTTTCTGTGACAAGGTCTCCATAGGACAGCTTCCAGTCTCTCAAGGCACCAACCATCATGTGAAAGTCTATTCAATATATAATTTGCACTTGGCTTCAGGTATTTGACAATAATTTTGTAGGTATCCTTTCAACTTGCCAGTTTTAATATTCATATTTATCCTCCTGGGCGGCTGCACTGGACAAGTATGGGAAGCAAGGGGCGCAGGGCTGCTCAAGCCTCCATGCAACAGCATTCAGATGATGAGGACAGCGATGATGAGGTACGGGCGCTTGCATGCTGCGCGCGCACAGACACACTCACGCATGCATGCATGCATGCATGCAGCACACACACACACACACACACACACACACACACATAGACACACACACACACACACACACACATGTACACACGCGAGCGCACGCACACACACACACACACACACGCACACACACACACACACACGCACACAGACACAGACACACACAGACACACAGACACACACGCACGTATACACATACATGCGTGCACCCCCCCCCCCACCACCACCACACACACACACACACACACGCACACACACATGAAGACACATACAGGTACATACCCACACATACACGAACACACACGTGCGCTCCCAATACATCACATCATTGAAC
>Ga0307963_1004678_pt1 | contig 10838 bp, 13 predicted proteins | sample OrgLakmetagen594_FD_201829 | JGI IMG/M metagenome (GOLD analysis project Ga0307963, IMG submission 201829) | Saline water microbial communities from Organic Lake, Antarctica - #594 | ecosystem: Environmental > Aquatic > Non-marine Saline and Alkaline > Saline | place: Antarctica: Organic Lake...
GTTTGTGCGTGTGTTAATGTGTGTTAACCGGTGCTGCTGACGCCAGGGCTGGTGTTGGTGCTGGGGCGGGGGCGGGGCCTGGGAGAGGGGCGGGGGGGCCTTCTCCGCTCATCGCTGTTCAGCCACCCACCAGATATTATTTTTGCCAAACCCCAGAAACCCCGGAGCCTTTGAATAAATATATTTTTTTACGTGTACTCATTTTATACGCACGAGATCAGTCTATATCTTATACTGTCGTAATGCACACGTATCTGGAGGTCTTAAACCGCCTCCTGTGTGTGTCTGTAACACTTTGTCCCACCACCTATCTATGGTGACTGCCTGCAATATATGTGTTGTTGCCGCCGCTTCTGTACTAAGCAACTAACGCTAATTTAGCCTTTCAGCTGTTGCCATTTGAAGCACAAATCGACGACGCACGCCCCCCTCCAAGGAGCCCTTTGTTTCCTCCATCACTCGTCCTTTGCTCTCATAAGTTTTTTTTTTATGGTACTCGCTCTACAAGTCCTTGAACTACGCTCCTGTGCAGAGGCTCAAGAGTTCAAGGCTAAGTTTGAGGAGTCCCAGGACATCAACGGCAAGCTCATCACTGCCCCTGCTGTGGCTAAGGTGTGTATTTTTGTTTGTTGGTGTCGGTGTGTGCGTGTGCGTGTGCGTATGTGTGTGCGTGCGTGTGCGTGTGTGTGTGCGTGTGCACGTGCGGGTTAATGGTGGGGGGATGTTAGTGTGTCCGTTCCTTGAGGCTGAGTTCCAGGAGCAGTGGGTGGGGTGGGTGGGGTGATCATGTGTTTGTCTGTTTTCACCTCTTAAGCTGACAAACACCTCTTCACCTGCTCTTTCTTAGGGAATTTAGGGAAGAGAAATTGATATGAAGAGGGTGTAGGTGTGGTGCTGGGTGGGTGGGCTTGCAATTGGTACAGGATTTTCAAGCTGGTGTTGCGCTGCATTGTAGACTTGCATACAGGTGAACGTTTTAGGCGGAAGTCCAGCAAGTGTTTGCTTCTTATAACAGTTAGCCAGGTGTCTGCTGCCTAAGTGGGTGCATCTAGGGCTGGAGTACATGAAACTGCGCGCCACACACTCCTTTCTTCTTTTGAAGCAGGGATGTATCGTACGGAGGTCATAGAAGTTCAATACGGTAAAATACGTTTAATGTATGATGCAACGTACAGTATAAATACGCCATATGACACGTCCCTGTGTCTAATGCTATTGTATCCCATCAGTGCACGTTTCGTCCATTGTGATGTGGTCTCCTTCTTTCACAGGACGAAACCAGGCAAGATGCTGATGACCTGGCGAAGAGCCTTGAAGAAAAGGCCACCACGGCTGACAAAGATGCAACCCCTGAGAAAAAGGAATGAGCTAATTGAAGTGCAAAAGGACCTCCCTTTTATGCACTAAAGGCAGCACCTCTTCAACGAATGCATGCTGACATAAGTGACCAAGTGTTGTTGAGCGTGGCTTGCGTTCTCAATTATTAAGTGTTGCAGAGGTGTGCTTGTGTGTGTGCGTGTTTGTGCTTCCTTGTGGCTGTCCCTGACATAGAAACATAGGGCCTGCCATGTGCAACTTGGCACCGGCGTTGCGTGTGCTGAGGGCTTTTCTCGGCATGGATGAGGGCAGTGCTATATTTTTGGCACATCTCATTTTGTCCCCTCTTTATGTGTGTCTGCCACTGCAATTTTAGTAGACCCTAGAGAAGGGCTCACGGGTGGTTGTGGCCTTCCTTTGATGTCCAAAGAGACGCAAAATTCCTGAGTGGTTTGAGTGGCGCAGACAATGCCTGATTCAGAGTGATTGCACACTGGAGTGCAGGCATACTATTAAACATGTAACAATGGCCGTTTCTGAACACAGATTGCACCAACCATTGACTCTAGGGACCCTTGTTTTCATGTTTTAGAGGTGATGAGAGTTCACATTTAGGTAAATTTAGTCACCTAGCCATGACGTGAACACGCTAGGTAAGGTAGTTGATTTTCTGTGAAGTTTGCCTTAAGGAAAGTGACAAATCAGATATGCCGCACAGAAGCATCAGCCCTTAATTTTCCCTTCATACGTAAGCAATCAGCTAGCTGCCAGCTTCAACAAGGTTATAAAAGAGAGGGCATTTAAACTGGCTCCTATTTGGATACCAGAAAGGAGCAAGTGCACTTTACGATGTTTAAAAACTGCATCATCCAAAGTCTCTGCACGTAATTTCCATAATCTCTGTCTGGCATACTACCATACTCCTATTGGCTTGATGTAGACTCTGACATGTTTGCACAGTCTCACGTTGTTTTCATGGCAATGTGACAGAAATGCAATTCCTTATGCTACTCTGAGGTCATCAAGAATTTCCTTTACTGATCATGTTATTATTAACAGCTGCTGCAAATTCACAGTTACAAGGCTTACAAGGAAGGCCTTCAGACAAAGCGTGCGACTGCTAGCCTGCTCATAAGAAAATCCACAGACACACGGAGATGCCTTACTAATAGACAAGTTACCTGAATGAGGAATTCCTAGCTCACTGAATTCAGGACAAATTCATTCTAACGCTACCTTGAGTAAATCAAACTGATGCACATAACACTTGCATGTCCACTCCCCTCCCTACACTGCAGTGTAGACAAAATATTGTTGACCAAGGGACAATTTGTTAAAACAGCATCTGATTTCATCCATCACGTATGCCACAAAAAGCTAATTTGATTCATTAAGAACCTCATCCTCTCAGGACAAAATATGCGTTTGAAAGCTTAAAAGGGCATGAGACGGGTAACCCTGTTCTCTATCCATTGACCAAACACAATGAAATGTAGCAAGAGAATGATAATTTGTCCGGCTTAATGAGTGGCAGCACGATTGGGCCCACAGCTGTTGCTCCTCAATGTGCGTGCTTTGGTACTAGTATTTCTCAAGCGCAATGACACATGCATTTGACCTCCCACACACACGTATGATTTTTTTCCTAGCCACACACCCACCCATCCACCCATCTACAGCACAGCTTGTCCCAGGTCATTGCCCAAAACACAAAACGTGCCGCCCCCAGCACGGCTTAAGATAAAGCAGACATGCACAGGCCACATGTGTTTGATATTTGTCACGTTGATATGCATTTTTTGACAAGCTTCACTAGCACATGCTTATGAGCGTGGCTTGCCCCAGGCGCTTGCAGGCTTTGGTGCTTCCTCATCTTCACTGTCACCTGGTGTGTGTATGTGTGTTGTGTGTGGGGGGGGCGTGTGTGTTGTGTGTGTGTGTGTGTGTGTGTGTGTGTGTGTGTGTGTGTGTGTGTGTGTTTGTGTGTGTGTGCGTGCATGTGTGTGTGTGTGCGTGCATGTGTGTGTGTGTTTGTATGTGTGTGTACGAGTATATGTGTGTGCTGATTATAATGAAAAGCTCTAACTGATAATCTCGGAGCCCTTTCCATCAGCTGCATATGCGGCATTCAAACGTCTTCTGTAATGGCCCAACTAAAATTCCAAGCACCTGGCCTTCTTGGTGCTGTCAAAATTGTTGCATGTAAGGGGTCAAACAATTTCATCAAAACCCACCCAGGCCATAGATTGACTCCATCTCAATTTCTTATTTTGCTATATTTAACCCGACAACTCTGGTAACAAAAAACGGGCTGAAACTTGCTGCAGGTTTGGAGCGACAATTGTTATCTTTTCCCCCATTGTCCCTTGTGTGAGTGCCTCCCACTCGCCGGCAATCCCAGTACCCCTGCCCCAAAGTCGGCATTGCAGCATTGTTATATAGAGGGGCGTGCCGCCCGCCCAAATTTCACCTGACGAAGGACTCACACTTTTTTGTGTTTTTCTTTTTTACACGCCTTCATTGCCTGTGCAACCCTGAAGACTTTGTCCATGTGTCCAACCCCTTCTGCACAGAGCTCCACTGCCTTCACTGTCACCAAATACACCTTTGACCTTGCCGGATTTTGTAAAAAGGTCCAGGCATCAATATTAAAAGACGCAAAGATGCTGCAGTCCTCCAGGCCAAATTCTGCATGGGGCGCTTATGCCTTTGTCACTGCCAGAGCTTCCCAAAATCCATTCAACTTCGTAACTGCGCTGAAAAATAATTGTCCATAACAGTGGCATTAAATCGCATCAAAAAGTGGCCGGCCGAAAAGTCCTCCTCGTCGAACAGAATTGAGTACGAATTGAAACAGTAAATTCTGCATTTTGACGCCGTCACAACGTGCTGCTCTCCAGCCCTTCTCAACTAAAACGTTTGACCCTCACAGCTCGCCGCGGAACTCGGCACAGGTCTAAGTTTGAGGCTGAAAAACCTTTCTGGGTAGATCTTGCGCTGTCGGCTGCAATAGGCGAAGCTAGAGAAAGCTCCAAACAACCTTCAACCGATTTGATTACTCCCCCCCCCTAGCAGAAATTTCTGAAGAAATTTGGGTACAACATTTATAATGCTTGTATCCTGAAGCAGAGGTCGATCGGGGCAACTTCAGAAATGCACCTTTTCCCTGCCAAAGTGGGTGCAAAATACGCACCGGGCCCCACACAGCCCCCCAGAATGCCAAATTTTCAGAAATTGTAGATGTTTAGGATAATTATCTTGCATTAATGAGGTACAGGGGGCTTTGAATTGGGTGGAGAGCTACGTGAGACTGGTGTGTGGGGGGGTTGATCATGGGGACAGCCTGCTTTGTCGAGAAGTCAATCCTATCACAAGCCATGCTGCTTCTTGTCAAAAGCTAATGTCATATAAGAAAGGAAGCGCACACATAGATGCACACATTTGCACATGCACACCCTCATGCGCACCCCTGTGTGCATTTCACCCCCCCCCTCCCATTTCCACCCATCCACCAAACTCACACCTGCTTTTGTGTGGTCTAGGTGGTGCCAAAATTCACCAGACATCTTCATACCTTGGCTTCCTCTTCAAATCTAGGCCACCAGACAGAGACGCATTTTAGTTCCATGGAGTATGACCGATCCAGAAACGGCGACACAAGCTACAGGCACTTTTGTTCGTATGAAATCTGAAGCACGATTGCAGTTGCAATTGTACACAGCACTACGCCGAGGCCTCCTGTTTCTACTAGGGTTGGCCAGAACCATATATATACGGTGTATATACGGTAATTTTGGCAGAGAAATCACCAAATATACGGTCATATACGGTGTATATATACGGTTCTGGCCAACCCTAATTTCTACCATAGGTGCCACACACATAAACGCCGTGCATGCACCCGTCGCACCATTCTCCTCACCAGGGTCCTGCACGTTAACCACCCACTCGCTCCTCATGCGTTGCCTTGATCCACATTAGAGGCTGCCTACATGTGGTGACCTACATGTAAATCGCTCCTCATGCGTTGCCTTGATCCACATTAGAGGTTGCCTAAAGGAATTAAACACATCAAGACCATGCATGTTCCATCGCACCTTCCTCCCATCCCTTCACATGGGTGGTCCAGATGCAGTGCACCTGTCGTATGCTACCTTGATCCCAGAATTGCACTTCAATGGTACAGACGCACCAATGCTGCACACACACATTCCATCGCGTCATTCTCCTCATCTAGATGACGTACTTCAACACCGTACATGAACACCGACGTGGTGCTCCTTGTGCGTTACCTTGATCCGGCATTTGAAAGAGACAGGCGTGTTCGTGCCGTGCGTTCTGTGGCATCATTCTCCTCAACATCGTTCTCCTCACGTGGGTCACCGTACATGGACAGCCCACGCGGTGCTCTTTGTGCGTTGCCTTGATCCAGCTCTTTAAAGGCAGAGAAGTATCAACGTCGTGCATTCCGTCGCATCATTCTCCTTCACGCCATTCCCCTTCACGCATTTTCATTCTCCTCACCTGGGTCACCATACCCATTCCCCTTCACGCATTTTTTTTCTCCTCACCTGATCACCATACCCATTCCTTTTCACGCATTTTTATTCTCCTCACCTGGGTCACCATACCCATTCCCCTCCACACATTATTTTCCTCACCTGATCACCATACCCATTCCTTTTCACGCATTTTCATTCTCCTCACCTGGGTCACCATACCCATTCCTTTTCACGCATTTTTATTCTCCTCACCTGGGTCACCATAACCATTCCACTCCACGCATAATCCTCCTCACCTGGGTCACCATACCCATTCCTTTTCACGCATTTTCATTCTCCTCACCTGGGTCACCATACCCATTCCTTTTCACGCATTTTTATTCTCCTCACCTGGGTCACCATACCCATTCCACTCCACGCATAATCCTCCTCACCTGGGTCACCATACCCATTCCCCTTCACGCATTTTTATTCTCCTCACCTGGGTCGCCATACATGAACAGCCCACGCCGCGCTCCTCGGGCCTCGTCCTGGTACGGAGCATAGGCTGTCACTGCCTCGCGAATTGCAGGGGCGGCACGGCGCTGGCTGGGCAGGCGTGCTAGGCCGGCACACAGCAGCTCAACTGCTACGTCTGCCTGCAATGTGTGTGAGTATGTGCAAGTGTGTATATGTTTGTACACGTCTGCGAATGAGTATGGGCAAGCGCACTAGGCCGGCACACAGCACCTCAACTGCTTCGTCCGCCTGCCAAGTATGAGTTCATGTGTGTATGAGCAAGGTTTGCGTTTGTTTGTACATGTGTGTGCAGGCTGAACAAAAATACAACACCTACGTGCGTGGAGGCCTCCTGCAGCGTGACCACTCGCATGGAAGGACTTATACCCATCACCTGTGCAAATAAACTTGCAAGTCAATTGAAGTATTCACAGTTACCTGTGTGGAGGTCTCCTGCAGCGTGACCACTCGCTTGCAGCCCCCCCCTAGCCACTTGGGGTGCCTGCCATCGTCCTTGGGCCCGGGCTTCTCCTACACACACAGATGTGCACACACGTAAACACAAAATTGTGAAATTGGCTTCTCCTACACACACAGATGTGCACACACGTACACACAATGAAATTGTGAAATTGGCTTCTCCTACACACACAGATGTGCACACACGTACATACAATGAAATTGTGAAATTGGCTTCTCCTACACACACAGATGTGCACACACGTACACACAATGAAATTGTGAAATTGGCTTCTCCTACACACACAGATGTGCACACACGTACACACAATGAAATTGTGTGCTTGCTGTTAAATGCATTAATCTGAAATCCCTTGCTCTGATAGACAAGCACACACAAACACGCACACATACACAACGTCTCTCACATATTGCTATTATATATCCAAACCTCTGGCTGCCTTCTGACCATGCCAAACAAACGCACACGTACACAGGCGCACACGTGCTGTCTACGTATCCATGGAGTAACATACCTTTGCTATGACAGTGGCAGTCATTGGCTGCCCTGCTCCCAGCAGCTGTGCGAGCAGGCCCTTGGCGTCACCTGCAAGCTCACTACTGCCCACTGGCACCTGTGTGTGTATATGTGTGTAAATTTATGTGTATTTGTGTGTATGTGTATGTGTGTATGTGTGCGTGTTCACGTGTGTGTGTATGTGTGTGAGCGTGTGTGTGTATGTGCGTGTGTGTGTATGGCAGGTGACACGTGCTGAACTTCTAACGCGTCCTTTTTTAATCAATGTTTTCACTACCTGTGTATCCTTCTGTTTCTATATCTTTTCTCTAACGTAGCCCCAGTGCAGGGTAGGCCAAACACGCAGCCCTACACTGGCATACACCACATGTACCCGAGTGTTTGGAAGGTTCCCTGCTAGTGCCTCCATTTGCACCCTGTAAGGTCACGTAACTTAGGCAGCTCCTGCATTTGTGCGGCCACAGCTGTCTGTGCTTCGATGCTAAACTTCTTTAGGTGTTCCACAGATCTGCTTAACTTGTGTACGTGTAGCACAAATCTGCTCAACTCCCGTATGCGTTCCACATATATGCTTAACTTACGTGCGTGTTCCACAGATCTGCTTAATTTACGTGCGTGTTCCACAGAATTGCTTCATTTCCGTACGTGCTCCACAAATCTGCTTACTTTACTTTCGCACATGTACCACAGATCTGCTTAGATTCCGTAAGTGTGCAACACACATATACACAGCTCTGGCCGGCCTGAAGTCACAGTATGTCAGGACAGAGATAGAGAGAGGCAGGCACGTGGACTCGAGCAACCACACATGCACATACACACCTTGATGTATATGCCAAGGAGCACAGAGTCACAGTATGTCAGGACAGAGATAGAAAGAGGCAGGCACGTGGGCTCGAGCAACCACACATGCACATACGCACCTTGATGTATGCCAAGGAGCACAGCAGCGCTTGTGGGGGTACCGCTGCTAGACCACTGTCGATCGTCCTGATGCACTTGTCGGACACCTTCTCCCTACACACGTGCTCATATGCGCGTATTAATGCGAGGTCAGTTCAGGCGTATGGTATGCAAGTCCACTGCCACATGGTTTGGGTGCACTTGTCAGCAGGGTTGTTCAGTTCGGGGTTCGGTCAAAAGTTCGGGTTTGTGAACTTTCACGCATTTGGATCCCTAAAAATGCCGTTACTTAGCTACTAAATGAACTTAATGCTCTCGAAATTTTAGGTCCAAAATTGCAGCTTAAAATGCAGGAAAGAGCCTTAGATGGACGTCAAACGTTTTGATTGTTTCTGCACTCATTACTTATAACACATTATATACATGTATAACAATACAAGCATGTTTTGGACGGGTATGACCATGGAAACCAGCGAAATCCTCCATTTCCGAAATTGCACATTGCACTACTCAAACGGTTCGAGGGTTCTAGAACTTCACGAAGTTTATCGAACCCTTGCTCCCCAAAAATCGAACTAAACAACCCTGCTTGCTAGACACCTTCTCCCACAAACGTGCTCATGCGCGTAAAAAAGCGAGGTCAGTTCATGGGTATGTTGTGCGAGTCAACAGCCACATGGATTGGGGCGCAATAGTTTGGCACCTTCTCCCTCACACAAATGGACTACAAAATGGACTACAAGTAAAATGCAGGCATGTCTTAGCAAGCGCTTGAAAGGCTCCACCTGCCAAACCTGCATAGCACATAAAACACACACACATACTCACATACACATACACGCACACATCTTTCCCCTTGGCTGCAGAAGAACAGATACAGCTGTCCGGGGTTTTATGGCGCTCTGCTTTTTTCTGAGCCAGTAGAGCACCATGCTTATAAATGTTACTCACCTTGACAACCTGAATCACACATACACAGGACATGTATGATGGAGCTAACCAACTTGACGAAGGACAAAGGAACTTGACGTGCTTATAGTAATAACAATAATGTCACTCACCTTAACAACTCATACATACAAAGGACAAGTATGATGGAGTTGACTCATACATACAAAGGACATGTTGTTGAGCACTCCCTCAACCTGCTTTGTAATCAATCCGAAACTTATTGCAGCTGCAACAAGCGTTTCAGCACATGCGAATCACAGCCATCACACCCACACACACACGCACACACACACACACACCACACACACACACATACCACAAACACACCACATTCAATGGATTATGCTACTCGTTAACTGACAAGCTTCAAAGACGCTCCCCCACCTGTTTCCGTAGTCGATGAAGAACACGTTGTAGCTGTCTGAAAAAGGGTCCTTGCGCTCTATGTATGCTCGGTACCACTGCTTGTCTAAGCTGTACTGAGCTAAGCACAGGGAGGGCACCTTGAGCTGGGGCTGTGTGTGTGCATGTGCGTGTGAACGTGCATGTGTGTACGTGTGTGCGTGCGTGTGTGCGTGCGTGCGTGTGTGCGTGCGTGCGTGCGTGCGTGTGTGTGTGTGTGTCTGTTGGGGGAGGGGAGAGAGGGAGAAGATTTATTTTTAGGCTAGTCACAGGGGGAATACTTTTTGAGCTCATGCTGTGTAATTGTGTTCATTGTGTGCATGTGTTTGTAGCCGAACACTATTTTTTGGTCGTGTGCTCTCTTGTATGCTCAGAGCAGCACCACTGCACATTTTTAGCGATGATCTGCACAAAATCGCTGCTCAGCCACACACGCCAGTGATCCCCCTTGCACATACACGCACGTGTACACACGCACACGTGCGCATACAAACACACACGCTCACAAACATACAAACTTGCACATACGCATACACACACGCACACACTTGCACACACACACTCACACACACAAGCACACTCACACACTCGCACACACACACACATACGCACTCACAAACTCTCTTACACACACACACACACACAAAAAACACTCACAGGAATGGCAGGGCCCTCCCCCTGTGTGGCGGCTGCCACTTGTTCAGTCACCCATGCTACCCGAGGCTCATCCAAGCGCTGCACGTAAAACTCTGAGGCGTCTACCACGTCAGTGACCACCACCTGTGTGTATGCATGTTAGTGTGTGTGTATGTGTGTGTATGTGTGTGTGTGTGCCTAATTTGAAAAGGTCCTAACATGCAACACTTCCCCGTTTATTTGCATGCCACAATGTTAGCGTGCACACGGCTGCACACGTGCTGCTGTGGAAAGTCAGGCTCTATACAGCTCTATTCCTAGTTTTTAACGACAGCTCATTGCCCGCACTTGCAAAGTCAGGCTCTATACAGCTCTATTCCTAGTTTTTAGCGACAGCACATGGCTTAAATTATATTCTGATCAAAAGCTGCAGGAACAACGCAACTAGAGCAGGCCTCGGTGCTTGCTGCCATTGCATTGAGATCCCTTAGTCGACTTCTGGCTGCACTGCACTGCTGCCATCTGGCCATACACTTTTTTCCTGCTGCTTCAGGACAGGCACAATCCAGTGCCCTCACTCTGCCTAAGTCAGCCGCCTATCTCTCTCTGTTTGAAGCCCCCCCCCTATCTCT
>Ga0307963_1004680_pt1 | contig 10834 bp, 16 predicted proteins | sample OrgLakmetagen594_FD_201829 | JGI IMG/M metagenome (GOLD analysis project Ga0307963, IMG submission 201829) | Saline water microbial communities from Organic Lake, Antarctica - #594 | ecosystem: Environmental > Aquatic > Non-marine Saline and Alkaline > Saline | place: Antarctica: Organic Lake...
GAGGGCCACGTGAAGAGGAGACGGCGAGGCTGGTCTCCTGATAACCATGCATAACCAACACAGGTCGCCAGACCCGACAAAAATTGAGAGAGCCACTGCAACGAGTACAGTGGCTCTATTTTTTGATCATGAGCAGGCGCAGTCGCACGCTTTGACTGAAGGCCTTTTCTTGTAAACCTTGTTGCTCTAAGCAGGGCGGTGTAAAGGTTTTTGCGGTGTCCAAATAAGCGAGGCAGTAGCAGCTTGTCATATCAAATTACCATCACTGCAAGGTATAAGACTCAGCACAATTACCAATAATGATAGCGCTTTCGGACCAAGAAAGGCTCCAAGGTGGAAAAACCATCCAGCAGAGGAGTGAGTTATTTGCATCGCGTGGTCCCTATTGCTTCTACCAGTTCTCTGGCTCATGCCCTTGCGCTCTCTGCACACATGTATGTGTGTCTACTACTCTGTGTCTACTCAGCTTTGCGTGGCTGCCACACTGCTGCTACTTCCCAGAGCTGGGACGAATGACTCAGACGGACCTCTCGGCCTCATTATGGTTACACATTAATATCGCTGAACGAACGAACAAATAGAATCGGAGACCTTACACGGTACAGGGTCTCTTGAGGATCACAATAATGGTTTCTCTTAGAGCTCACATGTTGTCAATTAATTACCAAAACTATCAAATCCAGGAGATAAAAGTTATCAATAAGACTGGCCATCCAGCTTATTGAACAAGACATAAATAAACTCTCAATTGCCAACCAATTTAACTGCTCTGTCACACAATTCGTCGCTGCCAACGATTGGGCGTGACAAGCTTGTGTTCTTCTCGTGCCTTTTCTGCTTGTTGGGTAGGGGAGGTGTCTCACAGTATTTAATTTCGATCAGGTTTTGGCAAAGGGAGTGCTCTTAACGTTTGCCTTGGAAACGTTGTTCAAGTCCTGCTGAAAAGGGAAATATACAAATCCAAGGAATTATAATTTTACATTCACAGTGGAGGAATTGCCCGTTATAAACCTGCATATTGCCTGACAACTGCACTACAAACTGCATTTTATAAATCTATTGGGCGCCAACAACCGTATTCCTCTGCAGCATAAAGCCTCCAGTGAATGCACCAAATACCACCAGCACAAAGCCCTACGAAAAGGAGACGGCTCTGGCTGCTGGCAAGAAGAATAAAGCTGGAGAAATTTTCTATCATGGCAATTAATCATCATACGTGGCACAAATCCATCATGATATTCCGTCATCATACGTGGTACACGACCAAGTAGCCATGCAGCTGGGGCACGACTTCCTCTGCGCATCGAAGTGCCTCCATGACCTGGACCGAGCAGCGAAACAAGGACATGTTCAGTGGCGTATCATGTATTACTTAATTACAGCTGCGTGCTGGAGGGAGGTGTCGTCCCCTGATGCCGCTGGTCCATGGCAGCTCAGTGATGATGCACAGTGACTCTCAAGGTGCAGTAGCATCATCACGTTACCGCCAGTTTGCACCTCCTATTTTTTCTGAGAGCTCCTAAATGCTAGGCTATGGTGTACAACTATATATCTATATATATGTGAGCTCCTATATGCTAGGCTATAGTGCACAACTATATATCTATATACATGTGAGCTCCTATGCCAGGCTATGGTGCGCAACTCCAGCTTGCAGCACACAGTGCCGCAGGCGCTTGCCGTCATGCAAAGAATCAACAGCCACTAACACCTGTGCGCAGTGCCACATATGAGCGCGGCAACCCTCCCTGGGTGTCTAAGAACACAGCAAGTAGCACTAGAAACAAGACACATGGACACACAAATGGCCTTCTCTCAGCCTGTTGCTGCCCTACCTGGTGCCTGAGACCATTCCGTGTAGCGCTTATCAGGAAACACACAGTTACAGTCCAATCAAAGTGGCTACACTACAGCCTTACCTGTGTGCCTGAGACTATTTTGTGTGGCGCTTATAAGAGAACACAGTTACAGTCCAATCAAAGTGGTTACATTGTAGCCTTACCTGTGTGCCTGAGACCACAGCCTGTAGCAGCTGCCGCAGCAGCGCTGGCAGCAATTGGGGGTACGGGCATGATGCACCATGCGCTTGCTGTTGAGAGAGGCTGGATGAATTTGGCAGCTGCGTGTGGTCATGCCTTGTGCCCATCGCCTCAGTGATGTAGTGGTGGTGGTGGTGGGGCGGGGGGGAATTGTGAGGTAATTGCTGGCCTTCAGCCAGATTTTTCGATTGGGGACCAGGAGGTGGGCTGTGTGGGGAATTGGTGTGAAAGGGGGGAGGGGGACTGCTGCGTTCGGCATGGCCTTTGTGTGCGTCTGTGTGTGCGTCTGTGGCAGGGCTGGTGGTGGCATTGTGAGGACGTGAGGTGCTTTGGTACATGGCCCTGTGCTTGGTCGGGTCCCAGGGGGGGGGAGATGTGCTGAATGCTGCGGCAGGGGAGGGGCCAAGAGGAAGAGGAGCAGGGGCGCTGAAAGTGGAGCTTGGGGCGACCACAGCTTTGACGCCGCTCTTCAGGAACGCCTGTGTGTTTTAGGTATTAGAGGTTGAGGAGGAAAGCTTAAGATGGTGCTTTGGCAGGATTTTCATGATTGCATGAGTGTGTGCGTGTGCGTGAGCGTGAGCGTGTGTTGTTGTTGTGTGTGTGTGTGTGTGTGCGTGTGTGCAACAACGAGGTTGCAGGGAGAGAGTGGAGGTGGAGTATAAGAGACGCTTAAGCCACTAAGCTCTTACCCACTTCCATCCTGACTTGCAGCGTTTTAAGGTCAATTTCCCGCACCGTTCTCAAACAGAATAAATTTGCACAACACAACAGCAGGAAGCATTTTCAACATGAACCCAAGTTTGTTTTGTCCTTTTGTGCTGGATAAGTTTCACTGTACTCATTACTTCAGCGATTGCTTTTCCTGAATTACATGGCAAGTTCTCAGCACTGCATACCGAGTATTTTTTCAACTGGCATTAAGCACACTGCAAACGTTATTTGCTACAAACAAATTGGCTTTGTGTGGGACGTTTAAAAACATAGTGGAAGCAACGGAAAAAGAATCTCAAGATGCATGATGCATGATGCACCTCCAAGTTATTACACATGCGCACATGATCACCCACGCACCAATCCTTGCCAAACGCACGGTTGCATCCTCGCTAGAAACGGTTTGTAAGATTTGCAATACACATAACCACCACTCTTCCACCGCAGGCGTGGGATTTTAAGCATTGCAATGCATCTGCACCATAGACAAGCGCTTGTGGGAATTGCAATGCATCTGCACCATGGACGTGCGATTGTGGGAAATACAAAACTACTCATGCCCAGCATGGACATGGAACTGTAAGGATTGTAATAACACACACCTCCACCTGTGGGAATTGCAAGACTATGCATGCACACATTAGACATCGGACTGTACGCATTGCATAAATAAACAACACACACCTCCACCATAGACGTGGGCAGAGGGGTGGCGCTGGTGATGAGCAGGTTGGTCCAGTCTGGCATCAAGGCCAGCACATCCTCTGGCCCTAGCGTTTGAGCCGGTGAGGTGGCATGCAGCAGCAAGGAGGTGACCTGCAGTTACGTGTGTGTAGATACAGTTGCCATCGTATTTGCTCAAGCGTTTGAGCCGGTGAAGTGGTGCGGCGTGCAGCAGCAAGGAGGTGACCTGCAGTTACGTGTGTGTGTGTAAGAGTGTGTGTGTGTAAGCGGGTACATTTGTCATTGACATGTATCTGCTCATCAATGAATTCTTGCCAGTGAAGGGGCATGCCACAGCAAGGAGGTAAGCCTGTGTGTGTATGTGTATGTGTGCGTATAGTTTCCTACATTTAACAAGCAAGACTACACGACACCATACCGGGTTGTTAAAAAGGATGCACGGGGCTAGCCTGTGTGCGTGCATGCGTGCGTGTGTGGGTGTGCGTGTGTGTATGCATGTGTTTTGTCTGAGATTTGCAAATACTTGCTCGGTAAAGTTGTGGCCATATGTGGCGACACGATAAAAGAAGCAAGCATATTGCCTGGTGATCTATCACATCAAAACAAAGCATCACGTCGTCTGCTGTATGCAAATCTGCTGTGCGCAAACGCATTCAACGGCACCACCAATGCACAAAAGGCATAGCTCCACCAATGCACAAGAGGCACGCTGCATCTTCACACAGGACCATTTTACACTAGGGTTAACCAGAACCGTATATGTATACACCGTATATGACCGCATATTTTGTTATTTCCCTGCCAAAAATGCCGTATAAACACCGTATAAATATATATTTATTTTTTTTGTTCTGGCCAGCCCTAATTGACACACATCCACGTATGTACTTACAATGGGCAACCGCAATAAAATATAACAACACCGCATATTCTATGCACCAGCCCACACAAACTCTCAACAGCACAAGCATCTACGTATACACTGACAACAGGCATAAACGACTTTCACACACGCACGACACATGAGCCCTCACAAATTCTTAACAGCAACAGCAAACCTCGACATACACACAACCCACAAATTTGACACAGAACCCACCAGGCCACCCACTGGCGTTGTCAGCTCCTGCCGACTGATGCGAGTGACCAACGTGTCCCCTGCAATAGCACAACCAGAACACATAAAGTACTCAAGGTATACTCAATAATTTGTAAATGTTTCTCTTGCACCTGTGCAAGCATGAGAGCAAGGGTGGCTTAAGTCTGCCAGCTAGTACAGGTGAATAGCGATCTTACATAGCGGAGGGTTCAAACACACACACACACACACACACACACACGCACGCACGCACACACACACACACATACACACACACACCACACACACACACGCATTAGAGCAAGGGGTGGTTAAACCTGCCAGCTAGTACGGGTGATCAGCGTATCTCTAAACATAACAGGCAAAGTTACAACCATGTTTGAGATCAATTTTTGAGAGCGGGAAGATGAAGCTCCTGCTGGTGATATGTGTGCCAGTGTGTGCGCATGTGAATGTGCGTGTATGTGTAAAGTTAATATGTGTGTGAGATGTTCAAGTATGGAGTTTTCCCTTGTAGAGGGCACAAGCACACCCTCGTTGCGTGCACATACGGACAAGAGTGAAGATGTGATGTGCTGCATCGGCGCAAGTACACACAATGTACAGCATATCTAGGGTTGGTCAGAACCATATATATATACGGTGTACATACGGTATATTTGCTTGAAATTCATCAAATATACGGTCATATGAACGTGTATATACGTTTCTGGATAAGCCAGAGCATGTACTACATAGGTGCCAACATGAGTAAATTATATGCACACAAAAACAATGCGAGATGTTAACAAAGCACAACCTCACTCGTTTTGTTCAGAATTATGTGAGTCTTTCAAGTCTTCTGCTAAGCACAAGCCACTGGTTACACTGCTGAGGGTGGCATGCGAACAGCATTTTTGCTTGGTCCGGCGCTGGTGACGCTGCTGAGGGTGGCATGCGGGCAGCATTGTTGGTATGTGAGTTTTTCAAGTCACCTGCTAAGCATGGTCCGGCGCTGGTGATGCTGCTAAGGGTGGCATGCGGACAGCATTGTTGGAGCGGCTGCTGATTTGGGTGCAGGTGGGCATGGCCAGTGACGCTGCCGTCAATGCCAACTGCTGATTGCAGTTGGAGCAGGAGGGCATCAGCTTGAGGACCTGGGAGAGGGAGTGGGAGAGGAAGTGAGTGTGTGTGTCTGTGAGTGGGTGTGGGTGGGTGCGTGTCTGTGAGTGGAAAAGGGAGTGTGTGTATGAGTGCCTGTGTGTGTCTGTGTGTCTGTGAGTGGGTGTGAGTGGGTGCGTGTCTGTGAGTGGGAGAGGGAGTGTGTGTGTCTGTGTGTGTCTGTGTGTCTGTCTGTGAGTGAGTGTGAGTGGGTGTGTGTCTGTGAGTGGAAAAGGGAGTGTGTGTGTGTATGAGTGCCTGTGTGTGTCTGTGTGTCTGTGAGTGAGTGTGAGTGGGTGTGTGTCGATGAGTGGGAGAGGGAGTGAGTGTGTGCGTGAGTGTCTGTGTGTGTCTCTGTGTCTGTGAGTGGGTGTGAGTGGGTGTGTGTCTATGAGTGGGAGAGGGAGGGAGTGTGTGTGTGTGTGAGTGTCTGTGTGTGTCGGTGAGTGGGAAAGGGAGTGAGTGTGTGGGTGTCTGTGTGCAAATGAAATTGGACCAGGAAGGCATCAACTTAAGACACACACTTGTGTACGCTTTTGCATGCGTGCGTGCGTGCGTGCTTGTGCATGCACGTGCATGCATGTGTGTAAGTGTACATGTATGTGTGTGCAGGCTTAAAAGTTATAATTGAAGCAGAAGGGCGTCCGCTTTTATTAAACTGAAATAAAGGCATAACGTGTGAGTGAGTCAACAACGCCCGACTTTTCTGTGCAAATGCGACGTTTACCAAGAGCTCAATGAAGATGACAAGTAAGCTGTGTTTGGAGCTCAGCCATGCCTCACGGATGATGTAAGTCATCCACAAAGGCTATATCACACACCATTGCAAAAAGCCTTTTGAGGTGTGAGGAAAAGAAGCAAAGGAGCACCTTATGAATATGCACGGTACACACACAGGTACACATACACATACACATACACGTACACACACAAACACACACGCACGCACAATGCACACACACACACACGCAGACACGCACACATACACACACACGCACACACACGCACACACACACACTCACTTGGCTCCACCACAGCCATGACCTGATGCCTCCATTGAGTCACCAACCGTCCACGTGCACACCCGTGCAGGCCCAGATGCACCACACCCACTTCCTCACGCAGGTCCTATGCCATGAATGGAGTGTGTGTGTGTGCATGTGTGTGTTAGAGTAAGTGTGCGTCTGTGAATGTATGTGTGCATATGTGTGTGTTTGTGCGCGTGCGCGTGTAAGTGTGTGTTTGTATGCAGGCAAGCAGCTAAAGAGCAGGCACGTGAATGGCATGAGAAACTAAAAGCATATTCATACCCGCTGTATATTGACTACCTCATCCATATACCTACACCTATCACTCCCACCTCTAACCCTACCCCCACCCGCACCCGCACTCGCACCCACACCCACACCCACATCCACACCCACACCCACACCCGCACCCGCACCCGCACCTGCACCCACACCTGCACCCACACCCGCACTTGCACCCGCACCCGCACCCGCACCTGCACTTGCACCCGCACCCGCACCCGCACTTGCACTTGCACCCGCACCTGCACCCACACCCACATCCACACCCACTCCCCACCCATACCTGCAGAGCCCCTCTGATGAGCGGCTGCGGCCTCAGTCCAGGGTGCGCCGCTCCCACCTCCTCTTCCTCTGCCTCCATCTCTGTCTGCATCCCTTCCCCACACCCTTCACAAGTCTCCTGCAAATCTTCCTGCACAGACGTGGCCGTGCCTGCTGGCACACACGCAGTGTCCATCTGCCCTGCCCCCTCCCCAGCAGCGCTACCCATTCCTTGGGCCAAGGAAGCGACGGGAAGAAGGGAAGAGGCAGTGGGTGTGCCTGTGGGTGGGTTGTATTTGTGTTTGTGTCTGTGTCTTTGCGTGTTTGTGTGTGTAAATGTCTGTGTGAGTGTATGTGTGTGTCTGAGGCGTGTGTGCACGTGCGTGAATGCACTTTTATGCAGATCGCGTGAATCTGCGGTAGCTACCTGGCCAGCGAAAATGCACACTGTCCAATACCGCCACCAGAAATGCAGGCGCGAATGAAAGATATCAACACACGCCCCTTTAGATACTAGAAAGCATCTTTTGCTTCTCACTGATAACAACATACTTACCTAAAGCACACAACACACTTCAGCAATTTCGCAAGCCGCTCTCTGCCTCATCATCAGCTGCCTTTTGAAATCCGGTAAAACACTTAAGATTGCGCACTTACAACTTGTTACAAAACGCGTACTTACGACCCTTTACAAAACACACTTGAACAATATCGCAAGCCGCCCTCTGCCTCATCATCAGCTGCCTTTTGAGAACCGGTAAGACGCTTGAAAGCGCGTACTTACAATCTCCTGAGCGCTTTTATGAATGCACATACCTGTGGAGCAGCCCTCTGCTTCGTCATCTGCTGCCATCTGCTGCCCTGCCTCCCTGGGTTGGTCCTCTGCCCCTTCCCCCACTTTCCCCTCTTCCGCACCTAGCAGGCCTGCGTGCACACACAGCAGATACAAACACACAAATGAGTTGGCTTGTGCCACTTGCTCATGATGAGATGAATGAGAATAACAGCCAATCACTCTTTCAATCCTGTCTTCAAGCCTGTCGGACGATCACAAAGTAATGCGCCATCCCTCTTTAGGTATCTTTCCTTCACCCATAAAGCCTGCAGCGCATCAAATGCATGCATGCATGCATGCATGCGTGCATGGTTGGTTGGTATCTTGGGCACACATGGCAGCAATGTGCTCCCATACAGCCTGCAGCGCACCAAATGCATGCATGCATGCATGCTTGGTATCTTAGGCACACAGGGCAGCAATGTGCTCCAGCACGCAGTATTAAAGGGGGGGAGATAACACAGCCGATGAAGCTGCGCAGGTAACAAAACCCCACTCCCCACACTATGAATAAAAGTCACAGCTGCCATAAATAAACAACAAACATTGATGTGTGGCCCCCAACACCTCATAGACACACAGCATTTATATGCGCCCCATTAAATTCACCGATCACGTATCGGTCAGAATAACACCTACCATCATTGCTTACACCAGCCCTCACCATGTGCCCATCTGCAAACTTTTCAAAAGCCGTTATCCAACTTACAACGACACATGCTTTCACCAAAATACACACACACACACACACACACACACACACACACACACACACACACACACACACACACACAAAAACCCGCCATTGGCACCGCGTCCTCCCACACGCACTCATCTGCAGCCCTTCCAACCATGATCCAACCCACAACGACACGTGCTTTCACCATAACACACACACACACACTCACACACACAAACCTGCCATTGTCACCACGTCTTCCCACACGCACTCATCTGCAGCCCTTCCAAAAGCCATGATCCAACCCACAACGACACACACGTCCACCAAAACAACACACACACCTGCCATCGCCGCCGCATCCTCCAGCATATACTCATCCGCGGCCTGGCTCGCTGAGGCCATCCCGCCCCTCTCCCCTTCCCTTTCTTCTACTGTATCTGCTGCTGCTGCTGCTGCTGCTGCTGCCGCCTCTGTTTCTTGAATTCCGTGCTCATCTTCTCCCATTGCCGCTGCTGCTGCAGCAGCTCCCGCACCCTGCCCCCTGTTCAATTCCAAACCATGCGCACCCGTGTGTGCGTGCGTGTGTGTGGTGGGAGTATCCCACAGCGGGTGGCTTTTCGGGGAGGAGGGAGGGCCTGCTGTGTGTGCACTCTGCGTAGCCACCTGTGCCGCAGGCACATCGACGTGAGGTGCCTGTGGTGTGTGTGTCGAGCTGTGCTCAGCATGCGTGAAGGGAGGAGTATGTTGAGCAGCATGTGTTGGACTTGTAGGGGGGAAAGTGGGGGGCAGTGTCAGGGGGGGGGTGTATGGGGGGAGGGGGAGGAAGGAGGAAGAAGTGAGAGGGGAGCTGCGCGTGGGAGAAGAAGGCACAGACACTGAAGTCATGGGTGCTGACGAAGCAGGTGATGTGCCAGGAATGAAGTTGGTGCCTGCGGAATGTGCGCGCGTGTCGTCCACCGTAGCCCCTCCTCCTGCTTTCAATCCACCCAGGGCGGCAGCCCTGCTGGCAGTGGACATGTTGTTGAGCAGGAGGGCTTGGCTGGGGGGGGTGCTGCTGTGTGGTGGGGTTGCCATGAGGCTAGCAAGTGTGTGCTGCTGCAGTTGCTCTTGATGTTGCTGTTGCTGCTGTTCCAGGATTGGGGTAGACATGTGGGGGTGGGTGAGGGGGCTTGGAGCGGGGGGAGGTGTGGGAGTAGAGCCCCACTTGCTGGGGTTGAAGTAGTCAAAGAAGGAGGAGGTGGGGCTGGACAGGGCAGGAGGCGGGGGAAGCGCTTCTGCACCGTCGTCGCCATCTCGTTTGTTAGTGAGATGGGGGTCAGAGCCTGGGTGGTGATGCTGGCTTCCACTTGTACCTGACACGCTTGGCCCTGCACCCTGTGCGTGTGTGTATGTGGATGTGTGCGTTTGTGTGCTTGTGTGCGTGGTGTATGTGTGTGTGTGTGTGCGTGTGTGTGTGTGTGGATGTGTGTGACTGCTTGTGTGCTTGTGTGCTTGCACTGTGTGAGTATTGAGTATGTGCGTGTATGCAAGCGTATCAGTGAGTGAGCTTGCACGAGTGTGAGAGTGCGTGTGTGCGTGCCCGTGCATGCGTGCATGCGTGCAATCCCTATTAATCACACGTACCATTGAGGTGATGTTCCCAGCAGCATTGGAAGGGAGGGGCTGTGATGTGTCTTGTGCTATAAAATGTGGGTTTGGAGGTTGAGACGCAACAGGTGCTGATTGCTCCTGGCCTCCAAACTTTCCAAACAAGGCGCCGATGCTGAGAGGTGGGATGGAGACTCTGAGACTGAGGGTGGAGGTGCCAAGCCCTTGACTACTGCCTGTGTGCATGTGCGCGTGTGTGCGTTTGTGTGTGTGCGTGTGTGCTTGTGTGCTAGTGCACATGTGTATAATGAGGGAAAGTGTGTGTTTGCATATGTGGTATGTGTGTGTTTGTGTGTGTGCACGTATATTTGTGTGAATGAGAGAGAGAGAGAGAGCAAGAGAGAGAGAGAGAGAGAGAGCAAGAGAGAGAGAGAGAGAGAGAGAGAGAGAGAGAGAGAGAGAGAGATAGAGATAGAGAGAGAGAGA
>Ga0307963_1004683_pt1 | contig 10833 bp, 15 predicted proteins | sample OrgLakmetagen594_FD_201829 | JGI IMG/M metagenome (GOLD analysis project Ga0307963, IMG submission 201829) | Saline water microbial communities from Organic Lake, Antarctica - #594 | ecosystem: Environmental > Aquatic > Non-marine Saline and Alkaline > Saline | place: Antarctica: Organic Lake...
TTGTGTGTGTGCGTGTGGGTGGGGGTGGGGGTGGGGGGTTTGTTTGTGTGTGTGTGTGTTTCTGTGTGTGTTTGTTTGTGCGCGTGTGTGCGTGTGTGTGTGTGTTTGTGTGTGTACATGTGCGCGTGTTCGATATTTGGGTTCGAGGGAAAGGACCTTTGTGTGCGTATATGGTTTTTTAGTTCTTGATAGGGTGAGAGTAATAATTCCTTCATGGCATCCCACCTTTGTCCTTAAAGAAGTGGCTATGGGTGTGGAGGTTGTGTTGGTGCTCAAATTGTTTACGTACGCTTGTTAGCTTGTGCATAGTTGATGCTTGTTGGTCTAACAAACACCCACCCATCCAAACACACATACACACAAACACACAAACAAACACACACACACACACACATAAATACACATACACACAAACACACAAACAAATACACACACACATGCATACTTCTCAGGTACTCCATCCGTGTGTCACTCCACAACGGCCGCACATTTGTGGGTCCCAGCTACAACCTGCAAAATATCAGCGCAATGGACGTGCCTGGTTGGAAGGTTCTACAGGTACGGAGGTTGTGTTGTTGTGTGTGTGTGTGTGTGTGTGTGTGTGTGTGTGTGTGTGTGAGCGTGTGTGTGTGTGTGTATGTGTGTGTGTGTGTGTGTTTGTGTGTGTGTGATGGTGTGTGCGTGATATGCCTTGCATGTGACAGCTGTTTTAGAAGGCTCCTTCATCGGCACAATTCGCGTGCCTGGATGGAAGGGTCTGTAGGTACAGAGGGTGTGATAACATGCGTAAATCATTTCCGAATCTATTAGGGGCATGCACCAGCACAATTGATAGGCCTAGAAGGAAGAGCCTGTAGGTATGGAGTGTGGTCTCACATTTGTAAGGTTGGCCAGAAATATATATATATATTATATATATATATATATACGGTGTAAATACGGTATTTTCGGCAGGGAAATCACCAAATATACGGTCATATACGGTGTAATTATACGGTTCTGGCCAACCCGACACATTTGACATACAGTCCAAATGTGTGTATACACAATAATCATAATTAGGATGCTTGTGTAAGATCATTGAAATCTGGATTTAATCGATAGAGGAAGGCATGTACGTGGACATCGTAGGTTTCTGGATTTGAATGACATGAACAAGCGCACGTGGTGAGGTCTGAGCGCTGAGATGTGGGCTCCTGGTGAGATTTTTAAAGCCTAGGTTGGATCAATAAAAATGCACACAGTTTGTGGTTGAGTCAATAATAATGCACACAGCTGGTGGTTGGACAAAAAAGAATGCACACAGCTGGTGATTGGACAAAAAAGAATGCACGCAGTTGGTGGTTGGATCAATAAGAATGCACACAGCTGGTGGTTGGACAAAAAAGAATGCACACAGTTGGTGGTTGGGTCAATAAGAATGCACACAGCTGGTGGTTGGATAAAAAAGAATGCGCACAGTTGGTGGTTGGACAAAAAAGAATGCACACAGTTGGTGGTTGGGTCAATAAGAATGCACACAGCTGGTGGTTGGGCAAAAAAGAATGCACACAGTTGGTGGTTGGACAAATAAGAATGCACACGGTTGGTGGTTGGATCAATGAGAATGCACGCAGTTGGTGGGTTGGGTCAAACAGAATGCACACAGCTGGTGAGATCACTGAAGATTTGGTTGGATCGATGAAGTGAAATAATGCATTCACAAGTGGGGTAGCCTAGTCCTTTAAGAGCAGGTGTACTTTTGTTGGGTATCGCCTTTTGCAGGGCATTCTTTCATCTGAAACGGTTCCCACGTCGTTTGTAAGTTTAGTATGTATACAAACAAACACACCCACACACCCACACCCACACCCACACGTGCACACATGCCAATGCATGAACGGCGTACCCTCTGCACACTGCAGGTGCTGATGCCTGATGCTGTGTTTGATTACGTTATGGGCGACGTTATGACTACAATCGTGGTGGAGCTAATGGCAGTGCCTCCTCAGGTGTGTTTTGGTATGGATGGGGGGAGGGGGTGCGAGTGTGTGTGCTTGTGCATGCATGTGTGTGAGCTGTGTGTGTGTAGCTGTGTGTGCATGCATGTGTGTGCGTAGCTGTGAGTGTGCGTATGTGTGTGTATGTGTGTGTGTGTGTGCGTGTGTGTGTGTGTGTGTGTGAAGAAGGGGGGGTAGAACTCCATTCAATACACTAGGCACATGTGCCCTTTTTCAATGCTTCACTCTCATTGATCATCAGCAATCATCCAAACCAACCTGTCTTTAGCAGATCTGCGCAGTCTGCACAGTGTAGCAGTACGTTTGCACAGTGTAGCAGTATGTTTGCACAGTGTAGCAGTACGTCTGCAGTGCTACACTGTGCAGACTCTGCACAGTGTAGCAGTACGTCTGCACAGTATAGCAGTACGTCTGCACAGTGTAGCATTACGTCTGCACAGTGTAGCATTACGTCTGCACAGTGTAGCAGTACGTATGCACAGTGTAGCAGTACGTCTGCACAGTGTAGCAGTACGTCTGCACAGCAGATGCACAGCGTACATATGCACAGCGGTCAGCCTAACTCACTTCCCATACATATAACCCATTTCATACAGTTAATCAATTCCCACACACTTGATCTCTTCCCACACACTCGATCATTCCCACATACTCGATCATTTCCATACATTTGATCGTTTCTTATACGTCTGATCCAACCTAATCTAGTTGCCCTGCTCACGCAGTAGATTGTGCAGACATTATTCATGTAAAAAAATCCAACCCTAACCCTCTAACCATAACCCCAACCCTTGAACTCTGCACGCCCAGCATCCTAACCACGCTGCACAGATCACACCTTTTTCTGCACAGTTCACACTCTTTTCTGCACACCCAGCATCCTAACCACACTGCACAGTTCACACCTTTTCTGCACAGTTCACACTTTTCTCTGCACGCCCAGCATCCTAACCACGCTGCACAGATCACACCTTTTTCTGCACAGTTCACACTCTTTTCTGCACGCCCAGCATCCTAACCACACTGCACAGTTCACACTTTTTTCTGCACAGTTCACACCCTTTTCTGCACACCCAGCATCCTAACCACACTGCACAATTCACACCTTTTTCTGCACAGTTCACACCCTTCTCTGCACGCCCAGCATCCTAACCACACTGCACAGTTCACACCTTTTTCTGCACAGTTCACAACTCTTCTGCACGCCCAGCATCCTAACCACACTGCACGGTTCACACCCTTCTCTGCAAGCCCAGCATCCTAACCACACTGCAAAGTTTACACCTTTTTCTGCACAGTTCACACCCCTCTCTGCACGCCCAGCATCCAAAACATATTGCACAGCTCACTTTAATAACAATCCCTACAGCTGCCTGCATCGTATATTTTTCGAATGCGGACCCTGACCAAATTGCACAGTATGCAACGCATATGCAGACCCTGACCAAATACACATGATGCTACTTGATCACAGATGAACAAAGAAAGGAAAAGCAGAGACCCTGACCCAATGCACATGAACGACTTCATCTCAGATGCTTGCGCCTGGTGCTGCACCCACACATCGCCTGGTGGGCCGGACGATGCAACGCAAATGCAGACCCTGACCCAATGCACATGAACGACTTGATCACAGATGCTTGCGCCTGGTGCTGCACCCACACTTCGCCTGGTGGGCCGGACGATGCAACGCAAATGCAGACCCTGACCCAATGCACATGATACGACTTGATTGCAGATTCTTGCGCCTGGTGCCGCACCCACACAGCGCCTGGTGGGCTGGACCGCATTTGTGCCCTTCACATTCATCTCCGACGATGGAGGTCAGGCAGAGGTGTGTGGTGTTGTATTAAGCATGTTCTCTGCATTTACGAGAGACATGCCTCATCGCAGGCAATGGAGGGCAGTGGTACGCGGTGTTGTACAGTACGATGCATTCACAATCATTTTGGATACTAAACTATTATTTGGCTCCAAGAACAAGCCTCCACCTCTTACATCCCCTTCAAGCCCTTCCTCTGGGGCATCCACACCAAGTGAGTGAAGATGGCAAGTGGGTGAGAGAAGGTCGCTTCTCTGATTGAGGGAAGCACAAGGCGCTGGAGCTATGGGGATGAGTGCAGAAAATAGTGTGAACAAAGACTTTTGTTCTACCCATCATTGTTGTTCTACCCAGTTTCGGTTAACTACCCACGCGCCTTAGCTAACTTTTCGTTGTTTCTCGTTAAGTGAGTTTCGGTTAACTCACCTTACGCGCCTTAGCTAACTACCCACTACCCACGCGGCTTGGGTAGAAGAGCACAAGGCGCTGGAGCTATGGGAAGAGTGCAGAAAAGAGTGTGAACAAAGACTGTTGTTCTACCTAAATAGACAATGGGCAGTCTGCCCAGCAGCCTGCACGGTAGCAGCAGCAGCAGCACTGCATAGCAACTGGCAGCAGAGGGGGGCTCTCAAATTCACAAGCAAATTTCCGACAGGACTCTTGCAGAGTCCCCTCCAACAAACTCCACAATTTATTCCCAGACCCACTCAAAATCGAACTAAAAATTTTGGCGTGACAAAGTGATTGTGGATGTATGTGAGCCGTGCTGTGTACTTAGAGGCAAGTGTATCACCGTTCTTTGGGTTCTTTAGTATGGGTGCTGTTCAGTATGTGAGCCGTGCTGTTTACTAAAGAGGCAAGTGAATCACCATTGTGTTCTGTACTTAAGAGGCAAATGTATCACCGTTGTGTTCAATACTAAAGAGGCAAGTGGATCACCATTGTGTTCGGTACTAAAGAGGCAAGCGTATCACCGTTTTTTGGTATGGGGTGCTGTTCAGTATGTGGACCGTGTTTGGTACTAAAGAGGAAAGTGGATCACCGTTGTGTTCGGTACGAAAGAGGCAAGTGGATTACCATTGTGTTCTGTACTAAAGAGGCAAGTGGATCACCGTTGTGTTCAATACTAAAGAGGCAAGTGGATCACCATTGTGTTCGGTACTAAAGAGGCAAGCGTATCAACGTTCTCTGGTATGGGGTGCTGTTCAGTATGTGAGCCGTGCTGTGTACTAAAGAGGCAAGTGAATCACCATTGTGTTCTGTACTTAAGAGGCAATTGTTTCACCGTTCTTTGGTATGGGATGCTGTTCATTATGTGGACTGTGTTCGGTACTAAAGAGGCAAGTGGTTCTATGCTACAGTCCGCTGTAGGCTTCGTCATTACACAAGGCATATAAAGACCATTGTGTGCTCTACTAAAGAGGCAAGTGGATCACCGTTGTGTTCTGTGAGGCTGTGTCTCCTGATCCCCATGGATTTTCTCCCATTACCTTCGTGGTGGCGATCTCTAGCAATAGCTGCGAGCGCTATAGAAACCAGAAAATATTTTAACAACATATTCTATACATAGGATAGCTTACTCAGTATCTGAGTCACACCTTTACCTGAATAAAATGTGGGTAGCAGATCTCACTGCCCGTGTAGTTTTAAATTGCCGCCTCTATTTTTACTTCAGACAATGGGGTGGGTTGGTTTGGTGAACTGCAGTACGTTACTGTGTCTGTCTTTTACGCTACTTTGTGTTTCAGGGTTGCATTCCCGATAGAACATGGTACACCGTTAATATGCATGGGTAATAAAAGCAAATTAATTATTGAAAATATTTTTTCGACTGCAGTTAGTTATCCTTGACAATCTGCTCTGCCCTGTGTGCAGAAGTCACAGTATACCAGCACCCCTACATGTGTATCTGATTCTCTTTTTGTTTTGCGCGAGACACACACAACACACACACACAAACACACACACACACATAAACACGTACAACACACAAAAATACGTACAACACACACACCCACACAAACACAGACACCCACACAAACACAGACGTTCACACACAAACACGTACAACACACACAAACACACACACGATTATTTACAACACGCACACAGGTCGCGGTGGGTGTACACCGCTACCCCCTGCGTGAGCCCCGAGCAGGTCTGCTGCTGCGCGACATGCCCCCCCTCAACTGGCGTGCTCTGCTGGGAGATAAGGCCTTGCACAGTCTATCACCCCCGCTGGTGGAGTTCCAGCTTTTTGAGACGGGTAAGATGTGTGGTGTGTTGTGTGTGTGTTGTACATATTTGTGTGTGTGTGTGTGTACATATTTGTGTGTACAGGATCAAAGGCATGTCAGTTCATTATGGAGTTCATAACACATGCAAACCCCTTTCCCAGGGCACACACACACACGCACACTTACGCGCACATACACACAGGCCTCAACACTGTCGCCCCTCCCCCAAAACACTCACATGCACTCACGCACACGCACACTTGCGCGTACAAACATACACACAGGCCGCCACACTGTCGCCCCTCCCCCAAAACACTCACATACACTCGCGCACACGCACACGTGCGCGCACAAACATACACACAGGCCGCCACACTGTCGCCCCTCCCCCAAAACACTCACATACACTCGCGCACACGCACACTTGCGCGTACAAACATACACACAGGCCGCCACACTGCTGCCCCTCCCCCAAAACACTCACATGCACTCGCGCACGCACACGCACACGTTCGCGCGCACACATACACACAGGCCGCCACACTGTCGCCCCTCCCCACAAAGGCCAAGAGACAGTAGCCATTCAGACGCAGCGTGCCCAGGATGAGGCTTTAGGAGAGAGGCCCCTAGAAGAGGTCATGGCCCCAGTAGCAGTGCCTCAGGTGTGTGGTGTGTGGTGTGTGTGCATGTTGTGTGTTGTGTGTGTGCATACGTGTGTGTGTATATGAGTGTGTGTGTATATGTGTGCGTACGTTTGTGTGCGTGTGCATGTATGTGATTGTGTGTGCATATGTGTGTGTGTATGTGAGGTTGTATGAATGTGTCTGTGGGGAGGGGTAGGGGGGCATGGGTCAGTCCAGATGTGCAGAACAATTTGGGCAATGGAGAGCAGACAATTTTTAGATCTGGGCTGGCCTTGTAAGACTGCTCATCACATTACTAAGTTTGCTGTGCGTTATTTTCCGCCTCCCCTTCTTTTGCACATGTGTAGGGTTGGCCAGAACCGTATATATACACCGTATATGACTGTATTGTTGGTGAATTCCCTGCCAAAAATACCGTATATACACCGTATATATATATATGATTCTGGCCAACCCTACACATGTAAATGCTATGAGTGCGCTTGGGCATTTCCTACCAAATCAATGCCCAGCAACAGACGTCTTTTTCAGAGCATGCAGACCCCTTGGATTTAGGCGCACCAAGCATACAGGCATGCACGCGTCCACACAGTGGCATGCATGCATTTACACAGAGGCATGCGCCATTCGTACAGACACACGCACACACCCACACGTGTTTTACAGGCCCTTCAATCGGCAGCCTCCCCAACGCACAGCCTCTCCCCCCATCCACCACCAGAGACCCCTGCCGGCCTCTACCCCCACCCTCCTCCAGGCAGTGAGTGTGTCACAAGGCAGTGTCCAGGCAGTGATTGTGTCACAAGGCAGCTTCCAGGCAGTGTCCAGACAGTGAGTCACAAGGCAGTGTCACAAGGCAGTGTCCAGGTAGTGAGTGTGTCACAAGGCAGTGTCCAGACAGTGATTGTGTCACAAGGCAGTGAGTGTGTCACAAGGCAGTGAGTGTGTCACAAGGCAGTGAGTGTGTCACAAGGCAGTGTCACAAGGCAGTGAGTGTGTCACAAGGCAGTGTCAAAAGGCAGTGTCCAGGCAGTGAGTGTCACAAGGCAGTGTCCATGCAGTGAGTGTGTCACAAGGCAGTGTCCAGGCAGTGAGTGTGTCACAAGGCAGCGTCCAGGCAGTGAGTGTGTCACAAGGCAGTGTCCAGGCAGTGAGTGTGTCCCAAGGCAGTGTCCAAGGCAGTGAGTGTGTCACAAGGCAGTGTCACAAGGCAGTGTCCAGGCAGTGAGTGTGTCACAAGGCAGTGTCAAAAGGCAGTGAGTGTGTCACAAGGCAGTGTCACAAGGCAGTGTCGCAAGGCAGTGAGTGTGTCACAAGGCAGTGTAAAAAGGCAGTGAGTGTGTCGCAAGGCAGTGTCGCAAGGCAGTGAGTGTGTCACAAGGCAGTGTCAAAAGGCAGTGAGTGTGTCGCAAGGCAGTGTCCAGGCAGTGAGTGTGTCACAAGGCAGTGTCACAAGGCAGTGAGTGTGTCACAAGGCAGTGTCCAGGCAGTGAGTGTGTCACAAGGCAGTGAGTGTGTCACAAGGCAGTGTCCAGGCAGTGAGTGTGTCACAAGGCAGCGTCCAGGCAGTGTCCAGGCAGTGAGTGTGTCACAAGGCAGTGTCCAGGCAGTGAGTGCGTCACAAGGCAGTGTACAGGCAGTGAGTGTGTCGCAAGGCAGTGTCAAAATGCAGTGAGTGTGTCACAAGGCAGTGTCACAAGGCAGTGTCACAAGGCAGTGTCACAAGGCAGTGTCACAAGGCAGTGAGTGTGTAGGGTTGGCCAGAACCATACATTTATAGGTATATACGGTGTATACACGGTATTTTTGGCAAGGAAATCACCATGCATACGGTCGTATACGGTCGTATACGGTGTGTATGTACGGTTCTGGCCAATCCTATGAGTGCGTTCCAAGAAACGCTGCACCGTATCTGCACACCTGCATCATTTCAGCGCAATTTTGTGTGTTGTGCCTGTGTATTGTGTCTGCGTGTGTCTGTGTGTTGTTTGTGTGTTGTTTGTGTGTTGTGTTTGTGTGTTGTGTCTCTGTGTGTCTGTGTGTTGTGTCTGTGTGTGTCAGTGTGTGTCTGTGTGTTGTGTCTGTGTGTGTCTGTGTGTTGTGTCCGTGTGTCTGTGTTTTGTGGCCTAACCTATTTCTCTCTCTCTGTGTGTGTATGTGTTTGTGTGTGTATGTGTGTGTGCGCATATGTGTGTGTGTGTGCGCTTGTGTGTGTGTGTGTGTTTGTGTAAAAACAGCTCCCCCCCCACCAGCATGCAATATGCTAGACCAGCTCCCCACCACCAGCATAATGTAAACTACGTGTACGACCAGGTCGTCCCCCACCAAGCATTAGTTATGCTACGCGCAAGGCCAGCTTCCCCACCACCAAGCAGAAATTATACTTTATAATACATGCAATACCTGCTGGAGAGGCCTCTTGCTCGCCTCTGGCAACACTAGACAGCACATACATAAGGTCGGCCAGAACCATATATACACACCGTATATGACCGTATGTATGGTGATTTCCCTGCTAAAAACACCGTATATACATCGTATATACGTATATGGTTCTGGCACACCCTACACATGCACCAGTCATAAATTGATGGCGCTCTCGTCACCCAGGAAAGGGCAGTGCTCTAGGACGCAGGCCATATATGTTCTATATACGTAGGGTTGGCCCAAACCGTGTATATACACCGTATATGACCGTATATTTGGTTATTTCCCTGCCAAAAATCTCGTATATATACCGTATACATACGGTTCTGGCCAACCTTATATATACGGTTTGTATACAGTATTTTTGGCAGGGAAATCACCATATATACGGTGTATATATACGGTTCTGGCCAACCCTATACATACGGTTTGTATACAGTATTTTTGGCAGGGAAATCACCATATACACGGTGTATATATACGGTTCTGGCCAACCTTGTATATACGGTTTGTATACAGTATTTTTGGCAGGGAAATCACCATATATACGGTGTATAAATATATACGGTTCTGGCCAACCCTAGTCCAAGACAACGAGCATGATCAAACATTACAGCACCTGTTGCCCTCCTGCTCTGGCATAGGCCCCTCCACAGGTGCCCTTGTTGCTGAGTAGCTTACTCGCGCTTTCGTGCATCGGAATATATTATTGTGTGCAAAACTACATCCCTTAACCTCACAGGCCCCTCAGTTGGTAGTCGTTGTTGCTGAGCAGCTTCCTCGCGCTTCCATGCATTGGAATATATAACATTATTGTGTAAAGAATATTGTTGTGTGTAAAGCAACATCTCCTAACCTCACAGGCCCCTCAGCTGGAAGTCGTTGTTGTCATGCCCTTCCCTCTATGCTTTCTATGAAAAATGCTATTATTCTATGCTTTGAAGTCCATCAGCCGCGCAACACGTAACTCTTCCTATCCTCACAGGCCCCTCAGCTGGTAGTCGTTGTTGTCATGCCCTTCTCTTTTTTCTCTATGCATTGAAGCCCATCAGCCGCGCAACACGTAACTCGTCCTATCCTCACAGGCCCCTCAGCTGGCAGTCGTTGTTGTCAGGCCCTTCCCTCTATGCTTTCTATGAAAAATGTTATCCTTCTACGCCTTGAAGACCATCAGCTGCGTAACACGTATCGTTTCCTATCCTCACAGGCCCCTCAGCTGGTGGTCGTTGTTGTCAGGCCCTTCCCTCTATGCTTTCTATTAAACATGCTATCCTTCTACGCCTTGAAGACCATCAGCTGCGTAACACGTAACGTTTCATATCCTCACAGGCCCCTCAGCTGGTGCACGGTCCCACATAGACCCTCGTCTGTCCCTGGATGCTATGCTGCCGCCCTCGATGCAGCAGCAGGACTATCGCAGCAGTGCACTGCAGCAGCTGTCGAAGAGCGTAGCGGTGGACCCCAGGGTGTGTGGGTTTATGTGCGTACGTGTGCGTACGTGTGTGTGTGAATGTGTAAGTAATATGTCACCTAATTTATGTGTTTGGTTGTGTGTGTGTGAATGTGTAAGTAGTATGTCACCTAATTTATGTGTGTGGTTGTGTGTGAGTGTGTATGTGTGTGTGTGTGTGTGTGTGTGTGTGTGTGTGTGTGTGTGTGTGTGTGTGTGTGTGTGTGTGTGTGTGTGTGTGTGAATCTCTCTC
>Ga0307963_1004684_pt1 | contig 10831 bp, 7 predicted proteins | sample OrgLakmetagen594_FD_201829 | JGI IMG/M metagenome (GOLD analysis project Ga0307963, IMG submission 201829) | Saline water microbial communities from Organic Lake, Antarctica - #594 | ecosystem: Environmental > Aquatic > Non-marine Saline and Alkaline > Saline | place: Antarctica: Organic Lake...
AGGCCCGAAAAATGCACATGAGCACATGACTGTCAGGAATTTATTTTTTGCAGCCTCCTCAGGGGCTAAAAAGAGGTCGTAAAATGCTTGGTCTGACATGAAGTGCACTGTTCGAGTTTCAAGGCTCCTGCACGCTGCTGACTTGTGGTTTAAGGCCACAGGACTGCATTCTTACTACTGCTACAAAGCTACAAATATAAAATGCCTATTTGCTGCTCTACGGCCACTCAAGCAGCTCTGTAACAGGTCTCTAGCCGGTGTGAGCATTTGCTCGGGGCCTTTTCTTGTGTGTCTGCTGGTTTAGCGCAATTCTGTGAATTTTGACAGTGCATGGAAATACCTTGGACTGACATGAAGCATGATCCTTTCTTTTTTCATAGCCCATGGGGTACCTGGACAAAAGTTTAAAACAATGAAAAAACTACGCAGGCAACAAAACACTTCCTGCATCAATTAAGGAAAAGGAGACACATTGGCCCGAGGTGCCGTGAGTCTCCCCCACCAATGCCTACACAATAGATAAGCGCACCCGGACTGACCTGAAGCATGATCCTGTCAGGTTTCATAACGCATAATAACGCATGGGGTACTTGGACAAGTTTAAACAATGCTTGCACAATAGATAAGCGCACCCGGACTGACCTGAAGCATGACCCTGTTTCTACAGCGCATGGGAGCATCTGGACCGATCTGAGGTCGTTGTCACAGAAAGCTTTAGGGCCACACTACAGCCAGGATGCGCGCAACAAAAGCTCCCTGTGGACATAGCTTTCATGAAATTTAAGGTGATTAAAAAGCTCAAGGACTTGCTACCTTATGTGCTTACAATACTGTGTTGTACATGCACAATGTAAGTATTGTGCCTTGCGCTGTGTGTAGTACATCTGTAAGGAAAGTAGAAGATAAAAACAAGCTAAGCAGGCCGTGCAGTTGCTGCGCACGTCATTGATCAATGGTGTATTAAAGGGATGATGCTGAAAATTAAAAAGTGGTTTTCTAATCCATGCCGGTAGTGCTTACACTATCTGCGTTCTTTTTCTTTTTTCTTTGGTAGAAAACCCCTTATTTTTTGCGGCTGGAACAGATCTAAGATCATCAATGTAAACTAGAGTTTAGAGAATACGTTGCGTCTTTGGGGGGTCTTGGGCTGAAGCAAAGGTACGACCATGGGTACTTAGCTAGAAGACAACGTGCACCTCACTGCCCCTTTCCTGCTGCACACAGATGTGCCTAAACAGGAGAATCCGAATTTGTTGCCGTAAGGGCAATGTGCACCTCACTTCCTTTCCCTGCTGTACACAGATATGCCTAATCAGGAGAACTCCATTGTTATTATTATTAATATGCTATTATACTTAAAGGGCAATGTGCACCTCACTTCCCTTCCTGTTGTACACAGATCTGCCAGGAGCAGAAAAATCCAATCTTGTTAATGAATTAGTTAAAGGGCAATTCGCACCACACTGCCCCTTCCTCGATGTACACAGATCTGCCAGGAGCAGAAAAATCCAATCTTGTTAATTATTTAGTTAAAGGACAATTCACACCACACTGCCCCTTCCTCGATGTACACAGATCTGCCAGGAGCAAAAAAATTTAATCTGTTAATGATTTAGTTTAAGGACAAATTGCACCACACTGCCCCTTCCTTGATGTACACAGATCTGCCAGGAGCAGAAAAATCCAATCTTGTTAATGATTTAGTTTAAGGACAATTCACACCACACTGCCCCTTCCTGTTGTACACAGATCTGCTTGGAGCAGAGGAATTGTGAGGAGGCTGCTGCGCAGCTCAAGCGCATGCCTGCCTGCGCAAACTTCACACCTGCCATCCTAGAGGTATTGTTCGCAGCTTTTTACTTGCAACTCATATAAAAGGACTCAGAAAACAAGAAGGAGAAGAACGCTATATGGTCAATGAAACTGTGCAATTCATCAGCTTATGGGCTCCTTATCTTAATTATAGGCTCCTAGTATCCTGCTCCTATACATAATTTTGTGCCAGGGGGCTGTGCTCATTCACGTCACGTCATACTGTCCTCTTCTGCACAACGTTTTGTCACTCCACGCTCAACGTGTATTTGCTATGCTGAACATATACTGCTTATGGTGCAGATCTTGTGATGAGAGGCTATGCACGCTCATGCACACAGCAGTACCCGCAACGCCCTGTTGCTGCTGCAGGTCTTGTGATGAGAGGCTATGCACGCTCATGCACACAGCATTGCCCGTAATGCCCTATTGCTGCTGCAGGTCTTGTGCCAAGAGGCTGTGCACGCTCATGCACACAGCATTGCTTGTGATGCTCTGCTGCTGCTGCACGAGGCTGCAATGAGGGGAGAGGACCTGGCAGGAATGAGTGAGGCATGCATTCTGCGCAACCACATCAGGTGATTGTGTGTGTATGTGCGTGTGGAGGTGTGTGTGGGTTATGTGGTTATGTGTGCTGCTAGAGAGGGGAGAGGACCTGGAAGGAATGAGTGAGGCATGCAACCTGCGCAACCACATCAGGTGAGTGTGTGTGGGTGGGTGGGTGTGGGTGTGTGTGGGTTATGTGGTTCTGTGTGTTGCTGGAGAGGGGAGAGGAACTGGCAGGAATGAGTGAGGCAAGCATCCTGCGCAACCACATCAGGTGAGTGTGTTTGTATGTGTGTGTTGGGGTGTGTGTGGGTTATTTGGTTCTGTGTGCTGCTAGAGAGGGGAGAGGACCTGACAGAAATGAGTGAGGCTTGCATTTTGCTAGAATACACCAAAGGTGTGTGTGTATGTGTACTTGTTTTTTGGGGTTGCTTGCTTCTGAGTTTGCACCGAAGGGCTCCTGCACCACGTCAGACTTTTGATACTTTTGGTGCTGTTCAAGTTGAAGTTCAGGCACTCAGATATGTAAAGAGATAACGTCAAGACGAAGCTCCTGGGGCCGCCTACGGAACTAATATCAAATGAGCATAAATCAAAAGCCTGTGCCTGTTGGCTTTTTCAGGTGCTTTGAACGGTCTAGGGAGCATCAAGGCCAGGCCAGGGTCGAGAACCAGGACACGTCCAAAGCAACGAAAACAAGTGCTGACTTCCTCTATTATGACAGCCTCGCTCGGCTGTACAACACAGTGCGCAACAGGTAGGGGGAGAGAGGAACAGGCGCCTTGAATTTTTTGTACCTGGATTTACTTGACAACAGTGGGTAGGGTCACAGTGGGTAGGATTACAGCGGGATAGGGTTGGGAGGAAGGGAACAAGGTATGCCGTCTCAAGTGGCTTACTGCAATAGAAAATTCAGGCAGTAATTACCACTCCATGTATTAATAGGGAAATAATACACCTAATGTCACATGGCAGCCTCGCTTAATTGTGCGACGTAATGCGCAACAGGTAGGGGTACACTTTGTGATCCTCTACATCATCTTACACATAATTCTTGGGGGTACAATTTGTGATCCCTCTACATCATCCTTTGGGATACAATTTGAGATCACACGCATTATCCTCTACATCGTTATATGGCAGCCTAGCGTATATGTGCTACGCAATGCGCAACAGGCAAGGAGAGTTTGTGAGATCTTCCATTTGGCAGCCTCAAATGGAAGTTTACACGGCGCTAAAAAAGTAGGAATGTGTAAAAATGAGATTACGGCACCTTGCCTGGCTTTATACTTGAAGCAGTAATCAGTAGGGGTTATTTTCTTAAACCCTGACAAAAAACCTGAGTGTGAACATGCAGGCACCACACAGTTTTAGGCAACTACATTAAACTTAATACGCTGCAGTGGGCGTGACAGCAACCACTTGTCAGATGATACTGGTAACTTCCCTCCTTTCCTTGCGCATGGAGGGAAATGCAAGCATGCATTATCACAAAAGATAACAATTGATTGCATTGCGGTGCTACTTCCCGCAAAATTGACATCGTGTGGACAGATCAGCATGCTGATGGCAGACAAATTACAGTGAAAAAAGACGGATCAGCAGAATGGCATGAGACAGATCAGTAGAATGGCTATGGACAGATCAGCACAGTGAAAGGAGCATGACAGGACACAGGAGCATGTCGGGAGACAGATTAGCACAGTGACAGAAGACAGATCAGCACAATGACTACAGACAGATCAGCAGGATGACTATGGACAGATCAGCACAATGGCAGGAGACAGTTTAGCACAGTGACAGAAGACAGATCAGCAAAATGATTATAAACAGATCAGCAGAATGACTATGGACAGATCAGCACAATGATTATTAACAGATCAGCAGAATGACTATGGACAGATCAGCACAATGGCAGGAGACAGTTTAGCACAGTGACAGAAGACAGATCAGCACAATGATTATTAACAGATCAGCAGAATGACTATGGACAGATCAGCACAATGGCAGGAGACAGTTTAGCACAGTGACAGAAGACAGATCAGCACAATGATTATAAACAGATCAGCAAAATGACTATAGACAGATCAGCACAATGGCAGGAGACAGCTTAGCACAGTGACAGAAGACAGATCAGCACAATGCAAGTAGACGAAATAGTAAAGTGACAGAGTACAGATCAGCAAGATAAAAGTAGACGGATTCAGCACAGTGACAGATCAGTACAGTGACAAAGGCCTCTTGCAGCTACACATCAATGTTTGGAGCAAACGCAGATAGATTACATTGCACCAGTTGCACCACATTGTCTGCAAACTGATACAGGCTGGATGCTGTTGGCTTCTTGCGCTTCTTCGGTGTATCAAGGCCCCCTCAAGACGAAAGCATCGCGCTTCTTGACAGTGGAAGCGAGCAGCAGCAGCAGCAACAGGTCCCTGCACAGGCGCTTGCTGAGCTGCAGTGGTTCACAGATACAGCTTGGCGGGCAGCTAGCGCGGCAGGTGTGATGTGCATCGATCAGTGTACAGTGTGCTTCCTATCTTGTATTCCATAGACCTGCAGTATTCCAATTAAGTCTGGTTGTTTGCGTCACATAACGACTGTCCTTGTTTGCGATGCAACAATGTACAGACACGGCATGGCAAGCAGCTAGCGCGGCAGGTGCGATGTGCATCGATCAGTGTACAGTGTGCTTCCTATCTTGTATTCCATAGACCTGCGGTGTTCCAGTTAAGTCTGGTAATTTGTGCTTTGTGCCACCATAATATTTCACTCTTGATGGGAATTCATTTGCTTGTGTTTGTACTGCATATCCACTTCTTGTTGATCACGCCCTCGCTTAAACAATCACAGCGCTCTGATGCAAGGCAAGATTTTGTCTTCCTAGTGTGCGCCGACATTCTGGCACACCACGTTCATGTGCTGGCGTGCATGCACGGTACTTCAATGCATGCAGGACGAGCCACGGTTCCCCTAGCATGCACCATCCTCTTCGCTGCGTGCGCCAACATTTCTGGCACACCACGTTCATGCGCTGGCATGCATGCACGGTATTTTGATGCATGCAGGACGAATCATGGTTCCTTAAGCATGCACCCTTCTTTTTGCTGTGTGCGCCAACAATTCTGGCACACCACATTTATGAGCTGGCGTGCGTGCACGGTATTTGAATGCATGCAGGACGAGCCATGGTTCCCCAAGCATGCACCGTCCTCTTTGCTGCGTGCGCCAACATTCTGGCACACCACCCCACAACCCCACCACCACCACGCGTATTACGCTCCCGCCGCATCGCTTTCACTATGGCGGCTGTTGCCGTCTTGGAGGTGCACGAAATTAACCCTGCTGTAGCATCCGCTTTGGACCTTGCCAAGTCGTAAGTGACGCTTTAGTTCAATTCCCCCCCTCACTAGTAATGCTTTAATTTCGAGAATAATGAAGATCTCCTAGTTTTAAGGTAGTCCCCCTTGGAACAGAGCAGGTCGTTTGATCTTGATGCCTGTGTCATAAGTGTGTGTGCGTCTGTGTGTGTCCAACAAAAGCTGGATGGATATGCTGAAGTGCATGAGCGCATAAATAAGGCTGGCAATCGGCTGCTCTTGATCGGGAGCTAGCAGAGTAGCTAGCCATGAACCTAGCAGGTCTGTCAATAAGGTGAACTTGATCACTACACTGTCGTTTTATAATATGTCCACAAATGCCTTGGCCACCACCACTGCAAAGTGAATTTCATGGACACGTCACACACGTCCAAGAAACATGCACCTTGCCATCCTCTCAGGCTCCTGGGCAGCAGCAAGAAGCTGGCAGCAGAGATCCAGGAAGCAAGCTGTGGCACTTCTACAGGGTCTGTCGTACCAGCATCAGATGTGTTGGACCGGGTTGTCGTTTATCATGTACGTTGTGTGTTGTGTGCAAATGTGATCTTGAAAGTGTGTACTCTGTCACGTCACTTACCATCACATATGCTTTATTCTTGTTTGTTCATTTGCAGCCGTAAGTAATAGCCCTTGTCTGATTTTAATCATGATTTTAATCATTTCCGTGCAGCAGTGTGTTGTGCATGTTGATGCGCTGCCCACTATGTGTACTGCCATGTGTGTTATTGGCCGGAGCTGAATGCATTTGCACGTCACTGTTGTGCACGGTATTTAATATCTGATAAGGGATTGTGAGAGTCTAAACCCTAAGCCTGAAATACGTAAGTGTGTGCTTGTGTATGCTCATTTCAACCTAGATTTTAAGTAGTTTTTCTGTCTTCCATGGACATGGTGAAGGTGGCCATACACGCAGCCAACATGGCAGGTGGCTTTTTTCTATCTTTTAGCTCCTTGGGGTAACAAATGCTCTGCTCATATTTTTACAGCTGACAAGGTTATCTATCGTGCTTCTTGGACGATCAAACAGCCGATCTTAGTGGCCATGCGCACTGCTGGAAACAGCATCTCGTTCTCTTTGATTTAGCTTCTTTTTGAATCTAATTCTCTGTACAGGTCTTTCTGGCCGATAAAGTTGTCCGCCTCTAATAATTCCTCTAATACACAAACAGCAGATGGTAGTGGCCATGTGCACCACTGAAAAACAGCATCTTGTTCTCACACCTGAAAGGCAGCATCTTGTTCTCGCACCTGAGGGCAGCATCTCGTTCTGTCAGTTTCAGTTCCTTACAAACTACTGCTCTGTTCAGATCGTTCCAGCCAAAACGATTGACTATCTCATCCAATGCTCATCATACAGGAAATGGTGGTGGCCATGCGCGCAGCTGATAAGCAGGAGCTGAAACGGCTGCTGACAGAGGACCTGCCAAGCAGGGACCCCGGTGCCCGTCCAAATGGACAGCAACTGGTGGAGCTGGCAACCACAATGGAAGGTGCGCTCTGTTTTGTTTGTGCCCTGAGACGGCTGTAAATGATATGGAAAAAAACGTAGGACTCAATGAAGAGCAAGCAAGGTTGTGGCTGGCATGGGCATCAGGTTCTGCAATTGGTGTCACACCTGCAATGCCACTAGAAAAAGTTTATTTTTTGTGAATGATGTGGAAAAAAACGTAGGACTTGATGAAGAGGAAGCAAGGCTGTGGCTGGCATGGGCATCAGGTACTGCAATTGGTGTCACACCTGCAATTGCAATGCCAACAGGAATTAGGTTCATTCTTTTTATTCTGCCTGAAGCTGCTAGTTGCCCCCGGTGAAATCACAGACAGGTGCGATGCATCCCAAACGAGACTAAACGAGTTTATAAACGCAAGGATGCGGCACTCTCATTTGAGCATGTTAAAAACTCTAATAATAAAACCTATTACATGTCATATATGCGTGTATGTCGCACACAATGCGAGGTTTGCCTTAGCTGCCCCCGTATACTCACGTAATCACATTGGGCCTGCCCTATTTTGATGTGTGTATGTGTGTGTATGTGTGTGTGTGTATGTCCACGAATGTGGTTAAACACAGTCGAGTAAAATAGTGGTCATCCCTGTGAGCAATCAGTTCATTCTCTGTTTGCCTTTACTTGCAGTTGCTACTTAGCTGTGCGCACCAGATTGCGCTCACCACTGTCATTCAGATTGCACACCAGATTGCACACCAGATTGCACACCAGATTGCGCTCACCACTGTCATTTAGACTGCACATCTTGTATCCTGTTCTGTGCCTCTTCCATTTCAACATGTTAGACAACTTGACGCCTGTGTTAGGTGGGGTTTACAAGGATACCGCGAGCAGCTTGGCCTGCTACCAGCTAGCTCTGCAGCAGATTGCAGTGGAGCAGCAACCTAAGCTAGAGCTGGTGCCAAAGGTGTGTGTGTGTGAGTGAGTGTGTGTGTGCATGTGAATGAGTGAGTGTGTATGTGTGTGTGAGTGTGTGTGTGTGTGTGTGTGAGGACTACCACCATGATATAACCCTAATCCTAAGAGTCATTGATAAAGAAGATGCTCAGATGGCGGTTAGATATTTCCAGACCATATGTTATGACTCTAGACCTCATGTTATGAGAGTTCATGTTATGATTCCAGGACCACAAGTTAAGACTATGCACCACGCAAGTCCATATCTCCCATCTTAGATCCCATCCCCACAACTTAAAGCGTTTCCTTGCAATTGCACAAACGGCGGTGCTTACAGAGGCAACTCTTGGCACTGACCACGCTTGGCACCAATACACACTATACTAACTTACACTCTACCAATTCACACCACACCAATTAACACCACACCAATCACACTCTACCAATCCACACTGTACCATCACGCTTGGCACCAATTCACACTATACCAATTCACACCACACAAATTCACATCACACCAATCACACTTTACCAAGTTACACTACACCAATTCACACTACACCTATCACACTCTACCAATTCACACTCTACCAATTCACACTAAACCAATTTACACTACACCAATTCACACTACACCAATCACACTATACCAATTCACACCACACAAATTCACACCACACCTATCACACTCAACCAATTCACACTCTACCAATTCACACCACACCAATCACACTTTACCAAGTTACACTATACCAATTCACACCACACCAATCACACTTTACCAAGTTACACTACACCAATTCACACTACACCTATCACACTCTACCAATTCACACTCTACCAATTCGCACCACACCAATCACACTGTACCAAGCACGCCTGGCAACAATTCACACTAATCCAAGCACGACCATCACTCACATCATGCCAGCACCTTCATTCGTGCCGATGCCTGTGTTTAATTGTACTAGGTATTGCGTAGCGTGGTCGAGCTGACATCTGGAGATAAGGGCCGCCTAGCAACGTACCAAGAGGCCTCTCAGGTGGGATGGTCAGCTAGCTGGCTGAACACCATCTTGAGATGTAGCTTATGTGGCGGACCTCAGTGGCTGTCAGACGATATCACTGTCCTATCATAGCATTGTCCTGGACTAAGCATCAGCCTCAGACCATGGTCTGAGCTACTTCAACTGGACACACTTTACAGCACTGTCGTGTTGAGGAACATTGCTTGCCAATGGTGTGTAAGTCCTCAGATACATACCTCAGCATGTTTCTGACGGTTTCATGCACAACTGCTGAATAGTTCAAACTATTAGGAATGTCCTAATTCCTAATAGGTATCCTTCTGGTGGACTATGTACCGATAAGTAGCCGCTGCTGCTCATCGAAAAGAAAAAGATAAAAAATACCTCACAAGCAGCAAGAATGCTCCTCTCACAAATGAAAGAGGTGCTTTTTGATAAGCCACTCCTGCCACAGCATCTGTTTCTTCTTTCTTTCTTGCCACCCTTTAGACAGACGAGGAGCTGGCACCAAGCGCCTTATCAAACCCCTTTTGATGAGCAACGTGCTGATCGAGCAGCCACTGCTGCTGCTGCTACTGCAATATTGTGAATGCAGCACCACTTCACTGTGCAAGGAACAACAGATCTGTTTCATAAACCATAGTTCTGACCACTGCAACAATCCAGGTCATGGACCATCTGGCCTGCCAAGCTGCTGCTAGGGGGCACAATGGTAAGGGGATGGGGACAATGGGGAGGAGAAGGAGAAAGCGGCGGATCAAATGCACAGGCAGTGAGCTCACTTCCCATAATAAGTGGAATGAAAATGATAAGGAGGAGACATTGGGAAAAAGAAGGAGACAATGGGAAGGAGAAGGAGAAAGCGGCGGATCAAATGCACAGGCAGAGAGTTCACTTCCCATAAGGGGAAGGAGACAGTGGGAAGGAGAAGGCGACAATGGGAAGGAAATGGAGAAAGCGGCGGATCAAGTGCAAGGCAGAGGGTTCACTTTCCATAAGGGGAAGGAGACAGTGGTAAGAGAGTGGTAAGGAGAAGAAGAAAGCGGCGGATCGAATGTGCAGGCGAAGAGTTCACTTCTCAAAAGGGGAAGGAGAGTGGGAAGGAGAAGGCGGTGGATAAAATGCACAGACAGTGAGTTCACTTTCCATAAGGGGGAGGAGACAGTGAGAAGGGAAAGGCAACAATGGGAAGGAGAAGGAGAAAGCGGTGGATAAAATGCAGAGGCAGTGAGTTCACTTCCATATGAAATGAGGAGGGAAAATGAATCTTGCTATGGTATTTTTTGTATAAAAGAGGAGGCGTACGCTGGCAACAGAAGCCACTCTTTATGTCAATCCAGGAAGAAAGGCCGCTGTGTGCTCAATGTGTGATCAATGCGGATCCGGTGCTAAAAGTGTGTTTAGGTTTGGGCATCGACTACGTGCAAATTAAGTTACCAAAATCCTGGTCGTCTCATGGAAGGCTACTGGCTAAGCTTCCTTCAACAAACATGCATTTTATAAAAAGCAACATGCACCCACATTTCAGGCAAGCCTTACAAAACTGACAGCAATGTCCATCATGTCGTGCGTTCTATTCTTGTGCAGGTCCCAATTCAGCTAGCAGGGAACGCATTAGGGGGGCCGGAAGGGAGGGCAGCGGGGGCGGGAATGGCAAG
>Ga0307963_1004685_pt1 | contig 10831 bp, 15 predicted proteins | sample OrgLakmetagen594_FD_201829 | JGI IMG/M metagenome (GOLD analysis project Ga0307963, IMG submission 201829) | Saline water microbial communities from Organic Lake, Antarctica - #594 | ecosystem: Environmental > Aquatic > Non-marine Saline and Alkaline > Saline | place: Antarctica: Organic Lake...
GCTTGTTGACCAAAGCAAAAGGGTTGGCGACCGGGAATGAAGTTGACCAAAGCAAAAGGGTTGGCGACCGGGGATGAATGCCCATCGACTGATTCATTTCCTTTTGCAGACTTGTCAACGCACATGGCTTCTAAATTGACTTGCGACCATGCCTCCCCTGGCATTGATGGGTACTCCGCGCTTGCCTGTCTTCAATCTCAACACACTGGCAGAGTACAACAGTTTTTACTTTAATGATTATTACCCCCTCCATGGCATGGGTACCCCGCTCTTGCCTGTCTTCAATCTCAACACACTACCTTCACTCATCGTCTTCAATCTCGACACACTGGCAAGTCGCAGTGCAACACAGTATTAGCTACCAATATATATAATTAAATCACACACACCCATTGCCCAACCCAGTCGAACCCCTACCTGCTGGCTGTGCACGACTGCTGCAATCATACTGTATCAGCTACAGATAAGAGCATGCTCAGCTCATGCCAAATCCAGCAGCACCGGCCAACGAATCCTAGCAAACATTTTGCGTGGCTACACTATTCCAGTCGCGATGCAATACCCTTCTTGCCCCATTCATCCGCACCTGTAGGCTGAACCAATTGGACTTCAGCATTTTGCTCAGCTACGCTTCTCTAATCACGAGGCACACCCAATCTTGACCCATTCATCCGCACCTGTAGGCTGGACCAATTGGACTTCAGCATTTTGCTCAGCTGCACTATTATAATCACGAACAGCACCCATTCTTTACCCATTCACCCGCACCTGTAGGCTAAACCAATTGGACATGAGCACCGTGGGCTGTGCATCTAGAAGGACTGGATTCTTAAGCTCAAGCACTTCCTGAGCAGGCAGATGTGGTATGAGGGTATTGACTATGGCCGCTTCTGGTCTTAAATGCTCGTGCCACGTATGAGATATGGACTGAGGTAAAGAAGTGAAGGCAATGAAGGATGCTAGGAAGGGCATGTGAGCTTGAGCACGTTCTGAATGAGCAAGAGTGTCTGACATTTGTATGAGCACATTCTGAATGAGCAAGAGTGTCTGAATGAGCAAGAGTGTCTGAATGAGCCAAGAGTGTCTGAATGAGCAAGGGTGTCTGAGTGAGCAAGAGTGTCTGACATTTGTATGAGCACGTTCTGAATGAGCAAGAGTGTCTGAATGAGCAAGAGTGTCTGAATGAGTCAACAGTGTCTGAATGAGCAAGGGTGTCTGAATGAGCAAGAGTGTCTGACATTTCTATGAGCACGTTCTGAATAAGCAAGAGTGTCTGAATGAGCAAGAGTGTCTGAATGAGCCAAGAGTGTCTGAATGAGCAAGAGTGTCTGCATGAGCAAGAGTGTCTGAATGAGCAAGAGTGTCTGAATGAGTTAAAAGTGTCTGAATGAGCAAGAGTGTCTGGCATTTCTATGAGCACGTTCTTAATGAGTAAGAGTGTCTGAATGAGCAAGAGTGTCTGAATGAGTCAAGAGTGTCTGAATGAGCAACGGTGCCTGAATGAGCAAGATTGTATGACATTCCTATGAGCACGTTCTGAATGAGCAAGAGTGACATGAGGGTCCTTGATGGAGGCATGACATTTTTATACTTGGCAAGTGCAGAGGTGTGCGAGCAGAATGGGCAGAGCAAACAAGTGTCTGCGTGTGCCAACCCAAAAGTGTGTGGCAAAATATGCATGGATGCATGAACAAGTAAAAGCCCAAACAGTATGCACCTGTAGGATTGGCCAAACCATATATATACGGTGTATTTACGGTATTTTTGGCAGCGGAATTTCCAAATATACGGTCAATTATGGTGCATATATACGGTTCTGGTCAACCCTATTATTATGACAGGAACTTGATAACATGATCACCATGAATAACCTGTTTGACCAAGAATAAAATGTTTGACCACGAATAACATGTTGACCACGAATAAAATGTTGACAAGAGTAGCAAGATGTGCCCGGACGTGCTGAAAATACCGTGCTTGCTACTCTCCTGTCACAGCATTGCTTCTTACGCTGAGAGCATACGCGAAAAAACAAATTTGCGCCTATTGTGATGTAAAGGGGTGCACAAACATAATGCAGAGTGTAGAAGTGCGTAAACAGATGCATGCAATCTTCATTGAACATTGCCTGTAAAAAACACACCCACACTCACACCCACCCGCAAAGCGCATTCACATATCAATCCATACCCATCCACACCTCCTCCTCCGCGCCTGCCCACGCCCACGCCCACACAAATACACCCATTTATGTACGCACCTGCAATAAGGGCGACGTAAGCAGATCTCGGACGCGCACTGCTGAGTTGTGACTGTGGAAGAACAGCAGCTTGCGTGAAGCTATCTGGCAGAAGTGGGTCACAAATGAGGCCTGTGCGGTAAAAGCAAACACAACTCTATATATGGGTTTACAGACTATATATATCTGGAAAAAGTTGGTCATCAACTGTCTGGCAGAAGTGGGTCATCGACTACCTGGCAGAAGTGGGTAACAAATGAGGCCTGTGCGGTAAAAGCGGACACAAAAGCATTTTGATGGGGGGGGAGGATTTGCGCGCATCACGGCGTCAATGCACTCAGCGTGTTTAGAAATTCCAAGACCTCGTGACCCAAAAAGGAGGTCAAGGCGAGCACTTGCTTTTGCCTCCATGTATGATCATGCGTGTGTGTATGTTGTTGTATGTGTGTGTGTTTGTGTGTGTGTGTTGTTGTATGTGTGTGTGTGTGAGTGCGAGTGTGTGTATGTGTGTATGTGTGAGTGCATGCGTGCGTGTGCGTGGCCATTGCCTCTAAAGACAGTCTTGGTCAGGAACTGGGCATTCTTGCTGCTCCCATGCACTTGATGTGGGTAGGAGGCTACTAGGAATATAAATGATGCAGGAAAGGGAGGCTAATAGGAATACAAATGATAACAGGAAAGGGAGGCTACTAGGAATACAAATGATACAGGAAAGGGAGGCTATTAGGATTATAAGTGATGCAGGAAAGGGAGGCTAATAGGATTATAGATGATGAAGGAAAGGGAGGCTACTAGGAATATAAATGATGCAGGAAAGGGAGGCTAATAGGAGTACAAATGATACAGGAAAGGGAGGCTGATAGGAATATAAATGATGCAGGAAAGGGAGGCTAATAGAAATATAAATGATGCAGGAAAGGGAGGCTATTAGGATTACAAATGATGCAGGAAAGGGAGGCTAATATGATTATAAATTATGCAGGAAAGGGAGGCTAATATGATTATAAATTATGCAGGAAAGGGAGGCTAATAGGAATATAAAAGATGCAGGATTGGGAGGCTAATAGGAATATAACAGATGCAGGATAGGGAGGCTAATAGGAATATAAATGATGCAGGAAAGGCCTCCAAGCGAGAGAATGTCAGACCACAGATTGTAAGTGGGCTTGACATGTAACAGCAAGTGGGCTTGACATTCAACTAGGGTTGGCCAGAACCGTATATCTGCACCGTATATGACCGTATGTATGGTGATTTCCCTGCTAAAATACCGTATGTACACCGTATATGCCTATAAATGTATGGTTCTGGCCAACCCTACATGCAACGGCTGCAGCAATCACCATTTATGCTGCATCAGGTATAGTGCACCTTGCAGGTCATGGCAGCCGCAGAGGTGCTCACAACATAACCTGAACTAGGGTTTGCGCATGTATACCTGTACACATTCACATGTACTACACATACACATGTACTGTATATACACATGTTCTATATGTACACATGTTCTATGCATACACATGATCTATACATACGCATGTACTATACATACAAGCAAACACTGAAATCAACCCACACACACATACACAGCTGCTCATTTTGACGAATGAATGTACATGACTAGGGTTGGCCAGAACCATATATATATATATGCGGTATTTTTGGCAGGGAAATCACCAAGTGTACGGTCATATACGGTGTATATACGGCATTTTTGGCAGGGAAATCACCAAGTGTACGGTCATATACGGTGTATATACGGTATTTTTGGCAGGGAAATCACCAAGTGTACGGTCATATACGGTGCATATACGGTATTTTTGGCAGGGAAATCACCAAGGGTACGGTCATATACATTGTATATAAACGGTTCTGGCTAACCCTTATATGACACAACGTGCAATGCAAGGAGAGAGGTGATAGAATGTAGGACAGATTTAGGGAGTGAACCCATCTAGGCGGTGGACCCTCTCCCCACGTCAGTTAGAAATCTCCTTGCACAACAAAGAAAAAAATGGCCCGAAAGGGGGGTGAGAGTCTGGTTGTAAAGCCAGCTACAGATGGTGATGGTTACACAGTGCTGTCAGTACTAGCAAGTGTACTTGGTCTGACAAATCAAACAGTCATTCAGAGCCCTTTGTTGTCCTAGAGCTTTTTCTTTTAATACATACATGGACCTGAAAGTCGTACATACATGGACCTGAAGAACACGTTCTGGTCAGGTTATACTGGTAAAGAAATTGGATTGCCTTGGCATCACACATAGAGCTAAATACACACAGAAGCAAACTGAGGGGGAGAGAGGGAGAGAGGGGGAGAGAGAGAGAGAGAGAGAGAGAGAGAGAGAGAGAGAGAGAGAGAGTGACAGAGAGAGAGAGAGAGAGAGAGAGAGAGACACGAGAGAGAAAGAAAAGAGAGAGAGAGAGAGTTAAGCAGATTCACCTCTATGTCTTGCAGCAAGGGGCACTCAGGCACCAAGGATCGGAAAAACTCCTCCATCTGGTACTCCGAAAGCACACCCGTGCCGTCTGTATCAAACAGCATGAGCTGCAGTTGCTGCGCGCAAAATAAGAAATAAGGAGTAAAGAACGACCTGGCATTTAAGGTAACAATTGGTTCACATCACTGCTCACAGCGCATCTGTGCAAAATGCAAACTTCAACTTGTATATGATGTACCTGTGCCTGTATCAAAAACTGCATGAGTAGGGTTGGCCAGAACCGTATATATGCACCGTATATGACCGTATACTTGATAATTTCCCTGTCAAAAATACCGTATACACACCGTATATATATGGTTCTGGCCAACCCTAAGCATGAGCTGCCGCTGTAGAATGCAACAATCAGTAAAGAACAATGTGCTTCACATGATACAATACAACTGTATGAATATAAGTTGTCACAGCAACCAACTAACAGTGGCCTACAATGCACAACGGACAAGAAACGGACGGACGTGCATGCCTGAATCGCCGCAGCTGCTGCGGCACCAACTCGCCAATTACTATGAAACCAACAGCTTCAGCACTGCACTGCAATGCGCAACCAGCCGCGGAAAACAGCACAGTGCACAAAAAGTGCGAGCTCAGCCTCATCGTGCAGTTTCCAAAGGGACCCCAAAGACACCACTACGGCATTTGAATTACAATGGCAGTGCATGCATACAACGGCACCACAAGCAGCAACAACACAAGCGCACAAACATACACATGCATGCATACACGGCAGCAAAACAAACACGCACACCCACACACTTACAATGGTCTGCATGCTGGAGCGTGCCCCCAGGTAGGCAGCAAAGCTTGGCACAGAGATGCAGCCATCGCTGTCCTGTGTGTATGTGTATGTGTACGTAGGATATATGTGTATATGTGTGTGTGCATACGTGTGCAGTCATCGCTGTCCTGTGTGCATGTGTATGTGTACATAGCATACATGTGTATATTGCGTGCATGCATAAACTGTGTGTGCAAACGTGTGCAGTCATCGCTTTCCTGTGTGCATGTGTATGTGTACATAGCATATATGTGTGTGCAGGGATAACTGTGTGTGCATACATGTGCAGTCATCGCTATCCTGTGTGCATGTGTATGTGTACATAGCATACATGTGTATATGTGTGTGCATGCATAAACTGTGTGTGCAAACGTGTGCAGTCATCGCTTTCCTGTGTGCATGTGTATGTGTACACAGCATACATGTGTATATGTGCGTGCATGCATAAACTGTGTGTGCATTCGTGTGGACGTGTGTGTGTGTGCATGTGTGCGTGAACTGAACTCAGTTTTTGATCTGGTGCGCAGCAGCGTGCACGGCATATTAGTGCTCAAGCAAGGTGTGGTCAATAAGGGACTCAAGCAGTGATGCACACCCCACACAACGGTAAGACACACAAACATACCCTCGTCCATACACACACACATACACACACACACACACAAATTCACGCACCTGGGCGAACCGTCTGAATACGGACGGCTTGAAGCACGCATCCACCGAGGACCCCAGCAATTCATGCACGCGCGTTGCTACCTGATGCAAAACCATAGAGCCGAGTTCTCTTGGTGCCTTGCTAGATCATGGCTGTGCTTCAGTGTAGTGTGCACGTAGGTGTAGTGTGCACGTAGGAGTAGTGTGCATGTAGGTGAAGTGTGCACGTAGGTGTAGTGTGCACGCAGTGTAGTGTGCACGTAGGTGTAGTGTGCACGTAGGTGAAGTGTGCACGTAGGTGAAGTGTGCACGTAGGTGTAGTGTGCACGTAGGTGAAGTGTGCACGTAGGTGATGTGTGCACGCAGGTGAAGTGTGCACGCAGTGAAGTGTGCATGCAGTGAAGTGTGCATGCAGTGAAGTGTGCACGTAGGTGAAGTATGCATGTAGGTGTAGTGTGCACGCAGGTGTAGTGTGCACGTAGGTGTAGTGTGCATGTAGGTGAAGTGTGCACGCAGTGAAGTGTGCACGTAGGTGTAGTGTGCACGTAGGTGAAGTGTGCACGTAGGTGAAGTGTGCACGTAGGTGTAGTGTGCACGTAGGTGAAGTGTGCACGTAGGTGAAGTGTGCACGCAGGTGAAGTGTGCACGCAGTGAAGTGTGCATGCAGTGAAGTGTGCATGCAGTGAAGTGTGCACGTAGGTGAAGTATGCATGTAGGTGTAGTGTGCACGCAGGTGTAGTGTGCACGCAGGTGTAGTGTGCACGTAGGTGTAGTGTGCATGTAGGTGAAGTGTGCACGCAGTGTAGTGTGCACGTAGGTGTAGTGTGCATGTAGGTGAGGTGTGCAAGTAGGTGTAGTGTGCACGTAGGTGAAGTGTGCACGTAGGTGAAGTGTGCACGTAGGTGTAGTGTGCACGTAGGTGAAGTGTGCACGTAGGTGATGTGTGCACGCAGGTGAAGTGTGCATGTAGGTGAAGTGTGCATGTAGGTGTAGTGTGCACGTAGGTTTAGTGTGCACGCAGAGTAGTGTGCCTTATCATTTTGTATGTGTCATACGATGTCGGCTGTAGCATACCACATGAGGCGCTAAGCCACTCTGACTGTTTCAGTAGTCCTTGGGCAAGGAAAGGAAAACCTTTGACGACATTTGTTCCGCACATTTAAAGAGGTAGCGGATCCCCCCTGGTGCCGGGTGCTATGAAGCTCCCACAATGCAGGAATAAAATAGTATTGGGATTCAGGAGGGAGGCAGGCAGACCTGGAAGTAGTGGCTTTCAGAATGAAGGGCTCTACAGCCATCAGCCATGCGTGGCAGAAGCCATCTGGAGTTGTGAACCACATGTGTAGCTGAAGCCACGGAAAAAGCCCATGGTATGAAACAAATGGCTCTTACAGTCGTCAGCCATGTGTGCTATGTGACAAGGCATGCGGAACCGCGTTTACGTGTATGTTTCCAGCTCGTGGACAGAAGTGCATGATAGATTTGATCAGTGTGCGTGTCACGAAAGCTTGCAAGGACCCACCCAGGAGCTGCTTTGCAGCATGTGATTGCAGCACCTGTTGCAATCTCTTTTGCCTTCCAAGCATACAGTGTGCGCCGACCATACACACTTGTAGTTCTGGACACCTCCTACATGTTCAATAAAATATATGACTCAACTTACTCTGCTGCATCACGTTTTTAATATATCTGCTTTGTGGGTGGTGCAGAGACCGGCCGGCAGCCAATTAGCAGATAATCCATTGTGACCAACGCGACACAGGCACACAGACCTCTATATAGGCCTTTTTGTGGGTGGTGCAGAAGAGACCAGCCGGCAGCCGATTAGCAGATAATCCATTGTGACCAACTGATTAACACGACACAGGCACACAGACCTCTATATAGGCCTTTTTGCGGGTGGTGCAGAAGAGACCAGCCGGCAGCCGATTGGCTGATATTCCATTGTGACCACTTGAAACCAACACGACAACTAAGACACAGACACACAGACCCACACCCCATCACCACCTGACTGGAAGAACCTGCTGCATTTTGTCCTTGGATGTCCTAACTTTTCTGAACACGACACAGACCCACATCCCGTCACCCACCTGGCAGAAGCCGTCGTAGTTTATCTTTAGGGCTCCCTCTCCATCTTGCAATGCAAACTCCTCCAGCATATGGTACATCTGACGCAACGCCCCCTCATCCAACACTGACTCTGCCTTGACCTACGCGACAAAGCACCAGTTATGACAGGACTGAAGTCAAATACTTGCAAATTCAACGCAACGCCCCCTCATCCAACATAGACACTTCCGCCTTTATTTGCGCAACAAGACTCTAGCAGCAAAACTTGTTTTAAGCCGATGCGAATATCTTGTAGGGCCCCTCTCAGACAAACGGAGACCGTGCCTTGACCTACGCATAGTTTTGTTTTTCTTGTTGACGGTCATGCACGCACACAGACACATTTTTACAACAGACGAGATCACACTGAGGCAGGCTATACTTCTCAGACCACTCTTCCCTCTTTCAAATACAAAAGCATGCCAGGCAATTCAAATAGCACAATGCATCTATCCTACGATAGGCCTCTGCCCTGACATACCAAACACACCACCTACATTGGGTGGGCCGTAACCAAACTGTTACGTCAGTAAATGGGTTGTCGACTGGAGATAATTTTTGGCATCACCTGTCATATACCGCACGTACCAACACTATGCCACGCACCGAGCAAACATTGGGTATTCCTCCTAGAGTTCCCCCCACTGGAACTTACCATGAGCACACTTTGCAACTGGACACATTACACACAAAAGGGGTACGCAAAACGGGAGAAAGCACAAAAGCAGAACAGGAGGCACAAGACTACTTAATTCCTGCGCTCGTAATCTACCGCACGCACCTGTTCTCTCCGTGCACTTATTAATATAGCACGCTTATAATTTTACCGCACGCACTTGTTCTTTCCGTGCACTTACTATGATACCGCGCTTATCATTTAACCGCACGCACCTGTTTTCTCCGTGCACACGCTTGCGCCTTGATCAGGCTAGCCAGGCTAATAGGCTGAGGCTTCTACTTTATGTGCACTTACTATTATACCGCACGCACCTGTTCTCTCCGTGCACACGCTTGCGCCTTGATCAGACTAGCCAGGCTGTTAGGCTGAGGCTTCTGTGTGTGAGGATGCAGAGTCAGCAAGCAGGGACAGGGTGAGTGCAAAGAAATTGCTGTTTACCAGACACGCGATAAGCAGTACTGTCTTCCACTCTAGTCAGAAACCAGCTTCAGGCCAGGCTTGCAACCCTGCAGATCCCAATGATCTTCTGCTAGAAATTTGACAGAACTCGGCACCGAAGGGGCTTTGATTAGGTAATCATTGTAGGGAATTGGTCTTAGCAGCCTGCGTGTTCATTTTTTCTAGTAGGAGTATGTCCCTTGCATCGCGTCTCCAGGCTTGTAATTGAGCTGATAAGGTCAGTTTCTCAGAAGTGAGTCCACAACACATCTGAAAACACACAACCCATAGCTATTTGGGGTCTGGCTATTTGAGGTATGGGCTACACTTGTCATGATCAAGTTCCTGGTAGCACTGGTGAGCAGGGTGACTGTTGGCAACACAGCAATGGGACTCACAGGCTTGAAGAATGTGGGTATGACAGGCGCAGAGGAGGATGCGCTTCGACTGGACTCGTAGCGCTCCAGCAGGGAGCTTGTTTGCTCATCAAGGGCTCGTTTTTCTGCAAATTGTGTGTGTATGCGTGTGTGTGTGAGTGTGAGTGTGTGTGTGTGTGAGTGTAAGTGTGTGTGTATGAGTGTGTGTGTGTGCTTTGAAAAGCCGGAAATTCCCTCTGGACGCACCTAAGTCATGCCCAATACTGGTGCTCAATGGACTTCTTTCCATTTTTGAGAGCACAGAGAGCAACGGATTGTCTCCATTTTCTTTTACCGAGGGTTTTGGCCGTATCGAGCATACCTCCATCACTCGTTTTTATACACCTGTGTGTGTTTGTGTTGTAACTGGCTTTGTGCTTATGCATGTGTGAGCTTGTGTGTGCGAGTGTGTGTGTATGTGTGTGTGTGTGTACGTGTGTGTGTGTGTGTGTGTGCGTACGTGTCTGTGCGTGCGTACGTGTGTGTGTGTGTGTGTGTGTGTGTGTGCATCTGTATGTGTGTGTATGCGCATGTGCGTGTGCATGTGTGTGTGCGTGTGTGCACTCGTGTGTGTGTGTGTGTGTGTGTGTGTGTGTGTGTGTGTGCGTGTGTGCACTCGTGTGTGTGTGTGTGTGTGTGTGTGCGTGTGTGTGCGCATGCGTGCGTGTGTGCGTGCGTGTGTGCGTGTGTGTGTGTGTGTGCGCGTGTGCGGGCATGTGTGTGTGTGTGATGTGTGTGTGTGTGTGTGTGTGTGTGTGTGTGTGTGTGTGTGTGTGTGTGTGTGTGTTTTTGTGTGTGAGTGTGTATGTGTGTGTGTGTGAGTGTGTGTGTGTGTGTGTGTGTGTGTGTGTGTGTGAGTGTGTGTGTGTGTGTGTGTGTGTGTGCGCGTGTGCGGGCTTGTGTGTGTGTGTGTTGTGTGTGTGTGTGTGTGTGTGTGTGTGTGTGTGTGTGTGTGTGTGTGTGTGTGTGTTTTTGTGTGTGAGTGTGTATGTGTGTGTGTGTGAGTGTGTGTGTG
>Ga0307963_1004688_pt1 | contig 10826 bp, 10 predicted proteins | sample OrgLakmetagen594_FD_201829 | JGI IMG/M metagenome (GOLD analysis project Ga0307963, IMG submission 201829) | Saline water microbial communities from Organic Lake, Antarctica - #594 | ecosystem: Environmental > Aquatic > Non-marine Saline and Alkaline > Saline | place: Antarctica: Organic Lake...
TGTGTGTGAGTGAGAGAGTGTGTGTGAGATTGTGAGTGAGAGTGTGAGAGAGAGAGAGAGAGAGAGAGAGAGCGAGAGAGAGAGAGAGAGACAGAGAGAGAGAGAGAGATCCTGGTTGGTGCATGTAACTAATTATACATTTTACTCAGCCACTGGTTCCCCCCGTCCCTTATAGACCCCTTCCTTCCCCTTCCAAAGATATAGAAATATACAAGTAAACACGCAAACCCACACCCACACCCACACACCGGCGGCAGCGTGGAGGGCATGACAATGAACGAGTAGATGATTTGCGAAGACGCCAAACACATGAGAGCTGTGTCCCCATGTGCCATGCGGGTGGGGGCCAGCAAGGAATGAGCCAAAGGGTGACGCTCGCCCCACTCCGGCTTGTTGCCCGTGCGCACGAGCAAGGTGAGGCCACGCAGCAGGATGTAGGTGGCCAAGCTGTGGTGCCGCTGCTTGCGCCTGTGCGTGTTGTGCACGCACGTGTGTGTATGTGTTGTGTGTGTATTTGTGTGTATGCATGCGTGTGTGTGCATGTGTTTGTCTGTGTGTGCATGCGGTTTGTCTGTGTGTGCGTGCGTGCGCGTGTGTGTGTGTGCGCGCGTGCGAGAGCGTGGCTATGCATCTGTGTGCAAGTTTAAAATTTAAAATAGTGGGCTTGAATACGGAGATGTGTGGTGCTGCTCCAAAAGCTTGCGAACACAAACTAAGCATACAGCACCTTACCCACTGCATGTGAGCTTACGTAATTCAATTTGCAGGGCATACATATGACGTTGACACATCAAAACAATACAGGCCGCTAGCAAGATTCTGTCACCCAATCGACAAATTTTCAAAAGCCAGTTTTTTATGCACCAAGGGCACATATGACTCCATACATAAATAAGGAATAGGGTGGGCCAGAACCGTATACTGACACCGTATATGGCCGTATATGTGGTGATTTCCCTGCCAAAAACTCCGTATATACATAGGTTTGGCCAGAAACGGATATATACACCGTATATGACTGTATATGTGGTGATTTCCCTGCCAGATAGTTGTATGCACATTGTATATATATAAGTATATATATGTATGTATGGCTCTGGCCAACTTTATGTAACATAAACAATTTAATAATACGTGTGCCCCATGTGCGCTTGAATCTGCAGGCTTCTCTTCTTGCTCAAACAGGCCTGTGCTAGCTCACATTTATTGTTTGTTTATGTATGCATCTTAGACATAGTTAAGCACACACAGTTTGTGTATGCATCTTAGACATACTTAAGCACCCAAAGTTTGTGTATGCATTTTAGGCATACTTAAGCACACAAAGTTTGTGTATGCATTTTAGACATACTTAAGCACACGAAGTTTAAGTATGCATCTTAGACATACTTAAGCACACGGAGTTTAAGTATGCATCTTAGACATACTTAAGCACACAAAGTTTGTGTATGCATCTTAGACATACTTAAGCACACAAAGTTTAAGTATGCATTTTAGACATACTTAAGCACGCGAAGTTTGTGTCAGTTGGTGACCACATGTGCTGGGGGGGGTCCCAGCCAGAAGGTCGATGTTTTTTAACATCCCCCCCAGCCCCAGCGCCAAAAACGATATAGGGGTGTTCTAGATAGTATTATCGACAGGCTTGGTGATTCTGTCCGGGGTCCTGGGGTGGGAGGCCGGTTTGGACCCCAGTTACGGCTGGGAAATTTCGAAAAGCCAAGGCTCTAGACGGGATGCGTGGATTGCAGAGCCGATTTTATGATGAATTACATAAAAGCTTTTAAATGTGATCTTATGATGGATTACATAAAAGCTTTAAAATCTGATCTTATGATGAATTACATAAAAACTCTTAGATGTGATCTTATGATGAATTACATAAAAGCTTTAAAATGTGATTTTATGATGAATTACATAAAAGCTTTTAAATGTGATCTTATGATGGATTACATAAAAGCTTTTAAATGTGATCTTATGATGGATTACATAAAAGCTTTTAAATGTGATCTTATGATGGATTACATAAAAGCTTTTAAATGTGATCTTATGATGAATTACATAAAAGCTTTTTAATGTGATCTTGTGATGAATTACATAAAAGCTTTTAGATGTGATCTTACGATGAATTACATAAAAGCTTTTAGGTGTGAGGATGTCATGGTTTGAAATGGCTCTTTGTGAGTCGAGGTTGCTAAAATTTCAAACACATATGCAACAAAGTTGTCTGGTCGAGTTGAATCTAAATCGGGGAGCTGAGTACTGGTTTTTGGTGTCTGTGACCACCAAAGGACACCCTCGGCATTTCAAACCAAATTACTCGGCAGGGCGTTCCTGGGGAGCATACTGAAGGGATCCTGACACTCAGTTGATGGCCAGAAAGCATGCGTCTAGGGGTTTCAGAAATGCACCATTTTGGCCAGCAAACAGACCCACATACCAAGTCCCTTGGAGGCAAACTTTTGACCCCTTTTTTTCTTTCATTTTCTTTCATTTCATTTTTCTTTCATTGGTATGGTTTAAACCCAGAACCTGGCAAGGGTGAAATTTGACCAAGAATTGCATTTCTGTCCGACTCATCCATGCATGGGCACACCCACCTTTTGGCAGGGAAAGGCACAAATCCAGCCCCCCACTCACACCCTGGACCCCAAACGCATTCTTTTTGTGCAGAAGTGTTTCATACGTAACGTTTTACTACCTTTAACCAGACAAATGGAAATTGGTGAGGTTTCGTTTTTGAGAGGGAATAGTGGGCCTGACTAATGAACACTCCGTTGCAGCTGCCCAAGAAGTAGGGTTGGCCATAACTGTATATAAACACCGTACATGACCGTATGTATGGTGATTTTTTTGCTATAAATACCGTATGTACACCGTATATACAAATAAATATGTGGTTCTGGCCCACCCTACCAATAAGTGGCATGCCTCAATCGTGAACGTCTGACAGGTTCAATTCTTAACATCATTTGTTACTGCCTCTTCTCTTTTGTTACATTTAATGTTCATGCGTTCATTGTGCAGCTCTATTGCGTGTGGTTTTTCTTTGCTCTCTGGAGAGTCTGCTGGTGCAAGCGTTGTTCGTTCCCAAATTTGCATGCTGATGCTTTCCATTGACTTCCATTTGGTGATTCATTTCAGTGAATTTTTTGCGCTTTTCATATCAGTGACTCTTAATTGCTGCTTAGGCTTGGTTTCAATGAGTTGAGGCTAGATGGATGCCCTACACCCGCTAAGCAGAGTGCTTGCTGAGCACGATAACTAAACGAAAACAAAACAAACATGTCTAGGGTTGGCCAGAACCGTATATATTCACCGTATATGACCGTATATTTGGTGATTTCCCTCCCAAAAATACCGTGTATACACCGTATATATATGGTTCTGGCCAACCCTACACATGTCGACCTTGTTTATTTTAAGTTCAAAAATGGAAAGTGACCTTTAGGACCAAGAAAGCGTGGCCGGCCGCACTAGCCTCCTTGTGTGGCTGGCCACTGAGTAATCTGCTCTTGCAACATTTTGGCTGCATGACGAGTACAAGTTTGTAGGGTTGGCCAGAATCATATATACACGGTGTATACACGGTAACAATGGCAGGGAAATCACCAAACCTACGGTCATACATGGTGTGTATATACGGTTCTGGCCAACCCTACAGGTTTGGCAACGTACCCAGTGAGCAAGAGAGTGTGGCCAGCTACTGCCCCTGCCACCAGCGCCCTCCATTTGGCCGTCCTGTAGTGTGAAAAAGAATGATGACAATGAAGTGAGTGCCTGTTGCAAGGTTGGACCCCCCCCCGCTTGCAGTGGGAGAGAGCTTGACTGGAGATTTTCCCCTTATTTGTACCAATGCCTTCCCAGCTACCACTTTCCTCACATTGTAGCTGTCAACTTCAATAAGAGCTTCTCTCTTTTTCTATGCAATGGGGACAAAGGCACACACTACAGTACAGACCTGGATTTGCCAAGCAGGACGGCCAGGCCCTCGTCCACAGCCACGTAAGAGCTCCCCAAGGCAGCCAAAAAAGCTGTGTAGCGCAAGGTGTCATTCAAAGCCTCCGGCAGGCTCATCCCTCGCTTTGGAGCTGGCTTGCCTCGCTTCCGGCCGGCCATTCGCAGGACATGGAGTAGTGTGGACAGCAGATTGAGGCCTCCTCGCAGGGTCAGGCCAGCAGCTGTGTAGGGGAAAATGAATGAATGTATGGGAGATATTATGTTGACTCAGCAAACGTGCCGCAGAATCCTAATGTGTTTTTTATGTCTCTCATGGTCAGGTCTGCCACGCACCTCCGCCCCTTATGCACGCTGTCTTGCAGCGCTCCCAGCTTCTGGCCATCTGCTCATAGATGTATTCGTTTCCCCCGTGGACCTCCTTCAGCACTTCCAATGCATGGTGGAATGCACTGTCATTCTCTGCTGTGGGATGTGCGTGAGGGGAGACAGAGGGATCCCCCTCCTCCCCTGCCAAGAAACTTAGTCGAGTGGTTTGTTCGCTCATTCCTATTTTCAACTTTCACATTATTTATCAATACATTGTTAATCCAATATAATGCTACTTTCACACAGCAGATTAGGTTTTCTTTCCAGGCCGTCCTCAAGGGTTGCACCTGGACCCTGCAGAATCAATAAGGCACCCTCCAAGCAGTGGGCTCACCTGAAAACAAAGGCACAAAACACCGCAACCACTCAATCTCCGCAGCAGGTGTGCACAAGGGGGGGGGCACCGCGCGGCGCACACGCGAAGAGCACGCGTGAAGTGAATGACTGTGCTCTCAAAGTGCACGCTGAAGTGCACGCAAAGTGCACACGCAAAGTGCACACACGAAGTGCACACGCGAAGTGCACACGTGAAATGTATGACTGTGCTCTCGCAACATTTTTTTGCTAGGACCCTTTGCAAAGTATTTGTGCAAGCTATGCAAGCATTGTACAGCGTCCCACTCATCAGGCCACAGCCAGAAACCTACATGTCAACAGAAACCTACATTGAATGCACCATATGCACAGGTGTGGGAGAGCCTGGACGCCGCGTATGCTAGCTTCAAAAAAGCTCCCATTTCACAGGTATTTACTATAAAGACGAGGTCGTGCGGTGTACGTGCTGTGTTCAGGCACTTGCACCATCAGTGCCGCCAAACTGTGCTGCTTGACACTTCCTTGTGTCGTCAAAACTGCAGCGGCTGGATTTCTCCGGGGACGTACTTGCTGCCTTCCAAGCTGCCAAGAGCAGTGGTCAATTAGAGAAATGGGGCAGCGTTAACTTGAACTACAAGAGACGGTGGGTCTGATGGCTGATTTAGCACAGCTAGGTTTGGCCGAAAACCATACGTACATACGTTTTCCTGGAGTGTATACTATGTTTTTAGCAGGGAAATTACCATATATATGGTCATATGTATAGGTGTACATTATTGGTGTACAAAGTACAAAGGTGTACATAGGTTTACGTAGGTGTACATAGGTGTGCATTATAGGTGCACATAGGTGTACATTATAGGTGCACATAAGTGTACATAGGTTTACGTAGGTGTACATTATAGGTGTACATAGGTGTACATAGGTGTGCATTATAGGTGTACATACTTAAACGGTTCTGGCCAACCCTAAGCGTGGCGTGTGCACTCTCCTGGAGCGTTTCCCAACTAATAGGAACAAACGTTGTGATCAGCGTCTATTGCCATTTTGTTCAGTCTGTTGCCATTTCGTTGTGATCAGCGTCTACTGCCATTTTGTTCAGTCAGTGCCGTCCTGATTCCTCCTTTTTGCAGCGTTATGATTAGCGTCTATTGCAGCGTTTTGATCAATGTCTATTGCCATTCTGTTCAGTCATTGCCGTCCCTAATTCCTCCTTTTTTTGAACGTGTTCCCGGTTCCTATACAGGAACGTGATGCAAGGGGAGCTCAGACAGGTAAAGTTAGTTTGAGGTAGCTCGATTTCCTTCTAGCATCTTTGCTCTAGCAATATAGGTATGTGCTTTCTGTGGGAGCTGTTGAGGGGTTGCAGCTATGCTGTTCTCAACGTTTTCTGAAACATTACAATAGTAACGAAAGCTGGGCCTGTACTGGTCGCTACATAAGCCTATACCTATACATAAGCCTATACCAGGACACGGCCGTATGTAGTACGCTACCATGATTGATGTGTGATGGTCATGGGTACAAATGCACATATGTGTCTGGTATACACACTAGTACTCAAGCACCTCTTCACTTGTTTGGCTGTGAGTTTTCCCCGCATCCATCCGTGCTTATCGTGCTATCTCCCTGCCACACCACACACACACACACACACACACACACACACACACACACACACACGCACACACACACACGCACACACACAGGTTGGCATCAAACGCCCAGAAGGCATCGCCATCCCCAGCGTACGAAACGACGCCGCCTTCATCGCAACCGTCTTTGTTGTCTTCTCTTTCACCGCCATACTTGCGGGCAACGTGCTGCCTGGAGACTGGTGTGTGTGTATGTGTGTGCGTGTGTGTGTGTGTGTGTGTGGTGCGTGTGTGTGTTTCTTTTTCCCTCCATTTCTAGGGTTGGCCAGGATTGTAAACAAACACCGTATATGACCGTATATTTGGTGATTTCCCTGCCAAAATACAGTATATACATCGTTTATATATGGTTCCGGCCAACCCTACTTATTCCGTATTTCTGTCTTACGTCTGATGATTAATGGGCGGGGTTTTATTGAGAGTGTCTGCATCCCGCACTCTCACTCAAATGGATTGGACTACAGCCGATGCTGCGGTTCTTTTTCTTCTGCTGCCATCAGCTTGATTACGTCAAAAGAAACATGATCATGACGATGGAAATTTCGGCTCTCCCAGCAAACAACTTTTGTCAGGGAATTAGAGGCAGATACAAATAAAAAAACTTGGTTCGAACTTTTAGTCTCGACTGTGCAATGTGCAGAGGTTTTTCTTTCTCCTCATTGAGCTCTGCCTGCTATTAAAGGCCAGCCTTTCAAGTCTACCGGCATTCCCAGTAAATTTTCAACTCTCAACGGTCCTGCTCATTCCGAGGACCAAAAGTGTGTGTGTGTGTGTGTGTGTGTGTGTGTGCGCACGTGTGTATGTGTGCGGGTGCGTGTGCATGTTTTCAGTGCGTGTCCATCTTCACCCTCTGCCCTCACCATGGGGCTGCTTCTCAAGGTGCGTCTCTGTGCATCTAGTTGCCTCTGCGTGCGTTTACGTGCATCTAGGTATCTAGGTGCCTCTGCGTGCATCTAGGTGCCTCTGGGTGCGTCTAGCTGCGTCTAGCTGCGTCTAGCTGCATCTTCGTGCGTCTAGCTGCGTCTAGCTACGTCTAGCTGCATCTTTGTGCGTCTACGTGCATCTAAGTGCGTCTGCGTGCATCTAGGTGCATCTGCGTGGGTCTAGCTGCGTCTTCGTGCGTTTAGCTGCGTCTACGTGCGTCTGCGTGCGTCTAGGTGTATCTGCGTGGGTCTAGCTGCATCTTTGTGCGTCTAGCTGCGTCTAGCTGCATCTTCGTGCGTCTAGCTGCATTTGCGTGGGTCTAGCTGCGTCTAGCTGCGTCTAGCTGCGTCTAGCTGCGTCTAGCTGCGTCTAGCTGCTTCTAGCTGCGTCTAGCTGCGTCTAGCTGCATCTAGCTGCATCTGCGTGGGTCTAGCTGCGTCTATATGCGTGACACACATACACATATGCAAATTGCAACACACACACACACACACTCACACACACACAAGCACTCACATACACACACAGGGGCTACTTTTCTGAGTACCTCATCGGCATCATCCCCATTGTTGTCCTTGGAATTGGCAGCACCGCCCCCGGCCTCCTATCCTTTTTCATTGACAAGTTCTCGCTGCTGTTCCCTGACTACAAGGACAGAGTGATTCGCCACGGTGAGGGGGCTGGGAAGCGGTAGGAAATGTTAAACTGTTTAAAGGCAGTGTATGCATGGTAGTGTATGCAAACACTCAAATGTAAAACCGTGTCAAGGCAGTGTATGTAGTAGTGTTATTATTTAGCCCATGCGCATGCGCACCGTGTACTGCTGGCGCCTTATAAACAACAAGGGCAGAGCGCGGACTGTCGGACCCACCGTGCATAGTACTTCAAAATGTGGATCCTGTCCAGCATTCCGTCGGTCGTTAAGACAGCGTGGTGCCTAACGCGTTTGCTTGCCCAACGCGTTGCTTGCCTTTCGCGTTTGCTTTCCAATGGTGTTTAAGACCTCCGATTTGTACCTCAACAGTGCCAAATGCAGCTTATTTTTTTATTTTTGCAGCAGCTCTTCAATACTGTGACTAGCACGTGCTCCAGATTCAGCAGCATTATCCACTGCTGCTGCTGCTGCTGCTGTGTGTGTGTGTGTGTGTGTGTGTGTGTGTGTGTGTGTGTGTGTGTGTGTGTGTGTGTGTGTGTGTGTGTGTGTTGCGCTAAAATGCGAGTCTTTTCTTTTCGAGGTGCAATGAATTGAGGGTGCAAATACCGGCCAATGCGGTGTTTTGGGTGCTTAGCTTGTTAGGTTTGAGGTGCATTGAGTTGATGTTTACACAAGCTGAGGCCAATACAGTGTTTTGTTATGTGACTTGTCAGGTTTGAGGTGCATTAAATTGAGTGCTTGTACAATCTGATGCCAACACAGTGTTTTGGGTGTTTAGCTGTCAGGTTTGAGGTGCATTGAGTTAAGGGTGTGAATACAATTTGATGCCAATGCAGAGTTTTGGGTGTTTAGCTTGTTCGGTTTGAGGTACATTGAATTAAATGCTTATACAATCTGATGTCAATGCAGTGTTTTGGGTGTTTAGCTATTTAGGTTTGAGGTGCATTGAATTAAGGGTGTATATACAATTTGATGCCAATGCAGTGCTTTGGCATTGAGTTAAGGGTGCAAATACGATCTGATGCCAATGCAGAGTTTTGGGTGCTAAACTTTATAGGTTTGATGTACATTAAGGGTGCGAATACAATCTGAGGCCAATGCAGTGTTTTGGGTGTTAAACTTTTTAGGTTTGAGGTGCATTGAGTTAAGGGTGCGAGTACAACCTGAGGCCAGTGCAGGTGTCTAGCTTGTCAGATTGCCTTGTGCGCTGTTCAAAGCAGCTTGCTCCAGGATCATTTGAAAAATATGCAAAGCAGCGTACTCCAGGGTCATTTGAAAAATGTGCAAAGCAGCTTACTCCAGGATCATTTGGAAAACGTGCCTTTTTGGGGGTCAGATAGACCCCTCTGGGTATTTAAGTATTGAGCTTGTCAGGTTGCCTTGTGCCCTGTGCAAAGCAGGATCATTTGAAAACTATGCCTTTTGGGGGTCAGATAGACCCCTCTGGGTACTTAAGTAATAAGCTTGTCAGGTTGCCTTGTGCCCTGTGCAAAGCAGCTGGCTTTTTAGTGGGCTCCTCAGCTAACATGCTTTGCGGTCGTGTGTACGTGTATGCACAAGGGACACATACACACACACACACTCTTACGCACACACACACACACACACACACACACGCACACGCACACGCACACGCACACGCACACGCACACGCACACATACACACAGTATGTGTCACACACACACACACGCACAGATGCATACACAAATACAATCATGCACAAATACACACACACATACACAAATCATGCAATTTCTGCAGAGGTGCTCACATCCTGATCGGATCTCTAATGGGCTGCCCCGTGACCAAGCGCTTTGTTGCATGCGTGTGCACAAGTAACAAACACACACACATACACACACACTCATGTATTACGCAGAGGCTGCTCACTTCCTGCTTGGCTACCTAGTTGGATTCCCTGTGACCAAGCGTTTTGTTGTATGCGTGTGCGCAAGTAACAAACACACACACACTCATGTATTATGCAGAAGCTGCTCACTTCCTGCTTGGCTACCTAGTGGGCTGCCCCGTGACCAACTACTCCATCGAACTTGGCCGCGAGAGGACCGAGTTTGTGGAGTCAAGGCTCCAAAAACGTCTGATAGAGGAGGTGAGCTACCAAATTTTGCTGGACTGCTTTGTGTCGTGTGGCAGGACTTGGGGAATTTTGCTGGACTGCTTGTGTGGTGTGGCAGGACTTGGGGAAGAGACTAAAAACGTGAGGTGCGCCACTCTAAACGCTGGACTGCTTTGTGCGGTGTGGCAGAGCTTTGGAGTGATGCTAAAAACGCCTGCGTGAGGTGCGCCACTTTAAACGCTGGACTGCTTTGTGTGGTGTGGCAGAGCTTGGGGGTGTTGCTGAAAACGCTTGCATGAGATGCGCAACTCTAAACGCTGGACTGCTTTGTGTGTGTGGCAAAGCTTGGGGGTGATGCTTAAAACGCCAGCGTGAGGTGCGCCACTCTAAACGCTGGACTGCTTTGTGTGGTGTGGCAGAGCTTGGGGCTGGTGCTATAAACGCCTGCGTGAGGTGCGCCACTCTAAACGCTGGACTGCTTTGTTTGGTGTGGCAGAGCTTGGGGGTGATGCTAAAAACGCCTGCGTGAGGTGCGCCACTCTAAACGCTGGACTGCTTTGTGTGGTGTGGCAGAGCTTGGGGCTGGTGCTATAAACGCCTGCGTGAGGTGCGCCACTCTAAACGCTGGACTGCTTTGTTTGGTGTGGCAGAGCTTGGGGGTGCTGCTATAAACGCCTGCGTGAGGTGCGCCACTCTAAACGCTGGACTGCTTTGTTTGGTGTGGCAGAGCTTGGGGGTGATGCTATAAACGCCTGCGTGAGGTGCGCCACTCTAAACGCTGGACTGCTTTGTGTGGTGTGGCAGAGCTTGGGGCTGGTGCTATAAACGCCTGCGTGAGGTGCGCCACTCTAAACGCTGGACTGCTTTGTTTGG
>Ga0307963_1004689_pt1 | contig 10825 bp, 12 predicted proteins | sample OrgLakmetagen594_FD_201829 | JGI IMG/M metagenome (GOLD analysis project Ga0307963, IMG submission 201829) | Saline water microbial communities from Organic Lake, Antarctica - #594 | ecosystem: Environmental > Aquatic > Non-marine Saline and Alkaline > Saline | place: Antarctica: Organic Lake...
CTACCTTCTGCTTGCAGGATAGGCAGGCTGCTACGACACGCATGGCCTGTAACAAGTTTGTGTATTTTATATTAAGGCTTGGCACTTGTATATCCAAATGGGCTCTAAAGCCTTCATAACTGTAGTAATATTTCAGGTGACCTGAGCAGCAATTGGGAGCTGGGACACACATTTTTTAACAATGAAAATGTAGTGACTCACTAATCGCTGCTTCTTCTCTTCCTAACATGCTGTGCATTTCATGTCTGTGTGTGCGTGCTGTTGCAGTCTGCGGCAGAGCTGGTGCTCCGTGCCGATACGCCCTTCAACTTCTGCATCATTGATGAGGTTGACAGCATTCTGATTGACGAGGCTCGCACGCCTCTCATCATCTCAGGCCCGTCAGACAAGCCCTCTGATAAGTACTACAAGGTAAGCATGTGACCGTGCACCCCTTGTTTAATTTCAAATTTTTGTCTATCCTTTGGGTTGGGGCATGCATGCCCACGTAGTGGTAAAGTGCTTAACGTGTGTGTGTGTGTGTGTGTGTGTGTGTGTGTGTGTGTGCGCGCGCGCGCGTGTGTGTGAGAAAGCAGTAATGCTGATATAGTGAAGGTGATGCCAGGCACTCATTGAGCAAGTTTTAGTCATAGAGTGGAATTGGCTTTGTTAACATTAAGCACTGAGCAAACGTGCTGTGCTGGGTTGGATTAAGGTAGGGTTACAGTTAGGGTTAGGGGCATGTAGGCAGCCTATTTTTTCAATCCTGGAGAGAGTCTCCACATTTTTTCTAGACCACTTTTTTGGAACGCAATACTTATTTTGGAATCGTCAGCGCATTTGTACACAAAATAGGTAGGTATTCCTAGGGCGTGTACATCTAATATTGCCTCATTATATTTTACTATTTGGCATGGAAATTCAGTAGGGTTGGCCGTAACCGTATATCACCTTTTCAAATACTGTATATACCGCATGTTAACATTTTAAAACCTGATTCTGGAATGTGCAGTTCGAAAAACGGTTTCGCACCGTATTTTTATACGGAAATACGGCGTATATACGCTGTATAATACCTTTCGATATCTGATACGGAAAAAGCGGTGCGTAGATACGCCCCCCCCCCTCCCCCCCCTCGTATTATACGGCATATAAACCGTACCGTATGATACCAGAGGGGGTCGACGGAGCAAATGTACTGAAATATGACTTTATTGATGCAGACCATGTTTGATGAACACAACTAGATGGTCCACAAAGTTTGGGATCAATTGGACCACCCCAGTGGTCTGGGTGGGATTCCTGTTCAAATTTTGGCACTGAGTTTTCACATTTTAGGCCACCACTCCCCAACCAGAGCCTCTTTTCATCCCAAACAAGATGGCAACACTTCCTGTATGATACCAAATCATCCTGAATTTTAAAGAGTAAATATGGTGAAGTTTGGTTTCCCACCTTTTTGGCACCCCTTTCGTTGATTTTCTCCAAGGGAAATAGGCCAAAATGAAGTATCTGACCAACTACTGGGTCGTTTTGCCTCATTTTTATCGCAATAATATTCTTTATTGAAATGTTGACGATTCATATAAAAATGACACAAATCAGGTCAGTGGGTGGTGAGATATGAGAGAATGGTGGTAAAACATAGGGTTCACGTCGCGCAAAATTAAACATTGGCCCCCTAGCTGGCAACATTCAAGCTCAGGTGCTACCTCTGGGTTCTGAGCTTGATTGTTGCCAGCTGGGGTGCCCATACTCAATTCACATTTCAGAAGTACCCCCATTAGAGGCCTCCGTTGACCCCCTCTGGTCTAATACCTTTATTTATACTTATACGGTTCTGGTAAACCCTAAAAATCAGCGTAGCTATAAAAGCTTGCAGCAAAAGCTCACACCCTCTAATATATTCGTGGGGTGCTCAGGAATGGGTGTTGCAAGATAAGGGTGTTTCGGGCCGGAAGCCCAGAAATTACACACTAATGCCAAGGCTTCTTTCACTTTCGATCTATTGTTTGGCAACGCTTGCACATATTGTTTTGGCTGTCTGCCAATCCACAGAGGCACATGCACTAACACCCACTTGCATGTACAAACGCACAGGCAGCCAAGATTGCAGATGCCTTGACCCGTGATGTGCACTACACAGTGGATGAGAAGCAGAAGAGCGTGCTGCTGACAGAGGACGGGTAGGTGTGCTTACGGTTGCCTGCACAGGTGTCAGTAAAACAATGCTCTTTCTATCCTTGCTTAAGCCCATAGGACCTGAAAGCTAAGCAACTTTTCCTCCACTCTAAGTACTGCAAGCAACGAGGTTGGTATCTCTGCTTTTTGCTCCCCCTGCTGAGCAGCAGTGTGCTCGGCCTTGCTTCTAGAAATTGGACTCGGTGGAAAAAATAGGTTTTGAGTTACAATTTAAGCACTGCAAGTGATGCAAATGTCGACCCTGAATACTGCCAGAATAGCACTGAATGCTGGAAACAGCGTACTTACTTGTCTGCGTGTTTGTTTCTTCCTGCCCGTTGTAAGCAAGTGGGTTGCTGAGCATCAGTGCACGTCCTAACCCTGTACACAGCAGTCTTTTTGTTGCAGAAAATAATCACAATGATATCCATATATGATAGGTATGAGGCAGTGGAGGATGTGCTTCAAGTCAGAGACTTATACGACCCACGCACGCAGTGGGCCTCGTTCGTGGTCAACGGCCTCAAGGTAAGGACGATCAGGGGTCGTTAGGTATTAGCTGTTACAGCTTGCAAATGTGTTTGTAGGAGAGGTATCCTGAATGGTGTAGGGCTCGCCACCAAACAAGCTTGTGCAGGTTTTTGGGGGAAGGGGGAGTGGCAGCACATGCTCGTAGGGTCTTATTGTGCTCACCTGGCCCTGCCTGATTGATGACTTTAAAAGCACCAACAGACTCGAAAATAAACATAATCTAAACTCACATTATGTACATACAGGCCAAGGAACTGCAGCAGAAAGACGTGAACTACATCGTGAAGGGCAAGGAGGTTATCATTGTTGATGAGTTCACTGGCCGAACCATGTCTGGGCGGCGATGGTCAGATGGCCTGCACCAGGTGAGCATGTGTGAGCAACGTGATCCTTTGTCAAGCTTTTCAGCAAGCAGAGTGACAATGATAATCAGATGGCTTCACAAAATGGAACCTCGAAGCCTCTCTTCACAATTTGTGGGCCTTAGGTGCCATGGATCCTTAAGGTTTCGTGAATGCAAGACATGAATGCAGCACAGCAGATGGGTCTGCTCTTCATAACGCTACCTGGATGACATTAAACTCGCTCTGCCTTGTGTATGGTTGTCCAAATGGCACGCAATGTATATCAACCATAGAGAAAAGTAATATATTGTTCCGTTTACTATGGGCATGCGCTCTATGTCATACACTAAGCTTGTTCACCCAGCGTGCATTAATTGAGTTCACATTTACACATCGCATGCCTTAAGCTGGATTGCTTGCCAAACCCTGTACAAAACAACGTCGCTACAGCTTTTAGGAATTGCTTTCCACAGGTCACTCACTCTCTTTGGATTCACCTGTATTACTATACCTGCCTGCGTGCACACACCAACACGCAGCATGACACACCATGCGCTGCCTCCTTCTATCCCATGTGCTCAGGCTGTTGAAGCCAAGGAGGGCCTTGAGATCCAAAACGAGAGCGTGACCCTGGCAAGCGTGTCTTATCAGGCTTTCTTTAGAGGCTTCCCCAAGCTTGCAGGTACACACAGCAGGGAATTGGTCTCAGCAGAACAGAGCTGTGTGAAATCGGGCATGCCTTTCCTTGAAGTTGTGAATATAATGGTGTCAATCATGAGTGCCTTTGCAAGTGTGGTGTAAGACTGCTGAATGTTTCCTCTTGAATCAGTCAAGATGTACAGATGAACTGCAATTGCTTTTTTGGCGCTTCACGTTAGCAGAGGTAGAACCCTCACGTAAACGCATATACATACACCCTTGCAAATCAGCATATACACACTCGCCATGCAGGCATGACGGGCACTGCAGCCACCGAGGTGTCCGAGTTTGACTCCATCTACAAGCTGCCAGTGGCAGTGGTGCCCTCCAACCGTCCTGTGTCCCGTGTGGACAACCCTGACGTGGTGTTCCGGCTGGAGCAGTACAAGTGGAAGGTAAGGGCAGTGGAGTACATGTACAATAGCAGTGCAGTACAAGTGCACAACCCAAAAAGAGTGATTAAAAAAGTGATTTACAAGAGTGATTAGTTGATGGTTCAAGTTGTGATGCTTCTATTATGTGTCTTGGTAAAGGGTGTGCTGTATTTGTAATTGCATGCGCACACACACACACACGCACACACACAAGCACACACAAACACACACACCCACACCCACACACCTACACCCACACACACACCCACACACACACCCTACACACCTACACCCCCCCCACACACACACTACAGGCTGTGGTCACCGAGATCAAGCGCATGAACAACACGGGGCAGCCAGTGCTTGTGGGAACCACAAGCGTGGAGAAGTCTGAGGTTCTCAGTGCTATGCTCCAGGAGGCAGGCATCCAGCACCAGGTGAGTCTGGGTTCCCAGTGGACAGGCAAACTCGTAGTGAGTCGAGGTGGGGATAGGAGTGGTTCTGAAAAAGCTGGGTATTGATGGGAAGAGATCATGACGGTTGAGATGACGGAAGAGGAACCAGAGAGGCACCAGCATGAGAGGGAGGCATAGAACACAAACATGAGGCCACTGCAAATTTCAACTAGTACTAACATCATGTTAGCTGCTATTACAAGCTCGGGTTGTACTAGCATGTGATATTACGTTCCTCTTGTTGCTATTTTACAAGTGATGGTCAAGCGTAAATAGTTTTTCTTGCAAATACGAGAAAGGCTCACATAAAGGCCTCTCAGGTCGGAAGCTTGGTTTGTAAGATGTCCACAGCCTGAGATAGCCTGAAACAGCGCAGGTTCAGTTGAGAAATTCTACTCGTGAGCAGGGGCTGGGCAGGTCATTGATCTGCCAACCAAATTGCTGTGACACGCATGCATCAAAGTAGTAATTGATACTCATCTGAAATCATATTAACTTGATGAAGTGACTCAAATGACAATCCTCTCAAGTATGGACTATCTCTCGAAAAGAAAATACGGATGCGTGTAACAAGGTTCCACAAGGAGCCATCCATTAAGTGCCTGCCTGTAGTGTCCAGATTTACCACCCTCACAGCTAACTGCTTGTGATGACATCAATGTACTTGTGCACCTGCCACGACCTACATCGCTAGTGTCCGGTAGCCATTATGGACTGATCCATAGTGTAGCCATTATGGACTGATCCATAGTGTAGCTGCCCACTTTCCTCTTGCCCGTAAAAGGTGCTCAATGCCAAGCCTGAGAACGTGGAGCGTGAAAGTGAGATCGTAGCCCAGAGTGGACGCAAAGGAGCCGTGACTATCTCTACAAACATGGCTGGACGTGGTGTGTATTGGTGGTGTTGTTGGCACTGACATGCTTGCGCTGTAGGGCACCATGCGTCATGATGGACACCTTTTTTCTTCAACTGTTTTCTCCCTCGAGTGGTACAACATTGCTTGGTGCTACGTGGGGCTTTAAATAACGCTTACAGTTTGGACTAATTAGCAGTAGCCTATTATATGATAACGACGATGTCGTTAAGACAAATGTTCCCCAGTGACATGACAATATATGCTACCAGTCCTGCATTTGTTTGATTTTACTTGCATCCCCTGGTGCAAACCTCTGACCTTAGCCTGCCAACGCTCTCCTTTGTAGGTACTGACATCCTGCTAGGGGGTAACCCAGGCTACATGGCCCGCCTGAAGCTGGCAGAGCTCCTGTTCCCAGAAGTTGTCTCTCAAGGTGAAGGCCCCAAACAACAGGGCTGTCGCCCCCTTTTTTCCTCCCTTGGAGACTTAGGGTTAGATAGAAAACATCTGAGCCCCTGCCTGCGTACACCATTGTTCCCTCTTCCGTGCAGGTATAGTATGGGTTATGTGATGAGCAGCTTCTTGGTTGTAAGCACACACATACTCTGACCGTTCCTGCAGTTGAGGAGTCCAACGCGTTTGCTATGAAGAAGGGCAAGTCTGGCGTCCAGACATGGGCAGCTCCTGCTGAGCTGTTCCCCTGCGACATTTCATCTGCTGCCAAGGACAAGGCACGCGCCGTCATCAAGGTGCAGCACGTGTATGCCAGAAAACTGGCATCCTTGAGGTGGTGTGCATGGAGTTTGTGTGTGGTCTGTCGTATGCGTGCACATGGTCAAACACTTGTGCCAACCAAGTCTGCAAAGATATACCATGACACTGCCAAAACATATGATTGAGTAGAACGTCCAGTTACCATCTTTGCATTCTAACCTAATTGTGGAAGCTCCTATACTTTAAGTGTCTGAGTCGCCAATCGCTCTATACTGTACCAATTCAGAATCAAAAAGCAGAAATGTAGGCATTTGAAGTGCAAAATGGTATTGCTCCTTCTGTTTGCATGCAAACAATCTCCCCTTTCATTTTTGCATAAGGCTTTCCCCTATTCTCTGCTTCACTCTCCTTGTTACACGTTGGTACTTACCCAGGATGCCGTCAAGGCCTGGGGCGTGCGCCAGCTGACGCTGCTTGATGCAGAGGACCGGTTGAGTTTGGTGACAGAGAAGGGTGTCACCCAAGACCCTGTCATTCTAGCCATGCGCGAAGTGTACCAGGTGGGTGAAAAAATCGGTCAGGAGGGGGGGGTTACTTCCTGTAACACTTGAGAACTGCATGGGCCTGGTGGAGAGAAAAGGTCGCTTGAGGCCTGCTGTTGAAGCCACATATAACACATATACGCAAATGTTTCAGGGCCGTGCTTTTTATTTAGCTTGTTTTTAGCCTGCAGGTTATGCAATCTAAGTAATGGGTAGAAAGAATCGTCCAAGTCTCATGTATCCTGGTCATGCCGTGGTTTTGCTAGGCTGCAAGTGCTTGGCGTGCTCATGAGCACTTCAGGCAGTACTTTGAAGAACTGTTTTTTGTATGAGGTGTGCCTCACAGCTTTTTCTGGCAGTATACTTGTCTAGATGCTCTAAAATGGTAGCACGGGTTGGCAGTTGTCTGAGATGCACACCCTGTCTGCCTCTGATTTGTCGCAGATGATGCTCAAAGACTACAAAAAAGTGACAGATGACGAAAAGGCTGCGGTTGTTCAACTAGGGGGACTGCATGTGGTGAGTAAAATAGTGTTTGTGAAAAGCAGGCTGGCATCAAAATAGAAGCCTTAAGGCAAAGTCGATCTGTTAAGGGAAAGCTTCCCCTGCCTGGAGGTTCGGTTGCACAGACAGGTAGCATTGGCAGAAATTTACAAAGACATGACACAACGCAGTGTATAATTTTGTAATGATGCAAACTTCCAAATTGAATCACACTGCCGGGCAAAGCTGGCTTGCATTTTCTATGGCCGCTAACACACTCTCCAAGAGCAGCACACAGCAACAAGAAAAATGATGATTGTCCATAGAGGGGCAGGAATTAGGAACTGGCAGCTAGCTCTCTCAATGCCAGTGCACAACTGCTTATAGAGCATACAGCGCTCTGCGTTCACACGTGGACATACACTCAAGTGCGCACTCACGCGACAAGCTGTACCCATAATTATACGTTTGAAAATAGGTGGGCACTGAGCGCCATGAATCCCGGCGCGTCGATAACCAGCTGCGTGGGCGGTCAGGGCGCCAAGGAGATCCCGGCTCCACAAGGTACGCAGTTTAAGTAAACATATGCATGAAGCAGGGCTATCCGATCTAATTTGCACATGTAGCTGCCAAAAACATGTAAGAATATGGTGCCTTGTCACGTCTTTGCTGCACTCAGCGCTCGTAATCTCACAAATGGTTGAAAGATCAAAAGCCAAATTCGCTGTTCATGGTTAATGAGTTCGGTCAAGCCTTCACATCCATATGGTCTCTCCACATGTTTGGACTGGCCCTTCTTTGACTTATGCATCAACAATATTCATGCGCATTCCCATGTGCATCTCCATGCAAAGAAAAATTTAATGCCTTCCTTTCATTTCTCCACCCACACGTGTCCAGATTCTTCCTGTCCTTGGAGGATGCCCTGTTCCGCGTGTTTGGTGGCGACAGGATAAAGAACCTCATGATGGCTTTCAGGTGCGCAGGACTTCCTAACTCTTCAACCGTCTCACCCTTGCTTGCCTTGCCTAGCTGCGTTAACTGCTCCTCTTTCTCGCCCGTCTTCCCACGTCTGAGCACATTGAGTGCGCAGACGGGCACCAAGGCTTGCACTCATTCCTGCACGGTCTCAACCGGCCCTCTGGGTCCGTTAACATCTTGCAGGGTTGAAGACCTGCCCATGGAAAGCCAGATGCTGACGGACGCCTTGGACACCGCGCAAAAGAGAGTGGAGAACTACTTCTTTGACATCCGAAAGTGAGTAGTGCTGACAGCACACACACACACACACACACTGGGCGTAGGTTACGTGTGAGCTCGAACACGGCACTACCGGCAATGCATGGCTCCTTGTCCGTCTCATGCCAAACCATAACACGCCTTGCCTGTATGCTGCAGGAATCTGTTTGACTACGATCAGGTGGTCAACACTCAGCGTGACCGCATCTATGCAGAGCGGCGTCGTGGGGTCCTCACAAAGGACTTGTCCCCCTTTATGATTGAGTACGCTGAGAAGACAGCTGATGACATCGTGGAGGTGAGGTGGCTTGCAGAGAGGTGCCTGCTTGGGAGACTGTTTGATTTGTGTGTGTGAGTGTGTGCAGCAATGGCAGTGGTGGGCAGCGATCCTGGCATGAGATGCGTGCAAAACCTATAAAATGCGACTCTGCACCACGTGGAAGAAATGTTGCAAGTGTTCTCAGGCATGCAAGCCACTCACGCAAGTTGTAGTTGACCTGATAGGCGTCAATGCAAAGCTGCAAGTAAGTTGTGTGTTCCACGTTATAACCATTAAGTTGTACTGTGTCTTGCAGGCAAATGTGGATCGCAATGCCGACCCGGCAGAGTGGCGCCTGGAAGCGCTGGCCAACAAGCTAGTGCAGTACTGTGTGCTGCTGGAGGGCCTAACCGCAGATGATCTGGCCAACAACAGCAAGGTACGCTCCTGGTTTTTCCCTTCCACCAGCCGTCCCCGCACCTGCATCTTGCAACAGAACAAAGTCAGATGGTAGCCAAGTCACTAACAAACCTTTCTTATGTGCTTTGCTCACTAGAATGAGCAAAAGGTGCACTAATCATTTTGGACTCAATTAGGGCATTTTGGAGTGGTTCTGTGGCCAGGCCTCCTTGGTGCTAGCAAAGCTATACCTATTAAAAGCATGAGTCCGCTAAGGTAAGTTGGCGAAACTGCTTTTTGTTGGGGGGGAAATATCTTACGCCACAGCCAGGTTTCAGAAATTCCTCTCTGCTCTTTGCTGCTTTTTCATTGCTATGCAGGGCGACTTTGATGCGCTGTGTGAGTACGTGCGCAAGCTCTCTGTGGATGCATATATTCAGAAGAGGGCGTCTATGGAGGAGTTTGAGCCAGGACTCATGGCAGAGGCAGAGAGGTACGTGTTGGCACACACGCTTGTGATGCAACTATGCCATGGTGCCAAACAGTCGTCTTTTCAGGAGCAGGCTTGTCGGAAAAAGGGCATGTTGGCGTTGTGCTGTTTCCATTTTATAAAACGAGCAGAGCCCCTTCCTGGCTGCCAAGGTAGCGTTATAATTTATAAAAAGGATATATGTGCCTTTGCATAGCTTGATCCAATTTGGCTTTGCCTTGCCAGAAAGGGAAGATTATGTGCAGAGATTGACAGCATGGTTGCGTATTTCACTTTCGTATCTCACACCTGGATGGCACTGACTCCATTGACATAATAAGTTCATTGGCACATTGACGGTGCACACCCGGCACGCAGGTTCTTTGTTTTAACCAATACGGACTCTCTCTGGAAGGAGCACTTACAAGCCATCAAGTTCATCCAGCAAGCCGTGGGGCTGCGAGGGTATGCTGCCAAGGACCCTCTCATTGAGTTCAAACTGGAAGGGTGAGAAGCGAGGGCTGCTGAGGAATTATTAAACCTTTTTGCTATTTTGCAAAAATGTGCCCCTCACAAATCCCCGTTGCAAGCGTCGGCTTTCAAGCACATTGACTTTCTATGTCTCTTTTTCAGGTACAACCTATTCGTGGAGATGACAGCCCAGATTAGGCGCAACGTTATCTACAACGTGTACATGTTCAAGGTGCGGGACAAAAGAGCTGAACACGGGAGGGGGACATGGATGAAAGTCCTTCACTTGCATGCTATTGTCCAGCATATAACACTCACTGTTCCAATCCCTTGTCACACTTGAACGCTTTCTCGCTGAAACTTGCCTGCAGCCCACCAAGTTGACGCAAGAAAGCGTGCGGGCGCAGCAGCAAGCCGGGCAACAGCAAGGGCAGAAATTTAAGGAGAGGGAGCAGAGAGAGTTGGCTGAAGCCAGTGGAAAGCCATAGGCTAACGCTTGAGCTTCTTCGATATATTATTTTAAAACGCAATAATCTTGGGGTGACGCAAGGCGCTGCTCTGCTTTGCTTAAATGCAAAGCCGAGAACAAGTATTGATTCCTGAGATGGTGCAGATTGTAGCTATTTGGAGAAACTTCCTGTCACTCAATTTTGACATGCTTGATATGTGCTGAACTCAAACATTTGCTTGCTTGGTGGAATATTGAAACTTTCATGTATGCGTGGGTAAGGGTAAGGGTAAGGGTTACACAGCTATATCCGCCAGCGAGGGCAGTTGAGCTATAGCAAAAAAAAAAGGCAGCTTCAAGAAGAGAAGGAGGCCAGACTGAA
>Ga0307963_1004692_pt1 | contig 10823 bp, 10 predicted proteins | sample OrgLakmetagen594_FD_201829 | JGI IMG/M metagenome (GOLD analysis project Ga0307963, IMG submission 201829) | Saline water microbial communities from Organic Lake, Antarctica - #594 | ecosystem: Environmental > Aquatic > Non-marine Saline and Alkaline > Saline | place: Antarctica: Organic Lake...
GGCCTCCAGAATCTTATTAAGCTACCAACTCTTGAGGAAAAAAACATGTCAAATGAAGGGTACCATGAGCCAATAGAAGAGCTCACAAATGAAACAAGAGACATGCATAGAGCTATTACATCATTGATGGAAGAGCTTGAAGCAGTAGATTGGTACAACCAACGAGTAGATGCCTGCAAAGACGAAGAGTTGAGAGCAATTCTTGCCCACAATCGGGATGAGGAAAAAGAGCACGCAGCAATGGTGCTTGAATGGATTAGAAGAAAAGACCCCCGTTTTGATAAAGAACTGAAAGATTATTTGTTTACCGATAAACCCATTGCTCACACATAAAATGCGTAGCAATGCCAGTTAATGCGACCTGAACTTCCCCGGCCTTGGGGGCATCTATGGATAGGATATCCAGGGGTGGTTATGCCAGAGGCTAATGACATTGCACGTTAGCCAGCTGTTGGCTCTGTAAAAATAATACAGGTCAGATTAGCAGATTGTTGAAATTCGCAGAATTTCTACCGGCTGCTACCGGGACATGGAGGTTCCGGCGAAATCAGTGACTGATAAGTTGTTAATTTCGCGAGAAAAGTAAAAATCACATTGTTTGCTTTTCGTGTTTTAGAGAAGGCAGGAAGTCTTTTTTAACAACCTGTCAGGGTTTGGAGTGTTGCGTCAGAGTGAAGGTCAACAGGAAAATGATTGTGGCTATGAACAATGCAATAGTTTGTATCCCTTACACAATGAATCGCATTATTCAGAATGCTGGTTTCACTGAAGTAAATGAATGAAGCTGTAAGGCCCTGACTGATCGGGTTTTCGGGATTCTGACAGAAATTGATGCAGTAATAGATCAGTTACAATTCGTCCATCCTCCCAACCTGGCGAGCCAAGCGCATCGATTCATTCTTTTCCATCTTCAATAAAGCCTCAAACAATTCCCTTGCTTCTGGTATTTCGGCTCTCTCGGACATTGCCTGGAAAAGGTCCATCACTTGTCCATGAAAGTCCCTGGCAATAGCAAATTTCAGAACCCCGGACTGAAACTGAGCTGTACCTGCTTCAATAATGCTGTGTAAGTTTCTGTATAAGTTTTAGCTTAAACGCTGTTTTATGTGTCCGAATGAAGTACGGCGCTTCCCAGGTTAGGGTGGATCTGTGCTGTTAGCACCGGGCGCCCCCTTTCAAGCTTGCTGATAGTCAACCTGTCTGACCGAATGTCGCGTTCCTTCGTTACCAGCGATCGTTGTTGCAAGGCCTTCTGCAAAACACTGACCGTGTTAGCCGGCGTTGCTTAGTGAATCTGTGAGGTGGTTTTTGAGTATTGGTCTGATCCAAAAACCCGACTGCAAGCGTAGCTGTTTGGCAGAGCCGGACTTTGTCTTGTTCTTACTGGTTGGTTGTCGACACAACAGACTTTCAGAGCCTGCCGGCACCTGGCCTCTAACTGTACTATTTAAGAGGAATAACAACATGCTAGCGATTGAAAGTTTATCAGTTGGTCAGTATGGCTTTATAGCAAACGCATTTTCCTTCGGTCTGGCAGTCATGGCTGCGACCACCCTGTTCCTGTGGCTTATGAGGTCATCTGTTGCACCGGCTTATCAAATGGCCGTTACAATTTCTGGTCTGGTCACGGCTATCGCGGCCTACCATTACTTCCAGATCATGCTGTCCTGGGAAGGCGCTGCGACAGTCAGCTCAGGGCAAGTCGTGGAAACCGGGGAAGGTTTTAACCGTGCTTACCGCTACGTAGACTGGCTCCTTACGGTGCCACTGCTTTTGATTGAGCTGATTCTGGTCATGAAGCTAAGTGGTAGTGAAACTATTAATCGCTCGGTTAAACTGGGCGGTGCTGCTGCATTGATGATTGTTCTTGGCTACCCCGGCGAAGTGTCTGAAAGCGTCGGAACCCGGGCGATCTTCTGGATCCTGTCAATGATTCCGTTCCTGTATATCGTGCGAGAGCTGGTAATCGGTCTTAAAGAGTCTATCTCGAAGCAGCCCGATGAAGTAAAAGGCCTGATCAACAAGGCGGCATTTCTGGTGGTTGCGTCCTGGGCGTTTTATCCAGTCGTTTACTTACTGCCTCTGCTCGGTGTTACAGGCGGTACCGCGATTGTTGTTGTCGAAACCGGCTACACCATTGCAGATATCGTTGCGAAAGCCGTGTTTGGTCTGCTGATCTTCACGATTGCCATACGCAAGTCCCAAGCGGAAGCAGCAGAGCGGGCGCAGGCAAAGCAAGTTCTCTGAACGCAGTCGATAAGATCTGCCGGAACTTGACTTCTAATTGCTCGCAACTGTGACCAAACCGGCACGGATGTTGTCCGTGCCGGTTTGGTCTTTCAGTTTTGCATAGCGTAATAGGTCAATACACGGCATTCAGTGCTCGTCCCCGTGTAGGGAGAATAACAATGACTGTTTCTGTTTTAGATGCCGATGTAGCTCTGTATGTAGACTTGCGGTCCAATGACCTATCGTCCCAATGGGTCGATACGGCAATTTACGCCCGGGAGCTTGAGCAGGTCAGAGCGCTTATGCTTGATCATTTGCAGGAGGCAATTGAAGGGCCAGCAAAAAGTGCCAGCCAGTATCAAATTTGTACAGGAGGGAGTTTGTTAAGGGCTCGTCTGGCCCTTGCCAGCTGCCGAAGTTTCAAGTGTTCACAGCAGTATGCGGTAGCTGCCGCTGCTTGCTGTGAGCTTATCCACAATGCGTCTTTGGTGCACGACGATCTGCTCGACGGCGATCAACTCCGAAGAGGACAGCCGACGGTATGGAAAAAGCACGGGAAGGGCGTAGCGCTGTGCGCCGGTGACCTGCTCCTGTGTACCGCGTTTGCGGTTGCCGCCAGTCTGGAGGACGCCAATCAATCTCGTTGTCTGACGAAACATATAGCCACGATGACCGGTCGGGTTATTGTCGGGCAGAGTGTCGAGATTGCCCCGCGGGAGTCCATTGCGCGGCCCCGGTTTTTTGAATACTTGGAGGCTGCAAAAGCCAAAACAGTGCCGTTGATCCAGCTCCCGTTAATGACGGGTGCCATAGCAACCAATGCTCATCAGCCGGTTAAGGACATTATTAAGCGATTCGCCGATGCGGTTGGTCTGGCTTACCAAATTATTGATGACCTGGACGATCTGAGCGAGCCGGAGAGTAAGTTGAACATCGAATTTGATTCACTTCACCCCTTTCATGCCTGGCATCACCATCGCGCAATAGAAGGTGATTGCCCGGAACTGAGAATCCATAAAGCGACCCGCCACGCATTAGTTTCATTGCAGCGAGGTCGATATCAGCTTGAGCTTCTGGAAAAACAGATGTCTACGCCTGTGACGCCCACTTTAGGTCCGTTACTGATGAAATTGGAACGCAGAGCATTAACACACCGCAACTCCTATCGATTTAGTGAGGGAATGTGGTCATGAAAGCATCGTCCAGCATTAGTACCGCCAAAACAGCGGTAGTCGTGGGTGCCGGATTTGGAGGTCTTGCGGTTGCGTTGCGCCTTCTGGCCCGAGGTTATGAGGTTGATCTGCTCGAGAAGCATGATGACCTGGGTGGGCGAGCCAGAACCTTTGAACTGGACGGGCACAGCTTCGACGCTGGCCCAACGGTGATGACCGCACCTTTCCTGTTTGCAGAATTATTTGAGCGTTTTGGCGAGGTGCTTGAAGACCATGTGACACTGTTGCCAGTCTCACCGTTTTACCGGATGGACTTTGCCGATGGCAGCTATTTTAACTACTACGGTACCACCGATGAACTGGTCGAAGAGATTGAACGGTTGTCGCCGGGAGAGGGCAAACAATACTCACAATTTCTGCAGGCCGCCGATGCGATGTATGATCGAGGTTTCGTTGAGCTTGCGCAGCGGCCATTCACCCGCGTTTCAGATATGCTCGACGTTCTACCGGACCTTATCAAACTGAGGGCCGACCAGAGTATCTATCAGTTTGTTTCCCGATTTTTTAAAGATGAACGACTTCGCAGAGCCTTCTCAGTGCCGTCATTACTGGTTGGGGGTAATCCTTTTCGGACCTCATCACTTTACGCCCTGATTCACGCTCTGGAGCGTAAGAGCGGTGTTTGGTATGTCCAGGGCGGAACTGGCGTTCTGGTTCGGGCACTGGCGCAACTTTTTCAGCGTCACGGTGGACGCCTGCATTGCGGCCAGTCTGTCCAGCGTTTGGAGATGGACGGGCTGGAGGCGCGCGCTGTGATTACCGAGCAAGGACGACGGTTCGACGCTGATTTCGTCGTGAGCAACGCCGATCCCCTGTATGTCTATGAAAAATGGATCGAAAGAACTGGTCTCCAGCGGCTCGTCGACAGTCATCGTAGCCGGTTAAAACAGTCAATGGGACTGTTCGTAGTTTACTTCACTACAGATCGGGTCTATTCCGATATTGAACATCATACGATCGTGTTTGGTGAAACCTTCCGTGAAATTTTGTCGGAGATATTTGATCAGCGCAGCATCCCGGACGATTTAAGCCTTTATCTGCACCGACCCGGAGCGACGGACCCTTCCATGGCCCCGGCCAATGGTGATGCCTTCTATGTGCTTGCTCCAGTCCCCAATCTTCAGGGAGATCAGGATTGGAACGAGTTATCGCCCCGGATTGAGAATCGAATTATCAGTATCCTGGAAAAACGGTTGATGCCTGACCTCGCGCAACAGATTCGTGCCCGGAAAAGTATTTCCCCGAGCTATTTCCACGATGAGCTGAACAGTCCTTTTGGCAGTGGGTTTTCCATTGCCCCGACGCTTGCCCAGTCGGCAGGTCTGCGTTTTCATAATCAATCATCCCGGTATCCCAATCTGTTTTTTGTCGGTGCTGGTGTGCACCCAGGAGCGGGTGTGCCCGGCGTTGTGTGCTCGGCGGGCGTGGTTGAACGACTAGTCATCCGAGCCTATGAACCCGAGATGGAAATAGACACACGAACCTTTGATGCTTCTATTAGTGATGTGAAATGACCGGGTCATCCGCCACTCCCGATACGGCTCCAACAAGCGCAGATGTGCTGCGACGCAAGGGGAAAAGCTTTTATTGGGCTGGCCAGTTCTTGAGTCCAGACCAGTTCGGGAAAGCCGCAGATGTTTATCAACTTTGCCGGGAAATAGACGACCTGGTCGATGAAGCAGTGACCCCTGCTCAGGCCCGGTCAGCAGACCAGCAGTTGGCAGCATTGCATTCGGTGCTGATGTCGCGGCTGCCGTCGATTTCGGAAAAAACGATGTTCTATCGCCAGGCGGAGTCACTGCTTGGAGCTCATCCACTGGCGATGAGTGCCTTGGGTGACCTTGTCGCTTCGATTCGTAACGACCTGGGTACTGTCAGGGTCGCTGATCGCAGCGAGTTACTTAGCTACTGTTATGGCGTGGCGGGAACCGTTGGCGTGGTGATGAGCTGCCTGCTGGAAGCGTCTGAAAGGGAACAGGCTGTACTTCACGCTATTGATCTGGGCATTGCCATGCAACTGACCAATATCTCACGTGATGTATTGGAAGACGCTCACCTGAACAGGGTTTATCTGCCCGCTGATGGCGCCGGGGGCATACTTGCACCCAAGGATATCCTTGCTGGTAATCAAATGGCCCGGCATGGGGCCTGGCTCGGAGTTCGCGAATTGCTGGAACTGGCTGAGTTATATTACCGCAGCGGCTGGCAGGGACTTAGATACCTCCCGTTCAGGCCGCGCCTGGCCATTGCGGTTGCTGCGAAGGTCTACCGTGAAATTGGTCAACAGATTCTGCAAAAGGGGGAGGAGCACTATTGGCAAGGCCGATGTGTGGTAGGTCCGGCGCAGAAACTGAAAGTCTCCGTCGGTGCGCTCGCCCGGCTTATGTTGAAGTCAACCAGTCGCCAGGGCGCCCGTCACGATCCAGGGTTGCATCATGGGCTGACTACGAGTTTTGTTCTGCACAGTCCGAAATAGCAAAGAGTTGTCCTATGCCTGAACCTGAGCTTGAAGATCCAACGAAGCCGGCGCTGCAAAATGATTATGACGTGGTCATTATCGGTGCAGGGTTGACCGGACTCAGCCTTGCCTGTTGGCTGTTGCAGCTGGCGCAGGATGAGCAGAAAACGCTGCCCAGCGTATGCCTGCTCGAGCCTCGTCTGGCTTACCACAACGATCGTACTTGGTGCTTCTGGGATCTCTCACCGCATCCGTTTCGCGAACTCATCACCCATCGGTGGTCCAGTTGGGAGGTGAGCGAAGGCGATCGCTCTGTACGCCAATCGGGCGGGACTTTCTCATACGCAATGTTGCCAGCAGACGTTTGTTACGAATACGCGCGGTCCACCATCGAAAAAGCACCAGCTATGGATTTGCTTCTGGGCATTACCGTTGACACGGTCGAACAAACGGATGGAGCAGTGGTTGTCGAGGGACCGCAAGGCCGTTGGCAAGCAAAGGCTGTCATTGATACGCGACCTCCCGCAGAGCATCAGCTTAAGTCGGCTGCTGGTTTCTGGCAGGTCTTTTCAGGGCTACAGATAGCCTGTCCCGATCATGGTTTTGAGACCTCAACGGCCACCCTGATGAATTTCCAGCCTAGCCGCACCCAGGCTTGCTTTGTGTATCAGTTGCCTTTGGACAAGGACAACTTATTGGTTGAGTGGACGGCCTTTCAGCCTGGTAAAGTCGCATTCGATTATCAGTCAGATCTTGAATCCTGGTTAGTGCAACAGGGGCTTGGTGGCTACCAGGTCACTCGATCAGAGTCAGGCATGTTGCCGATGATGCCGATAGCTGGCCAGAAAAGCCCGGGCCGGGTGGTCAGAGCCGGCGTCGGCGCGGGCTGGATGAGGGCCGCCTCCGGGTATCATTTTGCAAGCTGTCAACGAGGTTGCGAGGCGCTTGCCCGGCAAATCCTTTCAGCCAAAACCAGCGGCGACTGGCTGCTCCAGCCGCCAAGAGTTCGCCCGCGCTGGCTGGACTGGATGGACGAGGTATTTCTTCGCGCAATGAAACAGCACCCGGAAAAAACACCCGAATGGTTTCTGGAATTATTTGCGACCACAACGGCAGAGCAAATGAGCCGATTCATGAACGACGAACCACGCCTGGCTGATGCATTTGCGGTCGCCAATGCCCTACCGCGAGGGCCTTTTATACGGGCGGCCATGCCATGGTAACGGCTGAAGACGCCGATCGTGACAATCTGCTTTACAGAAGTTCTGGCGGTCGCCGTCATCAATGGGTTATAGCCGCTATGGCCAGTCTTGGCTTGGTAGCCGGCGTTACTCTGCCTGCGCTTTCGATTGAACATCAATTCTGGATTGTACTGGTACCGATCGGGTTATTCGGCCTGTCTCACGGGGGCGCCGATCCTATGATCCTGAAGAAACTGACTTCGCAATCACAGGGCAGGCTTTTGGCTGTCCTGGGCCTGTATCTTCTGGCGTCGTTTACGTTCGTGGCACTGATCTGGTTTTTTCCAATAGTGGCTTTGCTTGTGTTTTTAGGGTTGTCGGCCTGGCACTTTGGCTACACGGATGAAGCGTTTCTGAGCGCCGAAAATAATCCGATTTTGCGTTGGCTTAGCGGATCTATTCCCCTACTTGGTCCAGCGATAGGGCACCCGGAACAAACAAGTGAGTTGTTTGCCTGGCTGATAGAGGTTGAGCCGACGGTGGTTAGGAATATTCTGTCATGGATGGTGCCACCTTTGACGGGCCTTTGGCTTTGCGGATTCGGGTACGTTGTGATCAGTAAAGTCCATCGCCCTGATGTAAGGGCCCTGGCTGAGCTGGTCATAGTTGGCGCGGCCCTTATCGCGCTGCCGCCACTGCTAGGCTTTGCATTTTACTTCTGTGCGATTCACAGCGTGCGCCATTTCCTGTCCATCGCAGAACACCGTCTGTTATCGAATCAAAAAAGCCTCCTCCAGGCGTTTCCCAGTCGAAAAATCCTGCCTGCAACACTGGGAGCTATGGCAATGGCCTGCGCTGTATGGGCGATGAACGTATTCCTTGAGCCTTCCACGGATTTGCTTGTTGAGGCAGTCAGAGTCATGTTCTGGGCGCTGGCCGCGCTGACACTCCCGCACGCTATAATCGTCAGGTTATGGTGGAATCGCAGTCTGGAAGTCTAGCCTCAAACAAGAACTTGCTGGTCTAAAATCAGGATTTTCAGGCACAAGAAAGCCTCATGCAGGTCAGTGTATCGAACGGGTATTAAGTTGGGCCAGCTCAGGTGCGTGTTGACTGTTAATCTTTTTGGGTTTTCGTTTTGCCCCCGTTTCCGTCATCATCAGCTGCTACGCACGCCCATCCGATTCAGGAGAACCGGCTCGTGAGCAAAATAGCCTTGTTCGTGGACGTCCAGAACGTGTACTACACCACCCGGGATGCTTACGGGCGCCGGTTCGATTACAACCGCTTCTGGCAGCAGGCTACGGCTGATCATGAGGTTGTGGCGGCATTTGCCTATGCCATTGATCGCGGCGATGAAAAGCAGCGGCAGTTTCAGAACATCCTGCGCGCCATTGGTTTTACCGTCCGGTTGAAGCCTTACATCCAGCGTCAGGACGGGTCGGCGAAAGGCGACTGGGATGTGGGTATTGCCCTGGACGTGATGGATGTAGCCCCCTCAGTAGATCGGGTAGTGCTGGTCTCCGGTGATGGTGACTTTGATCTGCTGGTCGAGAAAATTCGTCACGATCATGGTGTTCATGTAGATGTCTATGGCGTTCCCGAGCTGACCGCGCGGTCGCTGGTGCAGGCTGCCAGTCGTTTTGTTCCCATTGACAATGACCTGTTGCTGGCACCGCCCTCCCGACGCTGATGTAGCTCCTACCCGGAGTATCGGCCCTGACCAAGTTCATCAGGAGGGCTCGGGCAATCCATCAGATGCTGATATACTCTGTTATTCACCCCGAGTCTCTTTGCTGACCTGCGTTTATTCTGTCAGTCTGAGGCTTTCAAATAATTAGAATAGGAGTTAGCCATGACAGAGGACAAGCGTCGCCGTTATTCATCGCAGGTCGTTGATGGCATAGGTAAGTCAGCCAGTCGTGCCATGTTGAGAGCGGTTGGTTTCAGTGACGAGGACTTTCGCAAGCCTCAGGTAGGCATCGCGTCCACCTGGAGTAACCTCACGCCCTGTAACATGCACATCAACCGGCTGGCTGAAGAATCAGCGGCAGGTGCCGATGAGGCCGGCGGGAAGTCTCTTATCTTCAATACCATTACCGTGTCAGATGGCATTGCCAATGGCACCGAGGGCATGAAGTATTCGCTGGTGTCGCGCGAAGTGATTGCTGATTCTATAGAGACGGTTGCCGGTTGCGAGGGCTTCGATGGGCTGGTCGCCATTGGTGGCTGCGACAAGAACATGCCCGGGTGCATGATGGGCCTGGCGCGACTGAACCGGCCAGCGGTCTTCGTATACGGTGGCACCATTTTGCCGGGAGAGAATCACACGGACATTATTTCCGTGTTCGAGGCCATTGGTGCCCATGCTCAGGGCAAGCTGGACCTGATCGAGGTCAAGCAGATCGAAGAGACTGCGATTCCCGGGGCCGGTTCGTGCGGAGGTATGTACACGGCGAATACCATGGCGTCGGCGATTGAAGCGATGGGGATGAGTCTGCCGGGCAGTTCCGCCCAGAATGCCGTGTCCGATACCAAGGTTGCGGATTGCCGGGCCGCCGGTGCCGCAGTGCTTAACTTGTTAGAGCGAGATATCAAACCGTCCGACATCATGACCCGGGAAGCCTTCGAAAATGCGATTACTGTGGTCATCACGCTCGGTGGCTCTACCAATGCGGTGCTGCACCTGCTTGGCATGGCAAGCACAGCAGGCGTTGAGTTATCACTTGAGGACTTTGCCGAGATTGGTAAGCGAGTTCCCGTGCTGGCGGACCTGCGACCCAGCGGCCACTATATGATGTCTGAGTTGGTCGCTATCGGCGGCATTCAGCCACTGATGAAAATGCTGCTGGACCGCGGGCTGCTTTACGGTGATTGCCTCACGGTAACCGGGCATACACTGGCCGAAAACCTGGCTGACGTCGCGCCCTATCCCGACGACCAGGAAATCATTCGTGCTTTTGACAATCCGATCAAAGCGGACAGTCATTTGCGCATTCTGTACGGCAACCTTGCACCGACCGGCGCGGTCGCAAAAATCACCGGCAAGGAAGGTACTCACTTTACCGGTCGGGCCCGGGTATTTCATTCTGAAGAAGAAGCCCAGACACATATTCTGGATGGCTCAGTCGTCGCGGGAGATGTGCTGGTCATTCGCTACGAGGGACCCAAAGGTGGACCGGGTATGCGGGAAATGCTCAGCCCAACCTCTGCAATTATGGGCAAAGGCCTTGGCAGCGATGTCGCGCTCATTACCGACGGTCGCTTTTCCGGAGGAAGCCATGGTTTCGTTGTTGGCCATATCACCCCGGAGGCCGCCGAGGGCGGCCCCATTGCCCTGGTCGAAGAGGGTGACCGAATAACCATCGATGCTGTCGCCAACCGGATTGAGCTGGATGTCACGGAGCAGGAGCTTGAACGCCGGCAAAAGGCCTGGCAGACACCGGGGCCCCGATACACTCGAGGCGTGTTGGCGAAGTACGCTCGTACCGTCGGTTCAGCATCGCAGGGAGCTGTGACTGATTTGCCCTGATTGATTCGGGAAACCGCAGATCCAAAAATTGACGTTGACGAACGATACTGCTGCTATGGAAATGACCAATACTTTTGTCTCGACAGTGTGTTCTGCCGTTAGCCCGAGCAATAACGTCAAGTCGGCAGGTATCGGGCCTCCGGTTCACCCGAGGAGTACCGGTAAAGTAGGCAAGTATCGCTGGTTTCGCC
>Ga0307963_1004697_pt1 | contig 10815 bp, 5 predicted proteins | sample OrgLakmetagen594_FD_201829 | JGI IMG/M metagenome (GOLD analysis project Ga0307963, IMG submission 201829) | Saline water microbial communities from Organic Lake, Antarctica - #594 | ecosystem: Environmental > Aquatic > Non-marine Saline and Alkaline > Saline | place: Antarctica: Organic Lake...
GCGCCATCCAGGGGTGTTTGCGGTAAAACAATCAGAAATTCCTCGCCACCGTAACGGCCAAAACAGTCGATGGTGCGCAGGTCGCCTGCCACACCCTGGGCAACGGCCTTTAAAATGACGTCACCGGTTATAGACTCCGGTCAGCGAATCCACATTCACCAGTTCCCGGATCTGCTCCATGGCTGCACCCAGCTCCCGGTTACGCTGCCTCAGTTTGCCCCGCAGGCCGCTGATAAACCCGCAGAACCAGAGCCCGACTATAATGAACTGGCGAGTCGTCAGTGCCAGAATGCCAAACAGCATTGGCACAATGGCGATCAGCAGGAAGATGGCGCGGGCCTGCCCGGCATCCAGAAACGCCATCACCCAGAGCGCAGGTAGCAACGACACAATCATCTGTGCCGACGTCATACTCGGGTCCTGGAATTTGAGGTTGCGGCCAGTGTGAATCAGGTACCAGAACACGCTGTTGATCAGCAGGCAGGCGACGAGAAACTCGGCGACTAACCGGAAGGGGATCATGCCCTGCCACCAGCAGTAGATGACAATGCTGAGGGTCACCATATAAGAGGCGAACGACATGCCAAGCCGGCGGGCGCGGAGGTTCTGGTATTTCTGGGTTTCCTGTTCCTGGCTTTCGGCTATTTCGTCTTGTGATGCTTTCATAGGGCGCAATTATTGTAGTGGTTCGTATCCATCTTAGTCATTGCATAATGCCATTACTGATTAAATGAACCTAGCCTCATTTGTTCTTTTTTGGTGCACGGGAGCTATATTGTAAGAAAAAGCCAGTGGGTTTGGCGTATGCGGTGGTTGGCCTTCGCCACAGAAGCGGGCAGCATCATATAAAGCACCAGCTATATCAAAGGAGAACACTATGTCGGGGCCCCTGAGCCATCTTAAAGTACTGGATTTCAGCACCCTGCTACCCGGGCCTTACGCCACCATGATGCTGGCGGATATGGGCGCCGAGGTTTTGAGGGTGGAAGCGCCAGACAGGGTAGACCTGGCCAAGATCATGCCGCCGTTCGACGGTAAATTCAGCACGACCTTTTCCTACCTTTCCCGAGGCAAGCAGACCTTGCAGTTGAACCTCAAGGCCGAAGGCAGCGTTGAAAAGATCAAAGCACTGGTCCGGGAATACGACATCGTTATCGAGCAATTCAGGCCCGGGGTGATGGATCGGCTGGGAATTGGTTATGACGTTCTGAAGGCAGAGAACCCGGCCCTTATTTACTGCGCCATCACCGGCTACGGCCAGACCGGGCCATATCGAGACCGGGCAGGGCATGACATTAATTACTTGGCCCTTTCCGGCATCGCCAGCCACTGCGGCCGACAGAACAGCGGGCCGCCGCCCCTGGGTATTCAGGTAGCCGACATAGCCGGGGGCTCTCATCACGCAGTTATGGGCGTTCTGGCGGCTGTAATCAAACGCCAGCAAACCGGCGAGGGCAGCTTTGTGGACATCAGCATGACCGATGCAGCGTTTGCGCTGAATGCTATGGCGGGGGCTGCTTGTCTGGCCGGTGGGCAGGAGCAGGTGCCTGAAGGTGGCATGTTGAATGGTGGTTCTTTTTACGACTATTATCAGACCAGTGATGGGCGGTGGTTGTCTGTGGGAAGCCTGGAGCCGCAGTTCTCGGCCCGGTTGCTGGATACTTTGGGTTTGGGTGAACTGAAGAAATTTGCGATGAGCCAGAGGCCGGAGGATCAGCAGGAGCTGAAAGATGCTATCAAAGGGAAGATCGTTGAATGCTCTTTGAGCTATTGGCGGGCGGTTTTCGCCCATGTTGATGCGTGTGTGGAGCCTGTACTGACCATGGAAGAGGCCGCAGAGCATGAGCAGTTGAAGGAAAGGGGGATGGTGAGAGAAGTTGATCGTGGGGATGGAGAGCTTCAGCGCCAGATTAGCTTTCCCATCAAGTTCAACGCAGGGACGTTCGAAATACATTAGACATAAATCTGTCCTAATTCAATGGATTCCTGTACCGCGTGGGTCCGGTTCGGTAAACCGCCGAGATATTCAAATGAGAGAATGGATCGATCATCAGTTCGTGGCGATTCAGAAGTCAGTCTGCTAATTTGAGTATGAGGTACCTTTGACACATTAATAACAATCACAATGGGTAAATGATTATGAAATTGCTTCACAAACCTACGAGGAGCGCTCACAAAGGCGCGTTGAAAGTTGCTGGAGTAGCGCTGGCCAGTAGCTTTCTGATGTCAGGATGTTTCGACGGTAGCAGCTCTTCGGATTCCGGCGGCACAGTTGACGAACAGCTATTCCCGGCGGACGGTAATTTTGAAGCAACCATAAGGAGGACTACCAACGGGGTCCCGCATGTAAAGGCCAGCAATCTTGCATCGGTGGCATTCGGTGCCGGATATGCCCAGACCCAAGACAACGTTTGTCTGCTCGCCGAAGCCATCGTCAAGGCCCGGAGCGAGCGTGCCAAGTACTTTGGACCAGGGCTGAATGACATTAATGTTATTAACGATTTCAGCTATAAGGCGCAGAAGATACTCAGTGGTGCTGAGGAAGAGTACCCCAACCTGAGTGCTGAAAGCCGTGCCTTGATTGAAGGCTTTACCGCAGGTTACAACAAATACGTGGCTGAGACGCCATCGGGCGATCTGCCGGGTGAATGCCGCGACCAGCCCTGGGTGAAAGAAATTACGCCAGTGGATTTATTGGCTCACTACCGAATCGTTGGTCAGATTGCCAGCGGGGCCTTGTTCGCAACGGGTGCCGTGTTCGTTGCTGTGCCTCAGGGCGAGTCGCCCCTGCCAACACCCGTGATGAACGTTACGGGCATGTCGGATAAAGAGCAGAAAGAAGATCTTCAGCGATTGGTGGCCAATGCTCATGTCGGCGCTTCCAGCCAAACCGATTTTCAGGACACTGGCCTCGGTAGCAATGCCTGGGGTATCGGCGGCGATATGTCGGATCAGGGGAAAGGCGCTTTGCTAGCCAACCCGCATTTTCCCTATACCGGGCACCGCAGGCTCTACCAGGTTCAGATGACCGTTCCAGGGTATCTGAACACCAATGGCGCCGGTTTGCTGGGCACTGCCATTCCATTGATCAACTTCAACCAAAACCTGGCGTGGTCGCACACGGTGAGCACCAGTCGTCGGTTTACGCTTTACGAGCTAACGCTGAAGGACGGTGATAACTTCACCTATATAAAAGATGGTGTGGAAAAGCCCATCACCTCGGAAACCTATCAGATTGAAGTGAACAATGGGTCGCCTACACCAACGGTCCTTGATAAAACCTTTTATTTCTCTGAATACGGGCCAATGCTGGCGGCGGATGCAGTTACCCAAGATGGTTTGCCTGCATGGGGAGCCAATGGAACCGCCTATACATACCGGGATGCCAATGCCAGCACCAAAAATCTGCTTGATACCTGGCTGCAAATGAGTCGCGCCTCTGATCTGGAGGAGTTCCAGGGAGTTTTCGAGAACTGCGGCAGCACCCTGTGGGTCAATACCACCTACACGGATGATCAGGGCAACGCCTATTACATTGATAGCACCTCGGTGCCTAACCTCTCAGGCGCAGCCCTTGCGGTGGTGGATTTCAAACGAGCGGTGAATGCAGGTTACAACCAGTTGTTTAATAATGGACTGACCCTTCTGGATGGGAGCAAGTCCCGTGACGACTGGGTTGAGGGAGAGTGCAATGGCCTGGTGCCTTTCGAACAGCGCCCCCAGATGGTTCGCACGGATTGGGTTCAGAACTCCAATGACAGCTATTGGGCGACAAACCCGGATCAATTCCTAACAGGATTCTCTCCTCTCTTCGGTTCTGAGGAAACGCCACTTAATCCCCGGACCCGAATTGGGATCTCAATGCTGCAAAATGCTATGGATACCGGATTTGCTGATCGGGCCCCCGCGGGTCAGGATGGAACATTCGGTGCGATTGACCTTATTGAGGTGATCTACAATAACCGCACCTGGTACACGGACATGTTCCTGGATGAACTCAGGGCAAGGTGTACCGTCATCGGTGTGAACTCTGTCAATCTCTCAGGAGGCGGAGCGCGAGCAGTAGATACTGCCTGTGGTGTGCTTAAAAACTGGGATGGCGTGTACAACACGGATAGTGTTGGTGCTCACGTATTCCGAGTGTTCATTGCCAACTACCGAGATGACTTTGGCTCTGATCTGACAGTTCCGTTCGATCCTGCTGATCCTGTCGCGACACCGTCGACGCCGTCAGCAATCAACGCGGGAACCGCAGATGATGTAATGTTAGTCGCACTTGCTGATGGATTGGAAGCACTTGATTCCGCTAGCATTGCATACGATTCTGCATTGGGGGACGTTCAGTACTATCAGCCTTCTGGCGGGGTTCCACCAGGTGGCACGCCGGAGACCTTGGGGAACGCCTTTCCCTGGCACGGGGGAGATGGCTCCATTGATGGCGCCTTTAATGCAATCGGGGTAGTGACAAGTTCCGTCGCTGAGGACACCGTCTTTCCAAGGATTGCCCCGAGCACCCTTCCGGATACTGCAGGGCTTTCTGACCAGGCAGGCGAGGGGTGGCAGATGGCAAGAGGCACCAGCTGGCACTTTGGACTGGAATTCACGGACCAGGGGCCGGTTGCTTTTGGGCTAACCAGTTACTCTCAGTCTTCTGATTCAGCTTCGCCTTATTTCACTGACCAAAGCCAGCGGTTTTCCGATGAGAACTACCGTCAGCTCTGGTTCGATGAGACAGATATTGAAGCCAATCTCCTGACGAATGGAGAAATAACGATTACTAACTGATCGTGAGATTTAAAAAGAAGTGATCTTAAGAGCGTGGGCAGATTGCATTTGCCCACGCTCTTTTTTGGTATCGAAATAGAAAATGAGGAATAAAAAATCCATCGCATTTTAACGAAAAACACGGCACTGATCTTCAGCTAGACGTAGTTGTTACCTCATTAATCGTAGTCAATTCGTTTGATGCCGTGATGGTAGCTGAACGAGCAGGGAACGATGGTCAAGTTAGGTATAGGATTCGATTGTGAATCTTCCCAGAACAGGGTTAGAGGGTCAGTATTTATAATAGGGACTGTAAATTGGTTCATATGTGTGTTTTGGACAGCTAAAAACTAATCGGTTTTACCGTCGCCCCAAACTTTTTGAACCAATTTGTCAAGAGCCACACCACCCGGCATGCGGGTCCGCACCGGGCGGTTCGAGAAGTGGAGGCCATGAGAGTCTTGATACACCCAGCCGATCGAAGTAGGCAATCGTCAACACGTTGTGGATAGCAGACAAACTATTATGCCACCACTGCCGGCCCGGAGCCGCCACAGATTGGGGGACATAGGGACTCTCGCCCAGGCGCGTCAGTTCCCGATAGATCGTCTTACTTCGTCGCCACTGTTTGAGTTGCATGGCTCGCAGACGTCAACGTAACCACGCATCCAGCGAGCACCAGATACGTGGAATTTGCGACAGCTTAAAGTAGCCCTTCCATCCCAGCAAATAGCGTCGAAGTTTCTCCACCACGTGCCCCATGCTGCGCCCTCCCGTGCGCCGAGTCAGTCGCCTGATTCGCAGCTTGAACGCTTGCAATGCCTTCGCTGAGACCGTACGACAAATTTCGCCGTGGTGGGTCTGCTATAAGGCATGGCCAAGGAACTTACGCCCAAACACGCTCGTCACCGCGCTCTTGGATTCGTTGATCTTCAAGTGCCGTGACTGTGCTAGCTGAAGGTGGAATCGATCAGAGGTTGTAGCACTTGCAGCAGTGATTGTTGAATCAGACGGTCGGTCAAGGCGGGGATGTCCAGTTCCCGCTCACTTCCGTCCGGTTTCTGGATGCCTACCCCACCGACAGACTGTGGCCGATAGGAGCCCTCCAGCAGTTGCTGGCGAATCCCGGGCCAAGCCCATCTCAGGCGTTCGGCGGTCTGGCCTATGTCCAGACTGTCGACACCCGCCGCTCCCTTGTTAGCCTTTACGCGCTTCCATGCTCGTTGCATATTCTCTCGTGCGAACGCCTAATCCAGGCAGAACTCGCCCTGCTAAGCAGCGCCCTATATCCGGTTCTTGTTCATCGAATCACGGTTTTCGCTCCACGCTTCCTCCCCACGGTCGGGTGCCCTTCCGTAGTTGCGCTTCACTTCGTTTGCTGCGGCGAGCTTGCGGGAGGACTTGCACCTCCAGGAGTGCGCCCATGCCGGGCGCACCAAAAAAGGGGTGGCCGAAGCCACCCCTTCCTACATCGACTGAATAGTTCAGTCTTGCTGGACAATTTCGGTAATGTCTGGATCAGCACCAGCGTCGGGCACAACTGCTGTACCCATAGCAGAGATTAACGTAGCGGTCTGGGTGACCATCTCGGTGAATACTCTCACGTCCAGCTCTCCTCCTTGCGGCAGAACTGGGGTACTGTGTGTACCTTCCAGATAACGCGTAATCGCTGCATTGTCCAGAGGTACAGGTGTTGCGCTTCCTGTAACGTCCTCTGCACCAAGCAATCGAGCGAATGGCTCTGAGCCTGAAAGGTATGCGTCAAAGGCTTGTCCCAGTGGATTCGCCAATGCATCATTTGGAAGGACTGTGTCGCCATTAACTTGTGATAATAGCACCGGAGTGCCAGAGTTATTCAAGCTCGCTGCAAAGTTGATCGGATCCGTTGAATCCAGCGCCGCCTGGTAGACGTTGAAGAAGGTTTCCAGATTTGCATCGCCCTGCTCGAGTCCCGATGCGGCCTGGAGACCACCCAATATTTGGGGCGCGAAGGACGGAGAGTTCTCAAGTGATCTGACAATGCCAGCACCCGGAGTCAGGAGCTGAGCGGCACGGATGTCATCGTCTGGGTTGCCGCTTTCGTTGGCAACCGCAACAAATGGCGCACCGACGATGGTGCCCAAAGAGTGACCCGTGAAGTAGACGCTGCTTGCATCAAGGTCCGCGCCTGAGGTGCCATCAAAGTCAAGGCCGCCGAGGGAGGCTCTAATGTTCAGAAGATCAACGACCGCCTGACGGTTCTTGTCACGTGAGTTGGTGAAGTTGCCGAGGTTGATGAAAAGGCTTCCAGATTCACCTGAGGTTGCTGTCATAGCCGTCGGCATACTTGCGGCATTTGAGGTGAAGTCAAAGTGACGCTCATTTTCGGTTTTTGCGATACCCGGAACGGTAGAGCCAGCGTTTTCTACTGTGTTCTCAAACGACCGCAATGAACGAATTGCCGCGTCGAGAAGCGGTGCCTGAGCTGCAGGCGCCCCAAAGTCCTCGGTGGATCCTCCGCTGACAACAGCGGTGATGATAGTGTTCGCCGTTGCTGCGTCCACACTGAGTGCGCCGACTGTAAACCCGACAGCGATCTGACCACCGATTACCGCATTAATGGTGTCTTCTGACGGCGCTAGAGATGCTGGCAACCCGTTATCCTGGCCAGCCTCAAGCAACTGATCAGCAAGACCTTCCTGATCCTCCGTGCTGAAGGGCGCCACGCCGTGGAGCGGCTGATCGATTACCACAACAGCCACCTGAGAGGTATTGGCCAAGGCGCTGCCGAAAGTCAACGCGGTGCTCCGGTCTGTGGTAATGCCATGCATGTACATGACAGTTTCCAGCGGCGTACTGCCATCATAGCTGGCAGGGTAGAAGACCATGATCGGGACGATGACATCCTGGGTTTTGGCCGGGAATGGGAACCGGTAATTAACAACCTGGCTTACCGAAGGGTCTGATTGTGCGAGCTGAACGCCCAGTTGATCGCCGGCAGCGGCAGCCAGATCAGCGTTGGCCTTCCAGCTTTGGGTATTGATTACCGAACCTTCAGCATCGGACGAGCCCGTTGGCACCCCCAGATAATAAGGCAATTCAATGGTTCCCTGAACGAGATTTACATCCCCAAAGTCGACAAACCGGCTTGCGATGGCTGATACCTGAGTGACATCTTGCGGATCGTCGAATGTTGCTGTCGAGCTTTGGTCTGCTGGTGTAGGCAAGAGCCCTGCGACAGTAAATGCATTAACCAACTGCCCGGCCTGGCCACTAACGGTCGTCTCTGCAGCATCTACCGCATTCTGACCAATTTGCCTGAGGGTGGCGAAGTCAGTTTCACCACCCTCGCGAGCAGCTGTTACAGCATCAAAGCGAACCGTGCCCAGAATTGTATCCATAAGGAACTGTTCTGGGTCGGCGATGTACTGCAGCACTTCTTGGTCGTTGGATGTGGTAAAACTGTAGGATAGTGCGATGTCATCCTCGGTCAGCCCGGTTGGTCGAGCCGAATTTGTGATACCGCTAAAGAATGCTGAAGCTGTTGCTTCCCAGAAACGATTTATGAGGGTAGCAACAGGCGCTAAAGCACCAGGTACATTGTTCTCGGTGTTAGTCAGGTATCCATAAGTTGGCGACTGTACGATCGGGTCACCATTGATGTCCAACACTTCCTTTGTAATTACGACCAGGTACCGTTTGAAAGGGTTCAGCGGCTTAGTCGGGTTAATGCGAATTGCAGAAGTACCATCTAGGGATACGACTTCTGCCTCGTAGTTCGGGTTGACGAAGCGTGCACCAATTTCGGCGATTGCATCAGGACTACCGCCTTTGGCCTGCTGCAAAAGAATGCCAAGACTGACCGTGGGAGCCTCGCCAGCACCGAGGCCCAGAACCGGATCTCCACCTGCGTATTCCAGTTCGATCAAGAAGACGTTCTGATTGGGGTTAGGAATGATGTTTCCGGGCGCTGTCGGAGGCTGACTGGGGTCGGCGAGAGCAAAAGCGCGAGAGTCCACGGAATCGGCGTCGATCTGTCCGTTTAGACGAACAACGGGGGGAGCAACTGTAGAGGCACCGCTAAGCTGGTTAAGGGCGGTTGTCACCGGCGGGGCGGAATCCGCAACAGAAAAAGAGCCGTCAGCTTCGTTGATTGCGGTTGTTTCGTCGTCAGAGCCAAAATTCAGGTCGCTTGGAATTGGCAGTGTGCCAGCAGCCGGATTAAAAATAGGCCAGGTCAGACCGGCGGCGTTAGGATTTGGAGTGACCTCGTCATCGCCGCTTTCAACGCAGCCTGTCAGTGTAATTGAAGAGGCCACGGCAAGGCTTAGTAGCGTTTTCTTGTACATGGGTGAAACCTTTTCCTGTTGTTGTGTCGTTATATTCAGCGTCTGACGGGGCCGGACTAGCGCGGTAAACCCTTTGTCACTCGCCTTTTCTGATTATTAAGTGGGTTGTCTGAATGTCTGGCCCTTAAGTTAAGCCATTTTCATGGTTCTGACTATAGCTGCAGTAAAGCAACAGTTGATCGCTCTAAAGTGTGATTCTGACCATCAGGGCCCGACCGCTTGGCTGACGTTGGGCCTCACTGGAAAATAGTTGGCGGTTGTCTGTTTGTCGAGTGTTTCATCGTATCCGATCCGGCGGCGGCCACATGCCTCGCTAGCGGGTTTTCTGGTAAACTCGCTTGATTTGAGATCTCTTAACCACCCAGAACTGATGAGACGCCTATGACCACTGTAATCCGCCAGGACGACCTGATTGAGAGTGTAGCGGACGCGCTGCAGTTTATTTCCTATTATCACCCGAAAGATTTCATTCAGGCCGTCTACGAAGCCTATGAAAAGGAAGAGTCCGAGGCGGCAAAAGACGCCATGGCCCAGATCCTGATCAACTCGCGCATGTGCGCTCAGGGTAAGCGCCCGCTTTGCCAGGATACCGGCATTGTGACGGTGTTTGTCACTATTGGTATGGATATTCAGTGGGATGCGCACATGGCGCTGGATGACATCATTAATGAAGGCGTGCGGCGTGCCTACACCCATCCGGATAATGTGCTCCGGGCATCGATACTGGCTGACCCGGACGGCAAGCGCGCGAATACCAAAGACAACACCCCTGCGGTGATTCATTACAAAATGGTGCCCGGCAATACGGTGGATGTTCATGTGGCCGCCAAAGGCGGTGGTTCTGAAGCCAAATCCAAATTTGCGATGCTGAACCCGTCGGATTCGGTGGTCGACTGGGTGCTGAAAATGGTTCCCCAGATGGGCGCTGGCTGGTGTCCGCCCGGAATGCTGGGCATTGGTATTGGCGGCACGGCTGAAAAGGCCATGACGATGGCCAAAGAGTCGCTGCTGGACCCGATTGATATTCACGATCTGCAGGCCCGCGGGGCGTCCGATCGTTCTGAGGAACTACGGCTGGAGCTGTTTGAAAAAGTAAACGAGCTTGGCATCGGTGCCCAGGGCCTTGGCGGGCTGACGACAGTGCTGGATGTAAAAGTGATGGATTATCCAACCCACGCGGCCAACAAGCCGGTGGCGATGATTCCGAATTGCGCGGCCACCCGCCATGCGCACTTTGTGCTGGACGGCTCCGGCCCGTCGTTGCAAACACCGCCCAGCCTTGATGACTGGCCCGAAATCACCTGGGAAGTGGGCGACAGCGTGCGCCGGGTCAATCTGGACACCGTTACGCCGGAAGACGTCAAAGACTGGAAGCCGGGCGAGACGGTTCTGTTGTCCGGCAAGATGCTGACTGGCCGTGACGCTGCCCATAAAAAGATGGTGGATATGATCGAGCGTGGCGAAGAGCTGCCTGTCGATCTGAAAGGCCGCTTCATCTATTACGTCGGCCCGGTTGATCCTGTGCGCGATGAAGTGGTTGGCCCGGCAGGCCCCACTACGGCAACCCGGATGGACAAGTTTACCCGCACCATGCTGGAGAAAACCGGCCTGACCGGGATGATCGGCAAGGCCGAGCGTGGTCAGGTCGCTATTGATGCCATTCGCGAATTTGGTGCGGTGTATCTGATGGCGGTGGGTGGCGCTGCGTATCTGGTGTCCAAGG
>Ga0307963_1004699_pt1 | contig 10813 bp, 14 predicted proteins | sample OrgLakmetagen594_FD_201829 | JGI IMG/M metagenome (GOLD analysis project Ga0307963, IMG submission 201829) | Saline water microbial communities from Organic Lake, Antarctica - #594 | ecosystem: Environmental > Aquatic > Non-marine Saline and Alkaline > Saline | place: Antarctica: Organic Lake...
GGAGGCTGGGGGGACAATTCGTGGTGGTTGGAGGGTGGTTGGTGCAAGCCCAGGGTACCCCCCAAAATAGCATAAATACGTTTTCGTATTATACGCGTATTGCGTATTAATAGCGTATTATACCGTACGGGACGTCTCAGAAGTCCGTATGACCCATCCCTGTACAAAACAGTGATTGTCAGTATTGTAGGAATCAGAAGGGGGGGAGGTGTGGGCACACACCCACACCCATCCCTGCCCTCACCCACACACACCCATGCACACACACACACACATACAAACACATGGCACACACACAAACACACGGACACACGGCACACACACACACAATAGGGAAATGTCGCCAGGAAGGCGTGTTGAACACCTGCCGCACGGTACAGGGGCCCTCAAATGCTAATCGGGGAAAAGCAACATTTGCACGCTATAGGGGCATGGACACGCACGATACTGCAAAACATGCATTACCTGCAAGAAGGTGGTGAAGACCTCCAGCACCGTACCCTTCTCTACTAGGCGCTCGTTCAGCAGGGAGGTGAAGATGTTGTCCGTCAGCACACCGATTTTGAGGGTGAACGTCAGGGCCAGGGCTGTGTGTCGTGTGTCGTGTATGTGCGTGTGTGTTTGAGCGTACATGTGTGCGTGTGTGTTTGTGTGCGCACGCGCGTGTGTGTGTGTGTGTATTTGTGCGTGTGTGTATGTGTGTGTATGTGCGTGTGTTTGTACATGCATCACTATGTGTATACATACATGCACGTGTTACGAGTACGAGCACAATCCTCGCTTGTCTGCAGCACAGGCAGGCAGAAATTCCGTACGCCCGCACCCACGACGCCTGCACACCACCACATCAAAGCCAACACACCTATCGCAATTTTCTTGCGCCCCTTCAAGTAAAAAAACATCAAAGCCAACACACCTATCGCAATCTTCTTGCGCCCCTTCAAGTCAAAAAACTCCAGCGACAGCAGCAGCTTGACCAATGTGTTCTCCAGGCCTCGGATGAGGAAAGGGCGACGCCTGCACAAGCAGGTGGACAGGTGTGTGTGTGTGTTTGTGTGTTTGTGTGTGTTTGTGTGTGTGCAAGTGCATGTGTGAGTGCGTGTTCATGTGCAGGTATGTGTACAGCACTCGTGTACCAGCAGAACACAGCGTTTCCTGATCTCAGTTGCAGGGGGTAGCGACCATAGAGTTGGCCTATTGCATTCCATGGCTCACCCAAATGAGCCCCAGGTTCAGTCGTAGTCAAAGCAGGCACGGGCGTAGTCAAAGCAGGCACGGGCGTAGTCAAAGCAGGTACATTCGTAATCAAAGCAGGTTGCCTAACCTCACTGGGAGCTCCACACTTGCAATAAGTAAATAGTACGCATGATACCCATAGAACTCAATCGTACCTTGTTAAGCCCTGGAACACCTTCATGAAGGGCAAAATGCTCTCTCGTGATCCATCCGTGGCGAGGATCTGGCATTGAGCAAGCATGCGTGTTTGTGTGTGTACGTCTGTGTGTATGTCTGTGCGTGTATGTGTCTGCGCATTTGTGTTTGTGTATATGCGTGTGTGTCAGTGTGTGTGTGTGTGTGTCTGTTTGCGTGTGTCTGTGTGTGTGCGCGGGTGCGTTTATGTGTGTGGATGTTCTCGTGTGTGCGCAAGTGTTCGCCTGCGTGTGCGTGTGAACGTGTGCTTGTATGTGCGTTTGTATAAGTATAAACAAGCGTTTTTGTGTGAATGCACGTGAATGCATGTGCGTGCTCGTGCGTGCGTGGCTCTATGTGTGAGCGTATGCCTGCGTGCTGTTTCTGTATGTGCACGTGCACGTGCGTCTGTGTGTGCGTGCGTATGCGAGCTTACGTGTGTATATTTGTGTGTGTATGTGTGCGTATGTATGAACACTCTCAACTCCAAATACATCAATAACTATGAGGTTCAGAAGAACACCGCCTTAATCCTGGAGTTTGTGGGTATCCGTGTGTGTGTGTGCTTGTGCGTATGAATGTGTGCATGTATGTGCGTTTGTATGTGTATGAAGCGCTTTTGTGTGAATGCACGTTAATGCATGTGCGTGCTTGTGCGTGCGTGGCTCTATGTGTGAGCGTATGCCTGCGTGCTGTTTCTGTATGTGCACGTGCACGTGCGTCTGTGTGTGCGTGCGTGTGCGAGCTTGCGTGTGTATATTTGTGTGTGTATGTGTGCGTGTGTATGAGTATCCGTGTGTGTGTGTGTGTTTGTGCGTATGAATGTGTGCATGTATGTGCGTTTGTATATGTATGAAGCGCTTTTGTGTGAATGCACGTGAATGCATGTGCGTGCTTGTGCGTGCGTGGCTTTATGTGTGAGCGTATGCCTGCGTGCTGTTTCTGTATGTGCACGTGCACGTGCGTCTGTGTGTGCGTGCTTGAATGTGTATATGTGTGTGTGCGTGTGTGTGATTATGCGTGCGTGTGTCTGCGTGTGCGTATGAATGTGTGCATGCATGTGCGTTTGTATATGTATGAACAAGCGTTTCGTGTAAATGCTCATGAATTGTATGTGTGTGACTGTAAGTGCGAGGCTCTATGTGTGAGCGCATGGCTCTGTGTGTGTGCGCATGCCTGCGTGCTGTTTCTGTATGTGCACGTGCATGTGCGTGTGTGTGTATGTATGCGTGTGTATATTTGAGTTTGTGCGTGCGTGTGAGTATGCGTGTGTGTGTGTGTGTGTGCGCGTGCGTGCATGTGTGTACATGTGTGTATGTGTACGTGTGTTCTGCGCGTGCGCGTGCACACTCCAAGTGCCGTTGCATGAGCATGATGCATGATGATGCATTAATGCATGCACGTGATTCCATGCATGCATGGTGAAGACAAAGGCTTTCGTCGCTATGTTAAGCTGCCGTGTGTGCGCTTGCTGCTTTGCGCTTGCTGCTTTGCGCCTGCTGTGTGCTGAGTTCGCATGGGCAATTGTCTTAGCCCTCTCCTTTCCCCCTTACATTGTGCTCCAGCCGGGTTCCTCCCTCAGCCAGGGCTGCACCGGTGGCCAGGCGCCCCCCTGTGAAGAACACCTCGAAGAGGGTGTCGCCATAGCGTGCGTACTCTAGCTCTGCTGCGTCCAGGGCCTTTGCGCCCAGCTCTAAGTCCGCATCCTTGTTTTTGCCTTCGCTAGCGTCCTGGATTATATGGACCACGGCATCCGCGAAGGAGCCGGGGTCCGAGGGTACGACGATATTACGCTTGCGGGTCTTGACTTGTACACCTCTGCGCAGTAAACATGGGAAATCGCGTGTTATACTTCGCGTAATAACTTCGCGAGGAGGACAGAGGCGGGTCCGACAGGCAGGCTGATCAAACGTTTAACGCTGCCATCCTTCCCTTCTACACACTACTCACGCAAGGGTTGGCTTCTCTTCTTTCTGAAGGGTGGACGAAGACAGAAGGGGACAGGAGGGGGGTCAGCACATTTTTGTCGGCACCAATAATCAGCAGGCAGCAGCGAGAAGGAAACCTACGTTGGACATACACACAGGATGGTGTTGACAACTGAAAGCTTAATTAATAACAGTGAATGGTGCCCGAGGACCAACTGAGCCCCATGTGCCGCAGCAAAATTTTATAAATACTAATAGTGCTGCTATTTCACAGGAACGACGTCGCAACTGGATCGATCGATTGATTTTTCTTGGTGACGTTTATGATATCTTATGAAATAAAGAGGGAGCATAAATAGGTACAGACTGTGATCTTCAGGATGGGTATTTAGTGTATAGCATGATTTTAAAGCCTACTCACGTCCTTGCACCTCCTTCCAGAAGCAAACCGGCCAAACCCCTGCGCAGTTTCTGTTACAGGCAAAGTCAGCAGGCACAGTCAGGTGCGTTCCCCTCACGTCAACTTCATAGGCATATTCGTACGCATTGTGCAAGCGAGGCTTGCGTTCGTGTGTATTTGTGTACGCTTTAATCTAAACAATCTGTTTATTCTATGACTCACTTCTTCACGTGTGACCGTTTGTAATGATATACACCCATGCAGTGCTGCACAAAATCCGTGGTGAAGATTTCTGTGTTCTGTTTTGTGTGTGTGTGTATGTGTTAAAAAGGCCTAATACTTTTGCATGTGTGTTTTTGATGGGAGAGGATAATGGACGAATAACGTAAATCCCGTGTATAGAAGGGCCCGCCACGTGTACTGTACGTAGAGCAACTGCTGCGCTCAGGTTGTCAAAGGACCTCTCCATTGTTTCCCGGCCCTCTGTGCAGCTTGCTCACTGTCTTCAGACTTCCATCTGTCATTTCACAATACAAATTAACTTGTGATTTAATTGCAGAGTAATGCAAACTTTTGTGTTCACATAATGCAGAAAGCTTTAAAAGCTTCACCTTGCACCGCACATGCAAGTGTCCTTTACTCCTTCAAAGTAAGACACATGAGGATGGTATGTTTGCTTCTTTACTTTATTGTAGCACCTTCATGAACTCCCTTCTCACTGTCAAACTCAAATACCCAAAAGGAGGGAAATCAACTCGCTCCGTGAGTTTATGCCCGTTTCCAGGACGCATCATCAGGGGACGGCACGGCACTCCTCTTGCAAGTTTCACGGCAAGCAACGCCACAATGGCGATGAACAAGTCTGCACGAGGAAAGGTCGACATTGACCACACCTCATTAGCAAACACGTCGATTGCTAAGGTCTTTCACAGCGACTTTGAATTGGATGTAAACTTCAAGGACCAAAAGATTGAGGGCTATGTCCAGGTGCGCAGTCTGCCAAGTTAACCTGTTGGAGGGTACCGTGCGTTTTAAAGGCTGACACCAATCCTAACCCCCAATAGCCTGCATCGTGAAGCATGAAATGGTTGGCCCCTTTCGATGCAGAGTATGGTGAGGAAAAACTGTGTTGTGCTCCTACAATGTTATTTTTTGCCTTCAAGTAGTGTGCTTGTGCAATCAAATGGCCACTGATGTTAACGTGGTGGCGGTCTCACTGGTGCTTCTGACGCATTGTTTGCTGCCACTTCATTGTCAGGGTTGGCAAAATTATGCACATGGTGTATGTTTGTATGTGCGAGCGCATGTGCATGTGCTAGCAGGGAAACACAGACTAATACGGTCACACTTAAATTGCATCAAAACTTTACACACTTGACCAACTCGGCAGCAAACTGTGGAATAACGAAACAGTGGCAGCAAGGCTGTATTCTCTGTGAGTGTTGCTTGTGGCAGTGAAGGCTCTTTGTAATTGCCAAATTCTGCTTAGACTGTTACCCTAACCCAATTTGGACTGAACATTTCCTAAATCATTCAAGTTTGTCTGAGCATTTCTAACCTCAAGGCTGTCTTGCTTATTAGGCACATTGGTACTGTTTTTACGGAGGAATTTACAGCAATCGATGATACATCGGCGCCTTTTCCCTGGTTATTGAAAGTGATTCACCAGTTTTTTCACAACAAATTACCTGGAAAGTTATGCTGGCTACTGCACTCACATTAGGGCGGTTGCGCTTGCGCGTAGAGCTAGTGCTGCTGAGAGTGTGGGTGTCAACTTTCCTACTCATCCCGTCCACAACGTTTCCGCGTTGCAGTTGAAGGTAAACCTGCAGATTGACAATGCCACAGAGCTGGTGCTGGATACCAGTGCGGGCCTCAGTGTTCACTCTGCTGTGCTCCTGCGTGGTGATGGGGGGGAGCAGCCGCTGGAGTTCAGCTTCGGGGAGCCTCACAAAGTGCGTGCGTGCACGTGTGTGCGCGTGTGAGTGTTTGCATGTTTGCATGGATGTGAGTATAAGAATTTGTGTGTAATGCGTGTGTGAGTGTGTTTGTATGCGTGTGTGCGTGTTAGTGTCTGTTTTTGTGGGGGTGTGTCTCAAGAAGATTTTGAATGTCAGCACAACATGTTACGCGTTTGTCGAGTGATGGGTGAGAGCAGGGGCTGAGACACACTTACGAGAGGGATTACGTTTTGCTTGCAACAATTGTTTCTATTGCCCTTTTGCCTATCTTCCAAATGGTACCTGTGTCTAGCAAGCTGGAATAATGGAAGGGGCTGCCTGCTGCATTTGTCTGCATTTGTCTGCGGTAAATAGAACTTGCTGCGTGCTATGTACGCAAGCTTGCTGCCAAAAGGCAAATTTGTAAAGTTTAGTTTGCAGCAATTCCCTGTTGCTCTGTCACAAGTTTGCAAGTGCAAAGCAGGTGCTACCTACACACTTTCTCTGCCGCAATTATCGTGCCTGCGTAGGGTTGGCCAGAACCTTGTATATGTACACCGTATATGACCGTATATTTGGTGATATCCCTGCCAAAAAATGGATATACACCGTATATATATATACATATGGCTCTGGCCAACCTTGTGCCTGCGGCTTGCCATTCAGTGTAGTTAGCTCCCATATGTTGACATCCCTGCAAGCAACAACGTCACCCACACCACACCTCGCATTCTTTCTCTCCTTCTGCCGTTGCTGGAGTACTAGAAAATTTTATGTGTGTGTGTGTGTGTGTGTGTGTGCGTGTGTGTGTGTGTGTGTGTGTGTGTGTGTGTGTGTGTGTGTGTGTGTGTGTGTGTGTGTGTGTGTGTGTGTGTGTGTGTGTGTGTGCGCGCGTATGTGTGTGTGCACGCCCGCTTTATCACACCTACACCAAGTAGTTAGCTCATGCCCACCATGCCTCTTCACCTTCTTTAGCCTTCTTTAGCCCATCATCATCATCCCCTTCTTTAGCCAATCACGTCTCTTTAGCCTTCTTCTCAGTGGTTGGCCAGGCTACTGCACGTCAAGCCTCCCTTCAGCATCTGTGCTTGCCCTTGCACGTCAAGTTATTGTCAAGCCCCTTGTGTTATCTCTGCTTCACGTGCTAGGAGGGACTTCACACATTGCTGCTTTCTGCTTCAGAGGCTAGGAGGGACTTCATTTTTTAATGAAGCCTGTTCTCTTTTGCTTTGCTGCTTTCTGCTTCAGGTGCTAAGGACGACTTCATACATCAAGCCCCCCTGACGCCTTTTCTCTTTGCTTTGCTCTGCTGTTTTCTGCTTCAGGTGCTAGGGACGCCCTTTGTAAAGCAAGCCTTGTCTCTGTTTGTTTTCCTTTGCTTTTGCTTCAGGTGCTAGGCACGCCCTTGCACATCAAACTCCCGACAAGCCCCCGATTTTTACTCTGCTTCTGCTTCAGGTGCTAGGCATGTCCTGGCACGTTGAGCCCCTCTTCAAATCTAATAGCTCTACTTGCTTCTGCGTCTGGTGCTGGGCACACCCCTGCATTATAAATTGCTGTCAAGCCCCCTTCTTTTACTCTGCCTCTGCTTTAGGTGCTGGGCACGCCCTTGCATTTTAGATTGCCGACAAGCCCCCTTCTTTTACTCTGCCTCTGCTTTAGGTGCTGGGCACGCCTTTGCACGTCAAACTCCCCTCAGGACTGCCCCCTGCGTCACCCGCTCACGTGGGACTGCGCTTTACCGCTCCCTCCACTAGCTCTGCTGTCCAGGTGTGTGTTAATGTGTGTGTGTGTGTATGTGTCAAGCTTGGGCGATCCCCTTTCGTAGCAGACTCTGATCAACAGGAGACTTTGGGTATGGAATGCTCTGGGTTTCGTCACGCCCTTGACCACGTGGCTCTTTTACAAGCTTTACAAGCTTTCTTTAGCGTAAAGAGGTACGCACTCCCATGTCCTGCCTTGCATACGTTGACAACGCAGTACTTGAATCTGGGGATGCAGGTTTCCAGGCATTGTCAATTCGTAATCCATTTCAATCGCATGATGATGGTGCCATGTGCACCCCCTGTGCTTTTCTTCTATTCGCTGAGGTATTCACTCACCACCATGACTTATCGGACTTGTACGTATACCCTTTGTCTGCAGTAGCTGTGGTTCATCCAAAATGATGATTGCTTGTTATCATAATTGTTTTACTGGTTATCACATGCTTCATACTTGGCATATTTGTTATTAGATTATGCTTGTCAAATTTTGCGTGCAGTGGCTGGAGCCCTCCCAAACAGCAGGTGGAACCCACCCATACATGTTCACCCAGTGCCAGGTATGTTGTATTAAAGTTGGGTGGCTCACCCTCTGGTGCACAGAAATTTCAAACTGTTGGGGTATGGATACAGTGCCAGGTGCCAGGTACAATTTTTATTTACCCTTTGTACACAAATTTTAGGCTGTTGGGAGGTAGATGCAGTGCCAGGTGCTAGGTACAATTTTTAATTACCCTTTGGAGTACACAAATTTTAGGCTGTTGGGAGGTAGATGCAGTGCCAGGTGCCAGGTACAATGTTTATTTACCCTTTGGAGTGCACAAATTTTAGGCTGTTGGGAGGTAGATGCAGTGCCAGGTGCAATTTTATCAACCTTTGGAGTACAACAAGAAAAAGCTGTTGGGATACAATGCCAGGTACGTTTTTGAATTGAACCATTGGACAGTGCTTTGAATGACCAAATTTGATGTCGTTGGAGAACAATAATTGCAGATAGTTGGAGTGCAAAGAGGTACAGTGCTTTGGGGTACAAAGGTTTAAGTATTTGGAGTACTCACACCTGTGACGTCTTCAGTAGGAAGAACAGCTTTCTAAAACAAGGTTAATCTGAAGAGACACTGCTCAAGCTTAACGTGCAGGTTTGTGGTGAGATCTACTGGTTTCTGGTGCTATGATATGGAAGAATTTCCATAGTGAAGACATAACATTTGTCATCTTATTCCTGTAAGCCGTCCATTTGTTGAACATGATTCGAACTACATTTTGTCTCTCTTGCAGATCTGCTTTATTGCCTCCCACAATTGTCTGCATCGTGCAAGTGGCTATGCGCACACAAGAGCTTGTGTTCCTTGCTTCGCTTGCAGGCCATCCATGCGAGGGCCCTGGTACCGTGCCAGGTAAAAGGCAGTGTGTAGGGTTAGGGCCCAGAACCGGATCCACACACCGCATGTGACCGTATATTTGATGGTTTCCCTGCCCAAAATACCGTATATACACCGTACACTCACCGTATACATATGGTTTTGGCCAGCCCTAGCAGTGTGTGTATGTGTTTGGGTTTGTACGTTTGGAAGTGAGGTGAGTGTATGCATGTGTGTGCGTGCGTGTGAGTGTGTTATTTTGTCAATTTCATGTATTTCTCCTCTTTCTGCTGTCTGCTGTTAATACGAAGAGCTGATTTTTGTTGGTGGCCGGCCAGTAAGTTCCAAGCCTGTGAGTATCTTCAAATAAGGGCAGGGGCGCAAGCATTGCTTGTGTGTGTACTGATGTGCACTGCTGGCGTACCATTTGAGCCTCTTTTTTGGCACACCTTTTTTGGCTTCCTTTCCGGAATTGCTGCCTTGTTGGATGCACTGCTGCATGCTTCTCATGCATGTGTTTGTGTGCAAAGCCAGCTTACCATTCGAGCCCCTTTTGTGGCACTGCTTTCACTCGTCCCTCGTCCCTGTTCTAAAGCTTTCACTCGTCCCTGTTCTAATCAATCACTGGTCCCTGTTTTAACTAATCAAGCACCCGTCCCTGTTCTAACTAATCCCCTAACGAATCAAGCACTCGTCCCTGTTCTAACTAATTTATCACTCGTCCCTGTCCTAACTAATCAAGCACTCATCCCTGTTCTAAAGCTTTCCCGGTGCCAATGTAACAGACAAAGCGGCTTTGTTGCCACAGCCCCGTAAGTTGGGTGCCACAATCAGTCCCGTAAATTGGGTTCCACGTAAGTTGGGTAAGCCCCGTAAGTTGGGTCTCACAATCAGCCCCGTAAGTTGGGTTCCACGTAAGTTGGGTAAGCCCCGTAAGTTGAGTTCCACGTAAGTTGGGTATCACAATCAGCCCCGTAAGTTGGGTTCCACGTAAGTTGGGTAAGCCCTGTTAGTTGAGTTCCACGTAAGTTGGGTATCACAATCAGCCCCGTATGTTGGGTGCCACAATCACCGGTGACTTAATCCGTCGTTGTTTCCTCCTGGACACTCGATCACCAAAGCAACGTACCCTGGAGTGGGTCCTGCACCTGCCTCCTCCCTCCCTCCTCACGTATGCTTGTTCATCACTCGGTGCCAATCAACGTGCGCATTTATGTGTGCATGTGTGTGTGGATTGTGTGCATATGTGCATGTGTGTGTGTGGATTGTGTCTTGATTGCATGTTTGCTCGTCCGTCATCTTTTCCCAGGACACACCCAGCGCCAAAATGACGTACACCGCGGCCGTGCGGGTGCCCAAGCCCTTGACTGCTCTCATGTCTGCAGTTTCAGAAGACGGGGTTGCGCAAAGCAAAGGTGGGATTAGTGCATGCGCGTGTATATTGTTTTGTGTGCGTGTCTCTGTGTATGTGTGTGTGTGTGTGTGTGTGTGTGTGTGTGTGTGTGTGTGTGTGTGTGTGTGTGTGTGCTCATGTCTGCAATTTCAGAAGACGGGGTTGCGCAAAGCAAAGGTGGGTTTAATGCATGTGTGTGTATATTATTGTATGTGCGCGTCTCTGTATGTGTGTGTGTGCTTGTGCGTGTGTGTGCATCTCAAACTGAGTGGGGGTGCACCTGAAAGGGTCGGTTTAGTACTCTTATGTTAATCAAGAGTCTTGAATAGACAAGGGTGCAGTTGCTAAGAAGGGTATGGCGCAACTCCAACTGTCTGTCTGCCTGTCGGCCTGTCTGTCTGTCTGTCGGCCTGTCGGCCTGTCTGTCTGTCGGCCTGTCTGTCTGTCTGTCTGTCTGTCTGTCTGTCTGTCTGTCTGTCTGTCTGTCTGTCTGTCTGTCTGTCTGTCTGTCTGTCTGTGTCTGTCTGTCTGTCTGTCTGTCTGTCTGTCTGTCTGTCTGTCTGTCTGTCTGTCTGTCTGTCTGTCTGTCTGTCTGTCTGTCTGTCTGTCTGTCTGTCT
>Ga0307963_1004702_pt1 | contig 10812 bp, 8 predicted proteins | sample OrgLakmetagen594_FD_201829 | JGI IMG/M metagenome (GOLD analysis project Ga0307963, IMG submission 201829) | Saline water microbial communities from Organic Lake, Antarctica - #594 | ecosystem: Environmental > Aquatic > Non-marine Saline and Alkaline > Saline | place: Antarctica: Organic Lake...
CGCTTGTGTAATCAGACAGAGCAACGCACGCTTGTGTAATCAGGCAGAGCAACGCACGCTCGTGTAATCAAACAGAGCAACGCACGCTTGTGTAATCAAACAGAGCAACGCTTGTGTAATCAGACAGAGCAACGCACGCTTGTGTAATCAGACAGAGCAATCAATGCACGCTTGTGTAATCAGACAGAGCAACGCACGCTTGTGTAATCAGACAGCAACGCACGCTTGTGTAATCAAACAGAGCAACGAACGCTTGTATAATCAGACGGAGCAACGCACGCTTGTGTAATCTGACAGAGCAACGCACGCTTGTGTAATCAGACAGAGCAACGCACGCTTGTGTAATCAGACAGAGCAACGCTTGTGTAATCAGACAGAGCAACGCATGCTTGTGTAATCAGACAGAGCAATCAATGCACGCTTGTGTAATCAGACAGAGCAACGCACGCTTGTGTAATCAGGCAGAGCAACGCACGCTTGTGTAATCAAACAGAGCAACGCACGCTTGTGTAATCAAACAGAGCAACGCTTGTGTAATCAGACAGAGCAACGCATAGATCGTTACAGCTTGCTCGAGGCTCAAATTTGCACGCGCTCTTTGTGTTATCTCCTTGCCCTCATACCCATCGTGGATGTCAAGTAGCCTAGCAATAGGTGGACCCGACAACCTGCAGAAGAAGGCATGGACCTAAATGGCAAACACAGATAGGGCCTAGCTCCACCTTTGTACCTCCATGTGACCTTTGCCACCCCATACAGGTCGACTTGGACCTCAGATCCTTCAAGGGTGACGCCAAAAAGTTAATGGACAACCTCAAAAACCAGGCAGACCACAAGGAGCCGCTAGAGCTGACGACGAGGTGAGCTATTTGTGTTTCTGTCGATTGTTTACTATTTTCTGACGGCTTGCACGGAAACACACCAACTCCACGACCACACATACGTGCTAATCTGAGGTAGGTACACACTCCATACCAAAAATGTACATGCATAACACCACCTGACGCACGTTTCGTTTATTACGCTTGTTCGCCCACAGGATCTACGACATTGCAGACGAGTGCCTGCATTGCTCGCTTGAGGAGTTCAAGCTCGCAGTGACAGAAGTCGTAGATCAACTGGAGGATGATCGGCAAATGGTGAGAACGTCTACGTTTCAGGTGCTCTGGACCCTTGGTCGCAGTTGGTGGGATCATCCTGTTGCCAATTAAGATTTGCTTTCGAGGCACGTCACTGCCAATGCCCCTCTCAGTAGAAGGAGAAAGCTAAAAACAGACCTTCATGGTCTCTGTCCAATGGTGAAGGGCCCCTTTTCTACCCTGACTCTGCTCTACCCTCTCTCTCTTACACACACACACACACAGACACACACACAGACACAGACACACACACACACACAGACACACTCACACTCACACACACACACACACGCACAGGTGGAGCACCGTGGAGTGAGGGCCCTTTATACCAAGCTGCTCTTCAGCCTCACCCGCTGCAGCCGCATCCTCATCACCGAGGAACTCAACCTGTTTGCTGCGGAGCCCAGGCCGCAAGGCGGTCGGCGGAATTCCATTGTTAAAGGTATGTCACGCATCGTGCAGTCAAGGTCCTTCCGTAGCTGTACCTGGTATTTAGGGCGGGCCAGGATGGTGCGTTTGATTTGTGTATGTGCAGTATTGTACTGTACATTTACAATACCGTCTATACACGGTTCTGGCCGACCTGCTTGTGTGTGTATGTGTGTGTGTGTGCCTTCACCTGGATTTAGGACGTGATCTTGTAAGGAGGTGATCTCAATGCCTGCATCGTTTTCCTTCCTTGGCTGTTCAGTTTGTTTTTCGCAAATGCGTGAACGCCCGCAAAATATTGAAATGGCACAAGCCCCGGACCCTGTTATACATTAATCAGAACACCTGTTTTGTAGTTGTTCTAGATCCTCTCTTCCCTGAGAAGGCTCTCTCCTGTTGGTCCGTGGTCAGGCTTCGCCAGTGGTCAGGCCAGTCAACTTAGAAACACACATCCTCTTCACCTGCAAACTGTGATAGAAGGCACAGGTATTCGGTGTCAAGTACTGTGTCAAGCACCCCGCTCTTCTATTCCGCTCTTTTATTCCGCCCTATTTTTTTGCTCCCGAGGGGATGCTAAAGTAGGAATCTTAATATCTAGGGGTGGCCAGAACCGTATATGCACACCGTATATAACCGTACGTAAAGTAATTTCCCTGCTAAATTACCGTATATACACCATATATGCGTATGCATGTATGGTTTTGGCCAACCCTATTAGCATTCTTCTGTAGCTTTAGTGAGCAGGATTGAGGCATCACTCACACTTTTTTGAAACACCAGTGATCTCAGCATTAGTAAGCATTGTCGTAGACACCGGTAAGCACTCATTTATAGGGTTGGCCAGAACCGTATGTGACCGTATATATGGTGATTTTCCTGCCAAAAAAACCGTATGCACACCGTATATATGATATATATGGTTCTGGCCAACCCTACTCATATCACTAGTGAGCATCTCGTACAACGTCAGAGGGCGTTCTTTTGATTTGTGGGCAATTTATTGCGGAGCTTACCTACACAACCATGTAAGATCCGACCAATCTGTTGTGCGGTGTATGTTCTTGTGCGGAACCTACACAACCATGTAAGATCCGACCAATCTGTTGTGCATTGTATGTTTCTTGTGCAAAACCAACATGTCCGCGTAAGAGCGACCAATTTGTTGTGCAGTGTGTGTTCTTGTGCTGAACCAACACGACCGCGGAAGAGTGACCAATCTGTTGTACAGTGTATGTTCTTGTGCGGAACTCACACAACCGTGGAAGATCTGACCAATCTGTTGTGCGGTGTATGTTTGTTGTTCAGAGCTTATATGGCTGTGTAAGAGCCGACCAAACTGTTGTGTATGTAGTGTATGTATTCAAGTTAAGGACTTTTTGTGGCTATGGTCCTTCTTCACCCATTGACAGGGTCAGGCGAAACCATATTCATTCAAACTTATATCAATTCATTCAGTGGTGCCTACACAGACTTTTAAGCCACACAACACAGTCATCTACGGCGCTGGCTGATCAGTTGTTTGCTAAAAAGTAAAACTGTCTCTTCACAGGTCCCCTACACAAGTCCATGAAGGCAACGGTCAAAGACATAAAGGAGGATGAGCAGGTCCAGCCACCGATGACTGACCACATTCACAGGTATGCCCACAGTTGTTCAGTTCAGAGTTGTCCAGAGTTGTCCAGTTGCCCAGAGTTGTTTAGATGTCCAAAGTTGTCCAGAGCTGTCCAGAATTGTTCAATTGTCCAGAGTTGTCCAGAATTGTCCAGAGCTGTTCAGTTGTCCAAATTTGTTCAGAGTTGTCCAGAGTTGTCCAGAGTTGTTCAGTTGCCCATAGTTGTTAGTTGTTCAGTTGCCCAGAGTTTTTCAGTTTCCCAGAGTTGTTAGTTGTTCAGTTGCCCAGAGTTGTTAAGTTGTCCAGAATTGTCCAGAGCTGTCCAATTGCCCAGAGTTGTTAAGATGTCCAAAGAGAGAGTTGTTCAGTTGTCCAGACTTGTTCAGTTGTCCAGAGTTGTCCAGAGTTGTGTAGTCGTTTCAGGGTTCAGGCCATATGACAGGTTTGCAAACTTTCACGCATTTTAAAGAGCCCTAAGAATGCCGTTTGCAAGCTATTCAAAGTTCGTCGAACTTTGGGTCGCAACTTTGGGTCCAAAAACTGCAGTCCAAAATACAGGAAAGAGCCGTGTGTAGTCGTTTAATGTACTGATTAATCGTGTGCTGATTATATATCCTCAGGACATTGTGAATGTGTTTTGGAAAGCACAACCATGGGAATTAGCAACATTCTCCATTCTGAATATTGCATATGGGTTATAGCACGAACAGCTCGAAACTCACAAACTCAAGAAGGGCCTTAGCCACCAACAAAACGAACTGAACATTTTCTTTAGGAGGGGGTGGTTCCTTTCCCGCACTGGAGGAATTTTGTAGCACCCAGCACCAAATCTGTTACTTTAATTAATGTGGGGAGTGGTCTTTCTCAATGCCTGCCTACCTCGCTTCCTCTTGTCTTGTCTTGCATGTGTATATGATGCACAATTGTGCAGTGCGTGGGCAGGCAGGGCTTCTCTTGTGTCCTGTGTTGTGTGCGCTCACTCGTGTGCCGTGCTCTCATCCGTGCACTGTGTGCTGTGTTGTGTGTGTGTGTGTGTGTGTGTGCTGTGTTGTGTGTTGCGCTCTCTCTCATGTGTCGTGCTCTCATCCGTGTACTGTGTGCTGTGTTGTGTGTTGCGCTCTCTCTCATGTGTCGTGCTGTCATCCGTGTACCGTGTGCTGTGTTGTGTGCGCTCACTCGTGTGCCGTGCTCTCATCCGTGCACTGTGTGCTGTGTTGTGTGTTGCGCTCTCTCTCTCTCATGTGTCGTGCTGTCATCCATGTACCGTGTGCTGTGTTGTGTGCGCTCACTCGTGTGCCGTGCTCTCATCCGTGCACTGTGTGCTGTGTTGTGTGTGTGTGTGTGTGTGCTGTTTTGTGTGTTGCGCTCTCGCTCATGTGTCGTGCCGTCACGTGTGTGGCGTGTCACATGCTGGTATGTTGTTTTTACAACAGCCACATAAGCAAAGGCTCTCACCCACCCTTCAGTGACCACACTGTTTGCGCTGCTTCTAGCTGTTCACCACACCTGTGTTCTATTTGCGTGCCACATGTGTCTGTTGGTGCACATGCCCCCCACACACGCGCGCACACACACACACACACATACACACACACGTCTTCGTAATTGTATGGCGCGTGCGTCAATGCTTACGCATGTCTTGGTGTCATGCCACACACGTCTCTTTGTGATTAGGATGCCATGCCGTGTATGTCCTTATAACGCTGGTGGGTGTAACAGCTCCACAGTTTGCAGCAGTGTGCAGATCTAGGGTAGCAGATTTATGGTAGCAGATCTAGGGTAGCAGTGAGCAGATCTAGGGTAGCAGTGTACAGATCCAAGTAGCAGGACTGCCTGGCAGGACTGCCCCTCTTTCCCCTCTGTTATGCAATTGCAAATTCTCACGCCGTGGCGCCTGTACGTGGGTGCATGCGATCGTGCACACACTTATTACATGCACACACACACTCGCACACTCGCACACTCGCACAACACACACATACACACACAGAACACACATACATATGCACACATGCAGGTGCCACACCATGCCTGTCAGCGCGATGACCGGCAAAACACACACACACACACAACACACATACATACACACACAAACACACACACAAACACACTCACACATACATACATACACACACAAACACACACACAAACACACGCGAAATGCACACACATATATAAATGCACACACATACACACAATCACACGCACACACAAAATACACACATATAAATGCACACTTGCAGGTGCCACACCATGCCTGTCAGCGCGATGACCGACATAGCACACCAGATCCGGAGAGAGAGCGAGGATGTGGAGGGAGGGGAGGAAGGAAGGGAGGGGGAGGATGGTAGTGAGCGTGAGGGTCGCGGGTCTACGAGTAGAGCAGGAGGGAGTGAGCGTCCTTCTGGCATTTCCCAAAGGTAATATAAAAAGAGAGTCCAAAAAGGAAAAAGGAGTGGCAACCGCACAGAATCGTGATTTTCAGATGGGCAACATGCACATGTGTACACAAACGCGCACTCATACACTCACACGCGCACACACACGCACACACACTAGCACACACACACTAGCACATTATCCTGCTCAGGAGGGACCGAGGGGGCAGCGGTAGGCGCTCCCCACACACCTGCATGCACATACATACGTACACCCTCGTGCACGTACCTATACACAGGGGGAGGGACCCAGGGGTGGACAGTGGTCATTTAACACGCTTACACACACATATATATGTATATGCTATATACACACATGTATATACTCACACACACATATATATATGTACATATATGCACACCCACCAAATACTCACCATATATACATATATGTACACCCACTATATACTCACACACACATGTACATGCACACATATGCACAAAACACTCACCCACTATATGCTCACACACATGTATATATATATATATATAAATATGCTTATCCACTCATTCTTTGCGCTAGCTTGACGGCAGCAATATTCTATGTGTGTAGGCAGAGGCTAATGTGCATTCAGACACACGCACACACACATGCACACACATGCACACACATGTACACGCACACACGCACACACATGCACACATACACATGCACACTCACGCACACTCTTGCGCATACCTGTACAGGAAAGAACAAGGGGGTGGCAGTGAGCGCTCTACAAAGGCACACACACATGCACACAAGCGCACACTCTTGCGCATACCTGTACAGGAAAGAACAAGGGGGTGGCAGTGAGCGCTCCACAAAAGCCTCAGGCGTGTCTTCATTCAGGAGCAGGGTGCTCAACCTCGGAGGGGGAGAGAGTGAGCGGGCGTCACGTGCCTCTAGGGCTTCCGCCTCCTCTCGCAGATTTGGTGAGTGGTTGATGATTTGTGCACTGCTGCTGGTGCATAGGGTGAGTGCATGTGCATGTGAGTGTGCATGTGTGTGTGTGTGCATGTGTGTGTGTGTGTGTGTGTGTAAGTGGCGCACACCAACAGCATCTGCATCCACACACATAGAGTGCTGCTCCTCTTACTACTGCTTGTGCATAAGGTGAGTGGATGTGCATGTTTGTGAGTGTTTGTGCATGTGTGTGTGTATGTGTATAAGCTGCGCACATCAACAGCATCTTCCTCCACTCACATAATTCTGCTCCTGTTACTGTTGCTCGTGCACAGAGTGAGTGGATGTGCATGTAGGAAGCGTGCATGTGTGTGTGTCTGTGTGTGTGTGTGTATGTGTGTGTGTTTGTGTGTGTGTGTATGTGTGTGTGTGTGTGTGTGCATTGCCATGGGCCAACTCCAAGGCCTCTGCCTCCATGTGCAGGTTTGATAGAGCACTCTCTGACATTCAAGCAAATGTGCTTAAATGAAAAGAAAGCTGCCTTGCAGGTTCTCAGCTGTTTTCAAGAGCCTGATGGGGGACAGGCAAATCAGGTGGAAAAAATGGCAACTGTTTTTTGTATCTGCTCTTAGCTGTGTTGTGTGAAATAATTTGCTCGCAGGCTCTGAGGCATCTCTCAGACTCGGCAGGGGTATTAAGAAGCAGGAATCAGTGATGGTTGTGTGCATCGCCACTGTGTGAAATTCATTTGCTCGCAGGCTCTGAGGCATCTCTCAGACTCGGCAGGGGTATAAAGAAGCAGAAATCAGTGATTGTGTGTATTGCCACTGTGTTGTTTGAATTTGCTCACATGCTCTGAGGCATCTTTCTAGACAGAAAAACTGGTGGAAAGACTAGGCTGCTCAGTACAAGCTATTTATAACATACTGTGTGCACGATCAGTGTGTGCTCATTTGATGCGTGCAGGCTCTGAGGTGTCGCACAGACATGGCGAGTGTGGTCAGTACAAGCTATTTATAACCAGGCTTGTCGAGTTGTACGGTATGATACGATTATGGTCTGTACGGTATGCACCGTACTTGTTAAATTACGGCGTACTACCGTATTTGTCACACCGTACTTTACCGTAATTACGGTAAAATACGGTACGGTGTACGGTACGGTGCCAAGATGGCACTGCCAGTGCAAAAATGGCCTCAGAAAAGCCCCTCCACCCCAAAACCTCCAATTTTTGCTCCTCGGTGTGCTCCTCCCATGTGCTGACGCCACACAATGCTTCCCTGAACGACCCTGAGGCTGGGTTGGGGCTGCATCAGCTCAGTTGCTGGCGCTGCCAGTGCAAAAATGGCCTCAGAATGGCCTCTTTGCCCCAAAACCTCCCATTTCCACCTCCAGCATGCTCCTCTTACGTGCTGACGCCACACAATGCTTCCCAGAACGACCCTGAGGCTGGGTTGGAGCTACATCAGCTCGGGGGCTGGCACTGTCAGTGCAATTTTGGCCTCAAAAAGGCCTCTCCGCCCCAAACACCTCCCATTTCCACCTCCAGCATGCTCCTCTTATGTGCTGACGCCACACAATGCGTCCCTGAACGACCCTGAGGCTGGGTTGGAGCTACATCAGCTCGGGGAAGGCCCAGCAGTGGCTTGCATGGAAAGTTAAAGTCGGACGCAGTACTTGATTCCTGGTTAATAATTTGTGTTTTATTCCTAAATGATTGTTGCTAAAAGACAAGGAATGTTTTGGGCCGAAATTGGAGCCAAACGGCCAAATTACGGTCAACATCGTGCTGTACGCTGGCACCGTACTGTACGGTCGGACACCGTCTTTTCAAACAGACCATACTTGCACCGTATTGTACGGCGTATCACGGTACGGTACTTAATTACGGTCAAGAAAGCTGAAGTACGGCGTATCTCGACAAGCCTGTTTATACCACGCCGTGTGTGTCTATTGTGTATATGTTTGATGCGTGCAGGCTCGGAGGTGTCGCACAGACTTGGCGAGTGTGTTCAGTACATGCTATGCATTAACACACCGTGTGTATGACTTGTGTATATGTTTGATGCGTGCAGGCTCTGAGGTGTCCTTCAAATTGGGGGGGGATGGCACCCTGCGCAAGGCCACAGGCAATTCCACTAAGGGCAACCCCTCTGAGCGCGGCTCCCACGCTGGGGAGACGTCTTCGGTGCGTGCTGTTTGGTGTCTGTGTGTGCTCGTGTGTGTGTGTGTGTGTGTGTGTGTGAGTGTGTGTGTATGTGTGTGTGTGCGTGTGTGCGTGTGTGTGTATTTGTGCATGCAGCGTTGTGCTGTGCATCTTGCTGTAGTGACGTGCAATGCAAAGGTAATGCCCAAACTGCACTCATGTGCGCTTCTTTTTTGGATTTTATTACCTTCAAAAAACTCAGCTCTTCTGCTCCGTTTCAATTCTGCAAAGCTGCATCATATTACAAGAGCGTCCCTTGTTAATTCGAGAATTCTGCAATTTGCTCGGCTGGTGCTCCGTGGAGGTTTGTGACTAGCAGTGTCTATTATTTTGTGCAGTGCACACGTGCAAACCCACACACGCACACACACTCAACCACACGCACACACACACGCTCACACACACCCTTGCACAAACACTCTCATGCGTCCACTGAAGTGAAGAGTTAACGAAACGCACACACCCCACTCTCCCCCTGCAGAACCAGCAGCAGCGCAGCAGCAGCACGCGCAACGGCAGCGCACGCACGCACGACACAATGAGCACGAGTGCGCGCACAGGCAGTGCGCGCACTTACGACACCGGCAGCAGCAGCATGGGCCACCAGGCTAGGCACACAGGTAATTGGAGCGTACGCACGCACGCAAGCACGCACGCACAACACAATGAGCATGAGTGCGCGCACAGGCAGTGCGCGCACTTACGACACCGGCAGCAGCAGCATGGGCCACCAGGCTAAGTACAAGCAGGGAACTGGATCGACGCACACACTCAATTCACACACACACACACGCACACACACACATACACACACACGCACACACACACACACACGCACACACACACACACGCACATACACACTCACACACACATACACACACGCACACGTGAGCACATGCACACATGCACTGGCTAATCTAGCACCAATAGGGCTGGCCAGTTTCATGTAAACGTGGCGCTTAGGTCTGTACCGGTTAAATCCTCGCAGTCTATATATGCCTGGCCAAGGTCGGCCAGGTCCTCCCAGGCTATATGCGCAGGTCCACATCAGCCAGAACAGCGTGAAGCACCATTACGTATATGCACACACACACACACACACACATACACACACATACACTAGTTGCACATGTTTATATCAGCCTGATCATTGCAGCTTATATCAGCACGTCCATACTCTATCATCACAGGACAGGTTTGTGCAGGCTAAATGCACAGGTGCCTATTCTGACAAGCTTTATGCTGGACAGCCACCTAATGCCAATCTGGCCAGGTCCATTGCACAAATCGTGAAAATGTGATTTTTTGTTAAAAACTGGCCAGTTATTTCTCCTCACAGTGGCAACCATGTCTTACCTTTGGTTGATGGCTTCCAACCTAGCACAGGCAGCTTCTTTCGTACACAGGCAGCCCTTTCTCAGTCTGAGCCAATCGCTTGCAATAGCACAGGCAGCTTCCCTCGCATGGACACCTCCTTTTTGCTCTCGGCCAATTGTTTATAACAGCACTGGCAGATTTTTTTCCCTCTTGGCTGACCATGCGCATTCAACGCAGGCAGCTTCCCTCGCATGGACACCTCCTTTTTGCTCTCGATAATCTGTTTGTAATAGCACAGGCAGCCTTTTCTCCCTCTTGGCCGACCATGCGCATTCAACGCAGGCAGCTTCCCTCGCATGGACACCTCCTTTTTGCTCTCGATATTTTGTTTGTAATAGCACAGGCAGCCTTTTCTAACTCTTGGCCGACCATGCGCATTCAACGCAGGCAGCTTCCCTCGCATGGACACCTCCTTTTTGCTCTCGGCCAATTGTTTATAACAGTACATTCAGATTTTTTCAATCTTCGCCATTCATTTGCAACGATGCAGGCAGCTTTCCTCGCATGGACAGCATGGGCGAACAGTCTGACAGCACGGGACGAGCCAGCACGGACAGGCCCAGTACTGTTGTGGTCACCAGCAGGAGCCAGCAAAGTGCCGCACTTCCCTCACATGGTGGGGCTGCAAGCTGACGCACGCGTGTGTGTGTGTGTGTGTGTGTGTGTGTGTGTGTGTGTGTGTGTGTGTGTGTGTGTGTGTGTGTGGTGTGTGTGTGTGTGTGTG
>Ga0307963_1004704_pt1 | contig 10809 bp, 10 predicted proteins | sample OrgLakmetagen594_FD_201829 | JGI IMG/M metagenome (GOLD analysis project Ga0307963, IMG submission 201829) | Saline water microbial communities from Organic Lake, Antarctica - #594 | ecosystem: Environmental > Aquatic > Non-marine Saline and Alkaline > Saline | place: Antarctica: Organic Lake...
AGAGTGAAGAGGGGGGCAGTGAGGAGAGGGATGGGGAAGATGATGGTGAGATGATACTTGAGTTAAGAAAGACTAGAAAACCAGTGCCAGTTGATGTACAATGTACAATGGATGACAGAGTTCAGCAGAACCAGACTCAGTATGATAATTCTCAGTGCACTTGGACAAAAACTATGTTAATGTGTTATGGAATGCACCTCTGAGTCCCTTGGTGCGGTTCTGAGGGCCCCTGCGGATTGGTGCGGCAAGCACTGAATTATATATTGAGAGGGGTGCGGATTGGTGCGGACAGGGTAAAAATAACTCTTTTTTTGAGGGGTGCGGAACGAGTACATGTCCCTACGGTATATAAACTCAGCTTCTTTTGCTTCCAATTGCTACAAGCTGTTTTAGACCTGTGCACTAGCGCTGGAAAGTTGGATTTTTGCCTGCCATCACGGTGCCAACCATAGTTCTGTTGTACAATAAATTCCAGGGATGTGTCATACGGTCTTGACCTGTACGCTCGCCTGTACGCTGCCAGGCCTTATGCTGCACAGTTGCTGCTCGCCTTGGGGTCTGGCCACAATTGCGGACGTGCATGGGGGTGCCTGCCGACTTCCTCTTCACGCGCGATTGACATCCCCATCATCAGAAAACTAAACCTAGACGCTGACTAGAGACCCTGGTCTTCAATCAGCGTTTAGTTTTAGTTTTCCCATCGTCCCTGCCCCAAACCTTTGCTTCTTGCTGTATTAATTAGCAGGTATGTGTGTCAACGGCCCAGATGCTAGCTTTCTTGTAATTCTTCTAGGAAAGCTTCAGCTAATTAGCCAGTTCAGTGTTTCTCAAGTTTTTCAGGCGGCTTTCTCTCTGCTCATATCTTTCAGGCAGAGTGTTTGGGAAATGTGTTCGTCTTTCCTGGATGGTTGGCCATGTGTAAATTCCCTGGGAATGTTGGAATGTTCAATACGGTAAAATACGTGTTATTCCAATTCTTTTCCAATATATTATACGGTATTATTATTTTATAAAATAGCATTGGAAGCTCGCTGAAAGGCCGTTTCCGGGGCGGAAATTGCCTGAAAAGCCAAAATTCGGCAAATTTCGCCATGTTTCGCAACCGAAGAATATGGCCTGATTTGTTCAATACGGTAAAATAAGCGTTAAATACGATACGGCGTATTATAAGAATACGCCGTATGACACATTCATGGCACATCCCTGGTAAAATCCATACTATGGTCGGCCAAAACACGGTCGACCAAACCGTACAAGACAGTATTTTGACCGTGTGCCAGAAATTCAGCCCAAAACATTCATCTTTTTGCAACAATTGCTTATTATTTAACTACAGATTACATAAATGACAGTGCTGTCTGACTAAAGAATTTCCATGCAAGCCACTGCTGGGCCCTTCCCCTGAGCTGATTCAGCCTGAACCTAGCCTGGGGGTCGTGCAAGGAAGCATTCCGTGGCGTCAGCACATGAGAGGAGCATGCTGGAGGGGAGAATAGGAGGTTTTGGGGTGGAGAGGCCTCTCTGAGGTTATTTGTGCACTAGCAGTGCCAACTTGGCACCGTACCATACACTGTACAGTACACTGCCGGTAATTACGGTGAGTTCCGGCCCTCCTTAATCGTAATTACTCTGTAAATATTGCGGTGCAGAAAAAAGCGTACTGTACTGTACAGCATACAGTGCATAGACCTGATACTACAACAAGCCAATAGTAAAGGCCTTGTACGTGGGGTGGAGGATGGGTCATAAGAAAATTATGTTTGCCTTGCAGTCACCAGGAGAGCCATCCTTCCTTATTCCCTCGTAAAAGGAATATCCAAATCCTTCCTTTTCATTGAACGCTAAAAAATAGTGTGCACAATATCCAGGAGTTTAGCCCCTTGCTAGAGTCCTAAAGTGGCTTCAGTGGTGGTGAACGAAAGCACGATTAGAGTGAAATGTACATCAGACCAAAGGTGCAAGAAGACATGTAGAACCACATGGACTCAAATTTGCCGACACATTGCAAGCTGAAATGCACAGCAATGAGCACGCAATGGGCCTCAGCCAAGTTACGATTAAGGTACCACACAGGGCATGCTCACAGCTGAAAGGCTCGAGCCTGGACATGAAACAGTTGCCTTGTTTTTGGCGGCACCTTTCTCTCAGTCAGTCCTTTTAGAGGTCAAAAGCATTTAGGATGAAGAACAGCAATCGTTTTTTACACAGCGGGCGAGCGCTAGCAAAGAGAACAGGCACCATGCTGCCGTGTCTTCCAGGCAAGTAGCTTTCGTTGTCTTTTCGCTCGCCTAGATGTTCTAGACGCAAAACCAAATTGAAGCCTGCCTCTTACCTGTATCCTAGCCAAAGCACTGGAAAGACCACCGACTGGGTCTTGGTTCTTGCTGTTGTATTGCGTGGGCAAAGACACCTGCAGCAGCAGCGGAAGCAGCAGCCTTGTTGAAACCAGCATTAGTCGTGTTGATTTACATTACGCATGCTGTCGTGTTGATTTACATTACGCATGCTGTCGTCCTAGAGCAAGTTAAGCTTACGGTGACCCTAGGCACAGTCTTGAGTTACACGATTGTAGTTGAAAGCACTGAAACTGATTCCAAACAGGTAAGAATGGCACCGTACAGATCTTTGCCAGGGGCAGTAGCCGTTGAGAAAATGTAAAGAAAACGAATGGAGAACCCGGCAATTGGGCTCAATGGCAATGAAGGCGCTGGTAGATTGAGAAGCAATTTAAAAGGCCGGTGCTGTAGCGGCAGTGTTGTAACGGTGGTGAGCTGACAACCGCCACAAAGCATTTCTTTTTGGAGAGTACTCATTCCGCGGAAGCTCTTTAGCGACAACTCTTTAACCTAACCCCTGCATCTCCATCCAATGCATTGATACAGTTTCCTTTGACCCGGAATGTACCAACAGGAGCCAGCAAGCACACTCCTCTTCCCATACACAGCCGGTACTATTGGTTTGCGCACCTGCTGGTTGTCGTTCAGGATGACAATCATGTTCTTGTCCAAGAAACCAGCGTGATTCATGGCCTCGTATGCCATGCCACCCGTGATGGCACCGTCTCCAATGACAGCAACCACCTGGAAAGCCAGCGGGAGGCAAAGGAGGTTGGAAATTGCTGTGCTTGTCACATTGGTACAATGCGTGCTGTAGTGGACAGTCAAAGCGAAGCTCTGAAAGCACCCGCACTGAGCCCCTGTGAGGTCTCTTCGTGTGAAACAACTGCATAAGATTGTTTGAGCATGGATTATACTTAATAACTAGAGTGTGTTACGTGAAGGTGCTGTGAGTCTCAAGAACTTGCATACATTGTTTGTGACACAAACATTACGTGGGCATCGGTATCGATTGTGGAGGTGTAATCCATGAAAGCAACGCACTTGCGTATGGGATTTGGCGCATGCACACCTGATTATTCCTGCCCTTGGTATCCCTTCCCACAGCCATACCCAAGCCAGCACTAATTGACGTGGAGCTGTGGCCAGCTCCGAAAGGGTCATACTCACTCTCTGCGCGCTTGGTAAAACCTGGAGGCAGAGAATGATTGGGACCTTAAACAAACATTGCGGCTCTGTGGTGTGCGCTGGAGTGCATGCCTGCAAATTTGAATAATGCTGCGCTCAATAAGCACCTGCTTGCTGTGTGCGCATGTGGTGTGGTATGTGCAAGTACGTACATACATTTGTACCTGTATAAAACACACTAATTACAAGCCGCGTGTCATAAGCCCGCCAGGGCGTCACCAGCAAATATCCTGAACGGTGCAACGCTACATTCAGGTTCCGAGCAACTTCAACCCTCTCTGATGATAAATCGTAATTCAGCATTTTGCTCAGCAATTTTGTTAAGCCAGGTCCGGCGGAACAAAAAATTTCCAGGGCTCCTCAGCTCATCTCAGATCAGCTTCAGCGAGACACAAACCGGCCCAAGTCAAAATCTTGATTATTCAGGAGTACGCCTGCCATGGCACGGGAACCCAACATGCAGCATGCAGGCCGCAATTTACGGTTCACGCGTGAAGGACGTGTTGAGAAGTGCCCAAATGATATATTTTATTGCATGTGTGCGTTGCTGACGATTGCTACGTAATGATTCCGCCAATCAAACCCACTGAAATCCACGAGAACAATACTCTTGGGCTAAAGTAACGGATTCGCTTCGCGATTGGCTGGGATTTCTCTTAATTTCATTTGATTCACATTTATGTCCAAAGCGCATCCGCTCCGCTCCAGTCAGATTAAGCTTGCATGCCTCTGCCCGCCAGCAATCAACCAATGCACGCGGCATAAATCCTCCACCTATAACACGCTAGCTGGGCTTGTCTGCCATTACAGCGCGGAAATCGGCATAAGTTTGCTCGCGGCCCCCCTTTCCCTGCTGAAAATTGCTCAGCAGCACTAAATACTTGCTTGCTTGCCATGCCCCACCCACCCCCCCTTCACCTTGCCTAAAAATGCTCAGCAGCATACACACTATATCTTGCTTGCTTGCGTTCCCTGTCACACCCACCCAACCACCCTCCCTTCACCCTGCAAAACAAATAAATGCTCAGCGCATTATTATACAAATTTTGTACCGGAAGGGCCCTCCCCATATCACGGCTTGTCAGCTACCGAAATAATTCACCAATCTCAAAGGGTGAAGATGTGCAATTACACACGTGCATTAGCGCGCGTATATGTGTGTACACCTTTTTCTATGTGCGTGCATGTGTCTGTGTGCACAAGCGTTACCATCTGTGCGTGTGTGCGCAGGTGTGTGTGCATGTGCGTGCGTCTGTGTGTGTGTGTGTGCGTGTGTGTGTGTGTGTGTGCGCGCGCGTGTGTGCGCGTGTGAGAGAGTGAGAGAGAGAGAGAGAGAGAGGGAGAGGAAGAGGGAGAGGGAGAGAGAGAGAGAGCGTGAGAGAGAGAAAGAGAGCGTGAGAGAGAGAGCGTAAGAGAGAGAGCGTAAGAGAGAGAGAGAGAGAGAGAGAGAGAGAGAGAGAGACAGAGAGAGACAGAGAGAGAGAGAGAGAGAGAGAGAGAGAGACGGAGAGAGAGAGAGAGAGAGAGAGAGAGAGAGAGAGAGAGAGAGAGAGAGAGAGAGAGAGAGAGAGACAGAGAGAGACAGAGAGAGAGAGAGAGAGAGAGAGAGAGAGACGGAGAGAGAGAGAGAGAGAGAGAGAGAGAGAGAGAGAGAGAGAGAGAGAGAGAGTGAGAGAGAGAGAGAGTGTGTGTGTGTGTGCGCGTGCGTGCGTGCGTGTGTGCGTGTGTGTGTGTGCGTGTGTGTGTGTGTGAGCGTGTGTGCTTCCTCCTCACACATGTCAGAGCACACATACATACCTGACAGGCCATTGGTGGTGCGGATGGTGTTCATTTTGTCGCGACGCCCGGTCATGATCTTGTGCACGTACGCCTGGTGCCCCACGTCCCAGATGAACTTGTCCTCAGGTGCGTTGAACACGTAGTGCATGGCCACGGTCAGCTCCACCACACCCAAGCTGGCACTGAGGTGGCCTCCGGTCTTCGACACGCCATGCACGATTTCGGCGCGCAGCTCCTTGCACAGCTGGCGCAGCTGGGACGTGTTGAAGTTCTTAATGTGGACTGGGTAGTTCACGGTGTCTGTGGGGAGGGCGGACGAGAAAAAATATGCAAGCTCTTGGCCCGGAAAGGTCAGCTTTAAACACTTCTCATTGTAAACAACTATCTTCCTTACCCAGAAGAGGGGTGGGCGGGCCTTGCGTGTCCCAGGCATTAATCTCTTCCGTGGACAATCGAGTGTACTGGCCCTGTGTGCAGGTAACGCAGGAGCAAAGAGCAGATAGCAGCACAAGAGTCGTGTATGCTGCTGTGGAAGTGAGCATTGACGGACTTTGGTGTGTGTGTTGCAGCTGTTTTCCAGCTGCTCAGAAAGCGCTGACTCCCTTTCCCTGATTCTCCAGTCCTGCCGCTTGCTTACGTTGTAATAGTCTGGGTCATCTTCTTCGGTAGGGACGAGCGCGGAAGGGCGCTTCTGTGGTTCCGCGCGTGTCCTTCCACTCCGTCGAGTAACCCTTGCTGCTGCTGCTGCTGGGGGGGCCACTCCAACTGGCTGTGAGCAACAACAGCAGTGACCATGCTCAGCCTAGAGTGAGTGCAGCTGTGGCTGAGAAAGAGGGGAAGGGCAAAAGGACAGATCTCACTCACCCTCGGCTCCAGCACCTTGGAGGTAAGTCTAGAGCTGGCGGGGAGCAACATTATTGTGCCTAATTACACAGCAAACTGCAATTGCTCATAACCTGATGAAACTTAAAATGATTACCTAGTAGAGTTTCCGGAATTTTGAGAGTTTCCCGCCTCATCCCAACGCACGCAACAGAATAAACTAAAGCTGCTACAGTCATGTGTTTGAAACTCTAAACTCTGGCAGGGGGCAGAAAAATTAGCATAGCGTACATCATCATATCACTACAGGAATACACTTCAGTTGCAGTTCGGCACTGCAGCTCTCAAGCATTCAACTAAAGTAACCACTAAAACGCTACTAACACACAGATGTTCTGGCAGGGGTGGCCGATCTTTATGTTATCCTGGCTGGTTGACATTTTATACACTAGGCAAAGGCACACGTTGACACTCATCAATAACTTTTTCCGGAGGGATTTGACTGAGAAAAGGCCTGGAGGTATCCATTTTGCAGCCAGTAGACACCTACTCCCACGCCACTCTATCAAATGGCACCAATTAACTTCAACCTGAAGCTGACGATTAATAATAAGCACCAGAGCTTTGTGATCTAGTTAAGCCACCCGGCATACAAACGAATCAGGGAAAAACGTGCAAGTAGGGCACCTACACCCTAAAAAGATGCATTTCATGGGATTGGCTTATTAATTTGCAAATTTTGCCAACCACTTATTTCATTCCGTTTCTTGTTTAACCTCAACAAACTGGATTACACCGAACGGAAGTGGTTAGCGTGATTGTCAGCAAAGCATGGGGTCACACCACAGCCAGTCGGACACGATTGAATTGCAGGTTTTGAGCTTAGCTGCTGTGTAGTTTACAAAAAGCGACGAACCTGAAAGCTGCACATCAGGGGAGACAAAACCTGCGGCCTACTTTTTTCCTGATCTCTATGCTCCTCTGTTTCTTTTCCTTGGCTTTCAACACGGGTCAGGTCTTTGCAAGCTATGTCCCTTATTTCCTATAGGGGCCAATCAAAGGTCATCGCTTGCTTTTAGTCAAGGTAGTTTCTCAAATTAGGGTTCCGTTTGAATTGAAACTATTTGTTGGGAGCTTGTTTTGGTGTCCCTATTTGCTTGCCCCGCCCCTCCAGTCTTTATCCAGACCATTTTCCTGCCGTGCAGATCCCAGTGTTATCTTGTTATTTGCTGTCTGTAGACCCCGTCTCCTGTTTCCTCCCTCTTTTATCCTAAACAGGAAAAGTACACAGGCAGTGAAAAACCACTCCCCACATTCCTTAAGGAGATGGAGCCACTTTGGTACTAAGTATTGTATAACTCTTCATCTTAAGAGGCTTGGCCTGAACCCTGCTTCTAGTTAGAGTTTGTAATGGTACTGGAAAGGGCACGTCTGGTATGGACAAGTTTAGCAGTGAATCGAGTTGGTTTACAGGGTTTGCAAGGAAAGGCCTTCAGTCAAAGCGTGCGACTGCTCATTTCATGTAGAAAAATCTAGTCTGTTGTGGTGGTGGTGGTGCAAAAAAGTAGAAACTTGCTATGCTCTTGCCTCTGAAAGTAAGGACACATATCTCCTGCGAAGAGACACTGTATGGGGGTGTGTGCAGTGGAAAATAGCTTGCTGTTCATTTTGGACATCATCATCAGCCTCAAACAAATCACAGGTAGGGTAGAACCGTGGGTTCCATGTAGCGGTCTCAAAGCAAGCAAAGGGTGTGGACACGCAATCTGAAATGGGCAACACTGCGAATGACATCTCGTGGAAGGTCTAGGAATATGTACTTGGGAAAGCTGTAGGGAGAACGAGTAGCCAGAGACTTTTTGGGGGGCAGTGCACACCGTCTGTTATAAGTTATAAGTTATAAGTGAGAAATTTGCTGTTTTGCTCTCGTGGCAGCCATCAGAATAGGGTGTCCAAAACTCCAAGTGTCTCTCTCTGAGGTCCGCAACAGCCGCAATGGTCAATGATATTTTTGTCACACACCATGCCCAGGTATTTGAATGTGTCGGTGTAGGATAGTTGCGTGCCGTCATAATAGAGAGGAGGCAGGCGGCTGTCAGACCTGGAGTTGAAACACATCACCTCAGGATTTTATGTGTTCACCATAAAAGATTTCCTGTGGGCATAAACTCTGAGTCTGTTGAGCATGGTCTGCAGCTGGTCATGGACATTGGACAGTAGAGAGGTTAGGCCCTTTTTTAAACGTATCCCATAACGTGAATTCAAAAAAAGTATCTCACGTGCAGAGCTAGCAGCTATAGCAGCCGCTGTCATTCACGGCTACTCTCATGTAGCCACAGATAGCCTAACCTCAATATACCAAATTGAAAAGCAGCTCTCACACCCAAGCCTCCACCACCACCGCATCCAGGGAGATGTCCTCAAATCCAATGCCAAAGCATTCCACCAGTCACCATCGCCCATTCATTTTCACAAAGTCAAATCCCACGCAGTTATTATAGGAAATGAATTTGCTTGCGCTCTTGCCTTAAAATCAATCACAACCTACTCTGACGTTGCGGATACCTCCACCAAAACAGCTGGCCCTGAGAGAAATACCTTCTACAGCATCTACTGGCTTGCAAAAGAATATGAAGTGCACCGAATCATTTAAAATCAACCAAACATAGCCCAGTCACCTACCTCATGGCTCTGGTACCCATCCAATTACCATGACGCCTTGCAAGCACAAATGCACCCTGTCCACAAAGTAGGAAGTGCCAATACCGTAGCAAACTACCGTGAGTACTACCAGACCCGTATCAAAATTGGCACTGCCAATGGAGGCGCCAGCAACGCTTACCCAACAGCGTCCTATGTCCCTATTAAAACCAAGTGCGTCATTACTAATGATAGTATCAAATAAAGAACAGGAATTCTATACATCCAAACGCATGCGATATGGTTTCAGCACTTAATAAGCCTAAATTGCCCCTTCTGCCCTCAACATGCATATCCTTTTTGGATGCCAACACACACACACACACTGAGAGACGCAACTTAGCATGCAGCATGATCTTCAAAGCTCTCAGCAAGACAGGCTCCTCCCTATGATCCTGCTTTGTCTGCATGATGTGTGTAGCTGCAAACGGCTGGCTATGCAAAGTCTTCAGATTTCCGATACAGCTGAAACTATGACTATACCAAAGTGGCTCTTTCCACCCCGCTTCCCAGACAAAAATAGGTTTTCTTCCAGCCGTTCGGATGCTGTACTAGTTGCTCCCATCTCCGCGAAAACTAAAAAGCAACAGACTAGCAATGAAGGGAATGGGGTTCTTAGGAGTGGCAGGGGGCAACTGAGGGAGTCCGGGGCAATTCTACAGCATCACCAGCCGCCACCAGCCGCCACCAGCAGAACCACCTTCTCCAGGCAGCATCGACCCAAAGATCTCAGTATTCTCCATCCAACATGACATTATACTTCAGCGAGATTGAGTACAACTTCTCGCCTTTTCTCCAACTTTCCTTCTCTTTATCTTGTTCCTCTTAGACGTTTCCCCTTTTGTCTAGCTAGGTGTAGTTTCAGGCTTTTTTCAAGCTTCCGCTCAGATGCCCCCTGGGGCATATATAGCGATATAACCTTACCTTACCTTACCTTCTTCAACGTGACATTCACTTCATCGAGGTCGAGTACTGTGAGGACACTAGACCGCAGAGCCAGCTGAGCGCCGCACAGGAACAGCACAAAGGCCTATGCTCCATCCTTCAAGGAGCCTCCATTACCCTCCAGGCTGTCAGATCAAATTACCGTCAATGCAACGTATAAGACTCAGGACGTCTACTAATTGCTCTGTCGCACGATTCGTCGCTGCCACTGATTGGGAGTGAACACCATCCTATTGAGTGTGGGTGGCACCATCTACAACAACACACACTAGAGATTTTTATGGAGCTGGGTCTTGATTCTCAAACAGGTACTAAGAAACTTGCTTCCAAGCTTCATGTTGGTCTCTAGGACACTTCGTCCTAGGCCTATGCATTGCTGGAAAAACTGAGTTCATTCTAACAATTACGCTGCCAAATTTGTCCATACACAGACGTGCCCTTTCCAACACTATTATCGACTGTCGTCAGTGGCCGGTTTCAGGTCAAGCTTGCAACCCTCCTGGTCTCTATTAATTTTTTCTTATTCTGTCGGTGGAGTTATACGGTTCCCAGTACCAAAGTGACTCCTTTTCCTTAATTGTTGTAGGCAGTGATTTTTTCTTATTCTTTTGTTAGTATTCAAATCGACTAGCAACTTGTTCAAACTCTTAACAAATCAAACTTGCCCCCTTTGCCCACAAGTAGACAGTGCCCTGCACATCCTCTCTGGTGCCAACACATACGCAAATAAGGAACATGATCACCGAAAGACACAACTTAGCATGCCACATGATCTTTAAGGCTATCAGCAAAACAGGCTCCTTAGGATCATGCGTTGTCTCCATGGATATAAGCAGCAACGAACGGATGACCATGCAAAATCTCCAGATGTTTGAAACAGCCGAAAGTAGAAATGTTCCCAAATGGCTCTTCGTAAGGTAAGGTAAGGTTACATCACTATATATGCCTCAAAGGGCATCTCAGCGGAAGTTTGGAAAAAGCCTGAAACTAAACCTGGCTAAACAAAAGAAATAGAGGAAACTGATGTATGAAGAAGAGA
>Ga0307963_1004705_pt1 | contig 10809 bp, 10 predicted proteins | sample OrgLakmetagen594_FD_201829 | JGI IMG/M metagenome (GOLD analysis project Ga0307963, IMG submission 201829) | Saline water microbial communities from Organic Lake, Antarctica - #594 | ecosystem: Environmental > Aquatic > Non-marine Saline and Alkaline > Saline | place: Antarctica: Organic Lake...
CCCAACGCAAGCATCGTGTCCTTGCATGCGCAAGAGCATGCACAAGGCAAACACCCAACGTAAGTAATGAGCCCTTGCATGCACAAGAGCATGCACAAGGCAAACACCCAACGCAAGTATTTAGCCCTTGCATGCACAAGAGCATGCACAAGGCAAACACCCAACGCAAGTATTGAGCCTTGCATGCACAAGAGCATGCACAAGGCAAACATTCAACGCAAGTACCGTGTCCTTGCATGCACAAGAGCATCCACAAGGCAAACACCCAACGCAAGTATTGAGCCCTTGCATGCACAAGCACATCCACAAGGCAAACACCCAACGCAAGTATTTAGCCCTTGCATGCGCAAGAGCATGCACAAGGCAAACACCCAACGCAAGTAATGAGCCCTTGCATGCACAAGAGCATGCACAAGGCAAACACCCAACGCAAGTATTGTGTCCTTGGATGCGCAAGAGCATGCACAAGGCAAACATCCAACGCAAGGTTTGACCAGAGGCAACCAAAATTCTTGTCCACTGGATCCTGCCCTTGCAAACACACAAGGGCATGCACACGTGAAGTACCAATGCCACTTACGTCACAGAAAGCAACTTTTTTGTTTTCCATGCTCACTCTGCTCTGCCCTTGCAAACACACGAGGGCATGCACACTACTAGTGCTCATGCAATTTCGTCACTGAAGCTCTCTGAAAAAGCAACTTTTTATATAATATTCTGTTACTTCCATGCTCACTGCGCCCTGCCTTTGCAAGCAAGGAAGAAACAGTAATCCCTTACTCACTCTGCTCTGCCATCGCTAGCCAGAAATGTGCAGACTTTCAACGCCATGTTTGCACGAACAGCGCCCGCTGAAAAAAAATGTGAAACTTTTCTGCCCACCTTGTTCGCTCCACTCTGCCCTTGCACATGAGGATGCGTTTGCGCTCGCCTTCATGCTCTGGTTTATGATCCACACTCAAATCTTTAGCCCGCCACCCAGCAGGCTTGCCTGACTGGCTGGCAGCTCTGAAAGGATGTGTGAGTGTGAGAGAGGGAGTGTGTGCGTGTGTGTGTGTGTGTGTGTGTGTGTGTGTGTGAGAGAGAGAGAGAGAGAGTGCACACGTGTGTACGACTGTGCATATGTGTGTGTATGTAAGTGTAAGAGAAAGAGAGAGTGCGTACATGCGTACGGCTGTGCATACGTGTGCTTCAACTTACGCGTGATTGCGGACTTGTCTACAGATAAACACTGACACACAGACAAGCAAGTGTTTTCATTCACACGCAAATACACACACACACGCACGCACACACACGCACACACACACAAACACGCACACACACACAAATACACACAAACACACACACAAACCCTGCAACCCACCACACCCATGCCATGACATCATAACGATGTCGCTGTAGTAGCCCCTGCTGCACCGCTGACACGAATACAGCAACCACACCAACTAAAAAAAATGCACTTTTATAGAAACCGCAACGGGTGGCCATCCACAGACATTTCTCATGTTTTGGTCAGATCATGACCCCCCTTTTTAATATTAGCCCACATCACTTTGCTGGCTTCCACCCACGCAGTGCTCTTTTCCTTGCGGCAAGCTGAGTGCAGGTGCCTTCTTTTCTATCAGCAAGCCCGGGCCCCCCTCCCTGTACCTATAATAGCCAACAATGCCACGCGAATCCCCCGCCCACGCAGTGGTCAGCTTCTTTCCTTGCAGAAGGCCAACCACGGCAGTGCTGCCGCTGTTCTCGGCGTCGATGCCACTGCTGCTGGATAGCAACGAGTCCACCTGCCGTGTGTGTGCGTGTGTGTGTAGGAGTGTGCGTGCGTGTGTATGTTTGCGTGCATGTGTGCTGTGCGTGTGTGCGTGTGTGTGTATGTGTATGTGTATGTGTGTAGAGGAGTGTGTGTGTCACGCTTGCCCCAATAGATCACGCACAGGCTTTAAGCACACAACCACACCTCATGGAAGGTGTTGACGTAAGCGTTGTGAGGCTTCTGCCGTCCCAGAAGCAGACAGCCGCGAAGGACGCCCGGCAAACTGCAGGGTCGTTGCGTGTGTATGTGGCTATGTGTGTGTATGTATCTATGTGCGTGTGTATGTGTCTATGCGTGTGTGCGTGCGTGCGTGTGTTTACGTGCGTGTGCGTATGTGTGTGTGGGTGTGTGTGTGTGCGTGTGTGTGTGTGCGTGTGTGTGTGTGTGTGTGTGTGTGTGTGTGCGAAGCATACGTTGTATGATGCATACAATTTTTAATGCGCATATGGTGAAGCCGGACTTGCATATGACACACGTAACATAGGATTGGCCAGAAACCGTACATTTACACACACAGGCAGGGTTGACCAGAACTGTATATAAACACACCGTATATGACCGTCTATTGGGGGATTTCCCTGCCAAAATTATCGTACATACACCGTATACCTATGGTTCTGGCCAACCCTACCTGTGTACGCTCCCCCCACACATGCATGTGCATTTACACACGCATACACACACACATACACTCGCTCACAGAACCAAGTTTTTGTACCCTCCCCCTGGCGCCTTAGATACACTGCAGAGTGCCTGCACTTGTTTGACACAAATTTGGCGGTAAAGCCACAGACAGCTACACACAAGCATACACGCGTGCACGCACACACGCACAAACACACGCACACACGCACGCATACACACACAGAGAGAAGTAAGTGCTGAGAATCTTGCAAGTGCTGATCTTCCAAGTGCACACCCAGCTCCAGGGCAAAGCAGCAGCAGCAGCAGCAGCAGCAGCAGCAGCAGCAGCAGCAGCAGCAGCAGCAGCAGCAGCAGCAGCAGCAGCAGCAGCAGCAGTAGCAACAACAAGAGCAGCAGCAGCAGCAGCAACAACAAGAGCAGCAGCAGTAGCAGCAGCAGCAGCAACCACATGAGAAGCAGTGGTGCACACCTGCTCTTGATGAATTCAGACACCCTGTGGCCCTCTGCCCCGTGCCCGTCCATCACACCAAACAGCACCTGGCTGGCGTTAACAAAGGGCTGCATGTGTGTGTGTATGAGCGTGTGTGTATGAGTGTGTGTGTGTGTGAGTGTGTGCATGCTTCTGTGAGCCAGAGTGTGTGTGTGTGTGTGTGTGTGTGTGTGCGTGTGTGAATGCACATGCATGTGTGGAGGGAGTGCAAGCAAGTAATAAACAACAGTGCATCAAGAATATCAACAATTGCTGCCACACATTGTTTACGGATCCTGGTGTACTCCTCTTTTCTAGTTGCATTTCCTGCAGCAAATCCAAACACACACGCATGCGCACATAAACACACACCCACACACACATGCACGCTCTCTCTCTCACTCACTCACTCACACACACACACATGCCACAAAACACAAGCACCTGCTGCACCTACTCACCTGCACCACCATGCATCTGTCTTGGTTGGCCTCCTTGTAGCCAGGGGCAAAGCCCTTGCGACTGATGGCAGCGATGCTCAGTCCTAAGCCTGCAGAAAGTTTGTGTTGTGTGTTGTGTGTGTGTGTGTGTGTGTGTGTGTATGTGTGTGTGTGTGTGTGTGTGCGTACGAGCGGTGTGCGTGCCTGTGTGTGTGAGTGTGATTGTGTGCGTGCGCGTGCAAGGGTGTGTGTTTGGGTGCAAGGGTGTGTTGAATTGTTTATGTGTGTGTTGAATTGGATGTCGGTTATGCTCTGAGCCCTGTTGCGTTCAGAGTTGTGACAATCGTGTCGGTGAGAGTATGTTGGTGGTCGTAATATCTGTGGCTGGCTGAGACCAGTCAGCAGCCAATCAACAAAACAACCTGGCTGAAAAGTACCCTTTCTGAATCCTTTTTAGATTTGTATTCTTTATAAGACGGTCAGATTTGGATGTTTCATATAAGGCCCTGGCTTACCTCTCACGTATACCTGTTATAAACGCATGACCTTTTGAGTTTGTCAGTCGAATTATGAGGAATTTTAAAAGTAGCATGATCTCGACACACACACGCACACACACACACACAAAGCGCATGAATGAAGGGTGCTTGGCGCTTGGCCCATACAATATGGTTAATGCATCATATATGTTTGCATGCGTTTGAAAATTCCGTGAATCGAGCAGCTGAATCGAGTTTAGAATTGACAATACACCGTGCTCTCGCGTGTGTAACGCCTGCGTTTCTCCGTCGGGCTACAGACACATGCATGCAAATGGTTTTTACCTGTGGGGTCGGCCAGGTACGTGTGTACATAGCACAAATTACTTGACCATATAAGTGGAGAGTCAGCTGCCTAAAGAATTTGTATACCCACGTAAACTGTATCTATTTAAGTGGTATGCACACAGTCCTGGCCGGCACTAAGTATGCGCAGCCTAGAGAAGCTCCACACACTACTTTTGATGTATGGATACTACCGTACTTTTGCGGACTCATCCTGGTGCCTAAGTTTCATAAATATTAAACGTAACCCCGGGTAACTCCGGAGCCTCAAAATAAACATTTTAGCCATTCCCGCACAAATCCCGGTGGGCATTTACCCCAGGCAGTGCTGCGTGTGTGAGTATGCGTGCACATGCACATGTATGCGTGCGCATGTGTGTCGTGCTGCAGGTGCTGGGGCAGGTGCTGGGGCGCATGTGTGTCGTGCTCCAGGTGCTGGGGCGCATGTGTGTCGTGCTGCAGGTGCTGGGGCTGCTGCAGGTGCTGGGGCAGGTGCTGGTGCTGGTGCAGGTGCTGGTGCTGGGACGGGGCCTTCTCCGCTCATCACTGTTCACTCACCGACAAAACTTAATTTTCGCCAATCCCCCGCAACCCCAGAGCCTCAAAATAAATATATATTAAACGATACCGGAACCACCCCGGAGGGCAAAACACGTTATTTACCCGGGATGATATCGGAAAGGTACGGTATACAACTGGCGCTAAGAGTTCAGACGAGCCCGATGCTGCGATTGACCTGCACCGCCCTTAACTTGATCCCAACTCAAATGGCCCCCTGCCTGCACGCACGCTGCGCTAACGCTGCAGACACGCTGCGCTAACGCTGCACGCACGCTGCGCTAACGCTGCACGCACGCTGCGCTAACGCTGCACGCACGCTGTGTCAACGCTGCACGCACGCTGCGCTAACGCTGCACTTATGCTGCGCTAACGCTGCACTTATGCTGCGCTAACGCTGCACGCACGCTGCGCTAACGCTGCACTTATGCTGCGCTAACGCTGCACGCACGCTGCGCTAACGCTGCACTTATGCTACGCTAATGCTGCACGCACACTGCGCTTATGCTGCACTCATCAACCCAAACAGCACGCGCCCAAACAGCACGCGCCCAAAATGTCTCTTTTTGTCCTGTCACTAGTAGGCTAGTAGGGAAAGGGCCTGATCCTGAGTTTATATGGGGAGTGGATTCACTGCCTGCTTGGTTTATTCTTTTTCTGTTGTGCTGTACGCTCCTTTTCCTCAATGAATGTGGGAAGTGGCATCACTGCCTGCGTGGCGCTTTCCCTTTTCCCAATTTTCTTCTTCTCATGCTCTTCACCTGCATCGGAGGCAGGCAGCAGCTGCGAGGCTTGGGCGCTGAGGGACGCTCTCCTGGTCGCTCGAATGACATCCAGCCTGAAGGGCACACACCGCTTGCTGCAGAAGGGGGGGGAGTGTGTGTGTGTATTGTGTGCAACATGTGGGATGAGCTGACATGACCTTCAGCCTGAAGGGCACACACCGCCTGCTGCAGGGGGGAGGGGCTTGTAGGGTGAATGTCAGGGTTAATTGAACAACAGTACAAATAGGGACTTTTTACATTTTTTGCTATGCTTGTCATGTGCGTGTGTATGTGTGTGTATGTGTGTGTGTGTGCGTGTGTGTGTGTATGTGTGTGTGTGTGTGTCTGTGTGTACGAAAACAACAAGCTACAACCATTTTGCGTAAAAGTACCAGTCTGTTGTGGATTTTTGTGTAGTAAATATAGTATTGTTAATCATGCACAAAAACATGCACACACAAAGACACGCCTGCACACACATATACACATACGCACGTACACACACATGCACACACACGCACACACGCGCACACACACAGACGCACACATACAAACACATACACACACACAGACGCACACATACAAACACATACACACACACACACACACGCACGCGCGCGCATGCACTCGCACACACGCAAGCAAACGTGCTTGAGCGTGTCAACACATATATGCAAGGGCACTGGCACAGGTAATCACACGTGCGCACTCACACATAATTGCACTATCCTAATTGGCACTCATTTCAAACATGTGACGCACGTGGTTCGTCCACCCCCTACCTCCCTGCGTCGGTGCAATAGTCTTTGAGCTGGAGCACATGGGAGAGCTTCAAGTGCTGGCGGGCAGTTGCTACAGCTGAGGCGTCCCCCTCAATGGGCTGCTGCACGGCCTGCTCGTCCGTGATGAGCGTGGGGAGCTGCTGTGCACCAAATGATGGCCCGCCCCCCAAGTCATTAAACCTCAGGCATACTAAATGGGGATGCTGGGAGTGGTCTCTGTGATCCAGGACGGTCTCATCCAGGGCATCAATTCCTTGTTCTAAAGCTGGCCAGTATCCGCGCTCTTCGAAGCTCAGCTCATGGACGTACGTGTTACTCATAAATTGGGTCTTATGGATATTTAATTTTCATGCTGTTTTTGTCAGCAGATCAGGTGTGTGTGGTTGCTATACGATCATAGCTAATAAAAATATGTAGTTTATCCCTGTCTTCATTTCTATCTGCATTATTTTCTCAAGGCAGTTCCCCTGAAATTACAGCACCTGCACCTGCAAACCATGCTCCTCCATATCCCCCATGCAACCCCGTTGGCCATGAGCAGAGGGACTAGGAAGTGCAGGCGAGGGACCTGCTCTGTGCAAGCAAGCCAACCAAGGATTATTCCTTCTTCCCCACAAGAGCATGCTATTTTTGATGGGAGAGAGGAGGGTGTCAGTGCAAGACCAGATGGTGTCGCTGTAGAGAAGCAGCATGGAGTCAGCAGAAGAGGCCTTCTGACTTCCAGCGCAGTCGGTGTGCTTGGAAGCCAAGTCCTCTTTCCCCCCCTTGCTGAAGCTGCCCTCCTCCAGCTGCCTGCATCACAGCTACAGAATCGTTATATACTGGTGCGTTGCCACAGCATAATCTGAACTGCAGAAGGGGAGGGGATTGTATGCACTGTATCAGCGGATGGAGTTGACTAACCTTTTGCTTGCAGATCCGAGCTGGGGAAAGCTATGAAGACGCAAACAACAGGGTTGCCCACAATCCAGTGTGGAAGACGAGCCAGTCGTCCGGACTGACAAAGAAAGGCATTAAACAGGTTCTCAATCAGGTACAGAAAGGTAGTCCCAGCGACATCTATCCATTGTAAGTACGTACGTGCTCACGCTCATTTATATACAGAGAGGGTGTGGGTACACTGCATGCTTTAGGTCCATGAGAAGGTAGGAAGTGTTGCCGTTGTGGTGTGGTAGTCTCGTCATAAGATTTATCAGACATCAAAACCCATCCTACTCTCTTTTGCAGCACTCTTAACAGTGTTACTGGCAGCAAAAAGATGTCGAGTTAACCAGCAAGAGCAGCGTCTCACCATTGTCTGTTGTTGTGTGCTTGTTCCAAAATTCCCTCCAAGTCCATAAGTCCATTGGACCTGAAAGCAAAGTTTCTGCACCTTTTGCTCGTCAAAACTGGTTAGGCTCTGGAATCCTGGCGGTGCCGAACGTGCTTGTGAAAAATAGCGTGAGAAAAAAGAGGATATCCACCTACCTCTTAATCATTACATATTGCACATAGACGGTGCCGGCAGTCAATGCGCTGGGCGTTCAAGAAGACCTGGCTTTTATCTGGGCTTCCATATGGCAGAGCTCATACATGGTAAGCTCGAACCTAAAATTTTCTTTGTGTTCTTTTGGATGAATGCAAGTGCTAATCGACCAGATTGTCTAGGATCTGATTACTTTAAGGCCAGATTTCCCTGTGACAATGTGACGCTAAAATTCCTGTCATGCTTAGCATCTATGATCTGTGATAATTGGGCCTGATCTGAAACGTGGTCCATACATACTGCATTACAGAGATAGCGTGAGATTTTGACTTTCAACTGTTCTACACTTTTGACTTTCAACTGCTCTACACTTCCCTTGTGCTCTCACCCTCGCTTCTGTCCTCATTTGCAAATGCAGACCGCAGAAATTATCGCTTACGAGTTGAGCTTAGGGAGGAGCCAGATTGGTGAGAGGAATGTTTGGGAACAAGGACTGCTTTACGCAGTGGCCTGGTGATACATATTTGCACATGAAAAGGAACACTGCTTCTTTGTGTCCGCCTTTTTTGTGAGCATTAGTTTTTGGATGGCCTGGGGGCTGAAGCTTGCAACCTGCAGCTCCTTTTAATTTTGAAATGCTGATGCACACACAACACACAACACACACAACACACACAAAACACCCCTTTTTCCACCTTACCTCAAAAGCCATGATTCGTGCTCATCTGCAGTGCCTGAGTACTCTTTCCTTGATGCTAGAGGACTTGGGGCGTATGAAGGTTGGTACCCCTTGTTTCTTCTTCGCTTGGCACTTTACCTCACAAATTGTGTTCCTGGGCCAACGGGCTGTCGCCATAGCACCTGTAATATACTCATTTATATGCCAAAACAAGCATACAGGACGCATGTGGCTGTGTTATAGAAGAACACATTTAGATACGTACCATATCGTACACACATGCGGCTCCGGTCAAGCTTGCTTTATCCTTCTCAGTTGCCAGTACCGTATTTAACTTGTCTTTTATATTTGATGCAAACCGGCCCTCTGGCTAGCTCATTATAAATGAGTGGGCAGAACTTTGTAGTTTGTTGCCTGAGCTGCAGGCATAAACACACGATACAGACGTACACACACAAAAAAGTTGTCTCCGCTGCTTTGCTGCAAGAAAGCGTTCTTATTTTGCATAACCAACAGCTGCTTTAGCACATTAACTCTACCCTTTTCTTTTCCTCTCTCTCTCTCTCTCTCTCTCTCTCTCTCACTCTCTCTCTCCTCTCTCTCTCTCTCCCTCTCTCACTCTCTCTCTCTCTCTCTCTCTCTCTCTCTCTCTCTCTCTCTCTCTCTTTTGGGTGTTCGACTTGCTACTTCCTGTTCAACCCACGTCCTACTATCCTGAACTGTAGTTCCTCGCCACAAAAAAGACAGGCCCTCTCTCTACCAAGCACCGGCTCCTTTCTCCAAATTTACTGCAACTCACCTACATGATTTGAACTACTCTGTACCGTAAAAGAAGTGAGCTTTTGTTTCCCCCCTCTTTCGTACCAGGGGGAGAGGTAGCACTAGTGGCCCAGCAGGTGAATGAGTTTGATGAAAAAGACTCAACGTGGAGACCGCAGAAAGGTACACAAGTGTCATTACAGGGCTTATACCAAAACCATACAAATTAGGTATCAAGATTTTAGTAAAGATGTTTGCTATTTGTTTGCACGGATCTGGCCACCCCTCACATCAGCCAGCCCGTGATTGTGTGGTATTGGTCATGGAAACAGCTCCAAAGAGCTGGCCCCAAAAGGTAAATGATGTAAAGAGGAGGGGAAAAGGAGTGTGTCTCCTTTTTGCAGGACCGTGAAGCAGGCCTCTTAGGCTGACCAGCAAGCTTGGATTTGTTGTCTACCTTGCGTCCATCTTATGTAAACCAAAAGGCTCGTGGGTGCCCTTTTGAAACTATCTTTTTGGTGCTTGTTTGCACATTTCAATGTTGCCATGTGTGGTGTGCCGACTTAAGTGTTACCTTGTATGGTGCTTGCATGGACTGAAGGACAAGACGGCACTCCCCACGAGAGTCTGAGTGATGTGCTTGTTCGGGTCAGGCAGGTGAGTGTGAAATATGAAGATCAATGCAAGGCCACGTGGAAAAAGGAAAAAAGCAAAAGCAGATGAAAAGAAATCAGCATGCAATTAGAAGAGCTCCTAGCCAAAGCCCCCCAAAGGTGTCGTCTTTCGATTATGTGTCATCATTGGTCATGTATCATATATAGGGTTGGCCAGAACCGTATATCTGCACCGTATATGACCGTATGTATGGTGATTTCCCTGCTTAAAATACCGTGTGTACACTGTATATACCTAGAAATGTATGGTTCTGGCCAACCCTTGATATATCATCGCGTAGCATTTGCAGCATAGCTATATGGATAGTGCAGCCTAATTGGTCCAGCCTTGTCCACTGTGTGGCTCTGTTTTGCCTGTGTACATTTTTACACATAAATTCATTAGTTTACACAATGAACAATGACATGTTGTTCATTGGTCGTGCTCCAAGCTCAGTGTGCGTCTCAAATGTCTCGTTTCGCAATAAGATCTGTGCGAGCAGGCTGCGTGCTCAAATCTGTCTCCTGAATTTAATACCAAAAATGAAGGAACTACGCAAGATGTGATGAGGCGTATCTCCTGAATTGAATACCAATAACGAAGGAACTACGCAAGATGTGATAAGGCTTGTCTCCTGAAATGGATACCAATAACGAAGGAACTACGCAAGATGTGATCAGGCTTGTCACCTGAATTGAATACCAATAACGAAGGAATTACGCAAGATGTGATAAGGCTTATCTCCTGAAATGAATACCAATAACGAAGGAACTACGCAAGATGTGATCGGGCTTGTCTCCTGAAATGGAAACCAATGACGAAGGAACTACGCAAGATGTGATAAGGCTTGTCTCCTGAAATGGAAACCAATGACGAAGGAACTACGCAAGATGTGATAAGGCTTGTCTCCTGAAATGGATACCAATAACGAAGGAACTACGCAATATGTGA
>Ga0307963_1004708_pt1 | contig 10801 bp, 9 predicted proteins | sample OrgLakmetagen594_FD_201829 | JGI IMG/M metagenome (GOLD analysis project Ga0307963, IMG submission 201829) | Saline water microbial communities from Organic Lake, Antarctica - #594 | ecosystem: Environmental > Aquatic > Non-marine Saline and Alkaline > Saline | place: Antarctica: Organic Lake...
ATTTTGCCCCTGCGGATTGGTGCGGCAAGCACTAAATTATATATTGAGAGGGGTGCGGATTGGTGCGGACAGGGTAAAAATAACTCTTTTTTTGAGGGGTGCGGAACGAGTACATGTCCCTACGGTATGTAAAAAGAAAGTAGCAGTAGAAATTTAAAATGATTGGTACCGCTTGAGTATCAGCGCTGAATAGCTTCTCACCGCCTATATTAAGGCTGCATAAGGCTGAAGGGCAGGGTGCCCATATTGCGTTCGTCAATTTCGTCAAACACATGCTTCAAAACGCATTCTCTGCTCCATGGCAAATAAAAAGAAGTAGTGCCAGAACTGTAACATTACATGTTCTCTCCAATCGCCTAAACCAGAGCTTCAGGCAAAGATGCCCTCTCTTCCAAGGCAGAAACTATGCCGCTTATTCTATCCAGTCTTCATGCATATCCCTGCGAGCCACTTCCTCCTCAAGCTCCTGCAACACTTTCGTCACTTCACTTTCAAACATGCTTCTCACGAACCAGCTTAACGGAGGTGGGAGCGGCACAGCTGCTTTTGCCCACAACTCGTGCTCAACTGTGCACTGCCTTGTTTGTTGATCATCTGCTGTTTTGACACGCCAGAAACCCTCAAACTTGTGGAACAAGGGGGACTCAATCAAGTAGAAACGCAAGAGCTGCTCATCCGGTTTGATCTCTTCTTCAAGTGCCAACCTGATTGTGAACGTACCCAAGAGCCACCGGCATTCCCTTAGCACTTCTGCTTCCCTTATTCCAGACTCAAGGACCGCCTTCTGACTGACTACGCTGCGGGTTATGCTTGAAAAGATTGCAGCCGCCTGCGCATGGTCGGTGATCACCTGCCATGTCAAGTGGCTTGGGTAAGGTAGGTGTAGCCGGCCTGCAAATAGCAAGGAGAAGCAAAACCAGCCACGAGTGGGATGTGTATATTTAGGAATGGTTGCAAGAAATGAATCAAGCAGTTTTACCCGCACCATCCGGAGGCAACTAGTAAACCAGCTGATGAGCCTTTACTAGGAAAACTAACGTTGGTACTAGTTAAACCTTCCTTCCTCGCTCTTTTCCTGACCCGCTAGTCGGTGACAGGCTCTCTTGTTTTTCAAGGGCCACTGTCAAATTTCAACACAGCCAGCAGTGTTGAGGGAAAGGGCTGCAAAAGTGCCACACCAGGCACCCCCAATGCAAATGATAACAAAATGATGTATTGTGGGTCAGTGGGATTGTGTGACGCCTGCACTTCAACTCCTGCTTGTGTTGTGTTGCAGTGCGTGCCAAGTTTTTTGAGTGCGTTTGAGAGTACTCTATAAGTTATTGTGTCAATTCTTTATTCTCATGGCAACAAAGGTTACGGTTCAAATAATCTGCCAGTAATGTCTTTTCAAAGACTCTTTGTATATGAGCCCCATTATCACTTCAGCAAGGTGATCAGAGTCTTAATTAAGTAGTTGTTGGGGGATCACGCGGTGCAAGGTCAAAAGATATTGGCACCAAGTCGATATGCAGCTTTTCATCCGATAAAAAGTCGCCACATAACTCTTAAGTTGTTAGAATATCCCGCAGCTCTTATCATTTGAGTATGCTGGGCTATGAACAGCAATTTAAAGCGTGCAGTTGCTTAGCAACAATCTGTCCTTGCACACTCTCTTTATGATTAGCTGTGCCAATTTGGGTTAGGCACGAAAAGCCAACACAGGCCCGCCACTCTACAGATTGCGTTGGTATCTCCTTTCTTGTGGTGAAATTTTGCATGTACCTATTTGGCGTCTATTTATCATATGGGGAACAAATGTTTACTGTAGGACCAGTTTGTTTTATTTGACATAAATTCAACAAAGCAAAGTGGGACGCTTGCACGCAATCACATCATCACAACTGTGACACGGACTTAACCTTGCTTGTTCAAGGTGCGCTTGCAAGCAGCCACCAAATAACCAACTTCCGACCAAAAGGGTTTAGCAAACAATATTTTTTTTAATTCAGTACCCTACCTTGCACTCTGCCCTCCCCCTCGTAGGTGACTTCCAGCTTGCTGTCTTCAGCTCTGTGGTGATCTGAAGGAGAATGAACAGTTTAATATAACAACACACCTAAAAACACAGCCATAATGTATACATCATGTATGACCAAGTAGTTCAAAGCTCCTCCTGCATTTCGTATGCCTAAATATAAGAAACCTCCAAACAACAGAAAGGAGATACTGGGCAACACTCAAACAATTCTTTACGCAGACGGACACAATTGTAAGACTGTCGATAAAGGTTAAGCAGAAATGGACGGCCTAAACTGTGGTTTGTGTCAGGTTGCTTTTGCCTAATAAAACTGCTACACAGTACAATCAAAATTTTTATTATGTCCATGTGCCATAAAAAACTTAAACCTATCTTATGCCGGACGAGTTAAAATGCGAGTCAAAGGATGCTGCTGCGAGGTTCCCAGGTGTGTTTGCATTGTTTTGCATTGCGGGATAGATTGTACAGAGTCAAAGCCAGAGACAACAGAGCATTACGCTTTGGTCAGATGACTGTGATTATCCGGAAAATGCAAAGATTCTCCTATATTTACAACTCACAAAGCTGCCTCATTCGCACCTCTTGTAATAGTAAGTAGTAATAGACGAGGCTTAGTCAAGGATCCATTTGTATGCTCACGCGTCATATTCCATTTTGTGCCAAAATGCTTCCAGATCACCCACACCGTGGATTTGAGACGTGCAGCATCATGCTTGAAGGCAAAATGGATCACGAGGACAGGTAAACGAGGGAACACATTTCTGGTAAGCACAATAACACAGGTATATACAAGAAAGTCTGTTATAGATACCACAAACGCACAAACGACAAATGACACACTGCATGCCCTCTCAGTGGTAAACGCAAACAGGCACGCACGTTAAAAATAATGCATTCTGACTTGTGTGCACAATACGCTTGTACGATTCCTTGGTGGCCCAGTGTGGGGAATAAGGGAACAATTGGACCGGGCGGAGTATAATGGATGACGGCGGGCAGAGAAATCATCCACAGTGAAATGACTAAGATTACAGACAGTATGCTTCACGGTTTTCAGGTTGGTCCGGTCGGTGGCCTCAATCAGTATGGTTTACCTTGGCAGCTCCTGCTGCTGTTATTAGACCGCAAATACTTTTAGCTGTTTCTTTTTTGCAGCTTGAATCTCAAGTAGGCTTTACAAGTAAGAAAACCACTCACTCCTTCACGTATAATTGTCATGTACCTACAGCTGTGGATCAATCTTCCCGCAAAGCACAAGATGTGCAAGCCCCAGTACCAGGTAGGAGGTTGAGTTAGCTCTAAATACGCAGCAATCTTGGATAAGGAAGAAAAGGATAACAATTTCAAGGGCTCCCTTGCCGCATTTCTTTAGGTAGAATGTGGCCATTAGGAACATGTTAAGTAGTTGCCAAATGTGAGCTGACACTAAGTGCATCGTATCTGAACCCTCATATTACAGGACTACCAGGCAAAAGACATCCCTACTGTAATTGTCTGTGCGTGTGATGGCCGGGGAGTCTTGCAGCACTGTGGGACCAATTAAGATGCGGAACCCAGGACTGCTGCTGGTATGCCAGATTTAAAGTTCCATGCACTTATAGATTCACGATGTATAACTCAACGGCTTTAATGTTGTTGCAATACCAACACGGATCACACCCTAGATTTGAACAGTATATCATCTGGGTCGTGGGCCTCATCGACCCTCTCAAAGATTTTGCCCTTTACGTTTATTTCATCAAGCACCTGCAACAAAATCAAATCTCCTCATACCTGCAATAGCGCGAATAACAATTGCTAGGCAGGCAGGGACTTCTTCTGTGGGCGCCGGCTGCGCTTTTTCTCCTGCACGAAACAAAATGAAGCAATCTGGGAATTGGATAGACAAACACTATATATGTGCAACACACCTTCATGATTGAGTTTCGGCGTGGCCTCTGCTGGTGGCGGCGGCTGCATAGATCTAGATGAGGACAGGAACCCGGAAAAAATGGCCGCATTTGCGAAAATTTTCCTCATTCTCTGTTTAATCGGAAAATGCTTAGGGTTAGATGAGGACAGGAACCCGGAAAAATTTAAAGAGGCAATAAATGCAAGAATCTTGGTGTATAATAGTATGTAATGTTATCGAATAAATTCTTACCGAAATCACTTGTAAGGCTTTCAAACTGCTACAGGTTTTTAAGCCCTCGGCACTTGCCCAGAAGCATGAGTTCATCAAAGGATTTACCTTTGCCTGCAGAGCCTGGAAAGGTAAGACATAAAGAGAGTGTGTGTTTCTGAGGACGCGCGTGCGTGAGACCAGTGCACAACATTCCCATGCTCTCCTACCCACGCAGGTCAAAATGGCCTTGTGCCAGCTGCTGACAACAGCGGACAAGAATAAAAACATACAGGCTGCAAGGGACGCTATCAAGGTAGACGCAGGCATCACTTTCGTCCTGTCACGTGCTCATTTTTTCTGTGTGCACGCTCAGACATGCACGCACACACGCACACATACATACACATCCACGCGCACACATACACTCGCAAACACACACACAGCACACAGGTACGCACATGCACAAATGCACAGACACACCCATACAAAGCATACGAGAACTACACACACACACACACACACACACACACACACACACACAAACACACAAACGCACACACACATACACACTAACACACACGTACACACATACACGCACAAGCACACACGCACACATACACACACATACACACACACACGCACACACACACACACAAGCACACACACACACACGCACGTGCGCATCTCCACTTTACAGACAGCGGCTTCCAATGGCGCAAAGCTGGTGGTTCTACCAGAGATGTTTAATTGTCCCTACGCCAACGAGTCCTTCCCTGTGTACGCAGAGGACATTGATGGAGGGAACCGCCCCTCCGTAGATGCTTTATCTCAGGTTGGTGTGTGCGTTTGGTGCCAGATACAAACGTTCACATACGGCGTATTATGGCGGCACACGAGACCCTTACTGTTCAGGGACCTCTCGTGTTTCTTAATATCAACATGCCACTCTCTTCGGTGCAAGGCGTACATTAGAGTACAGGCTCGTGTATGCGTCTTTCGCATTCACATTTAAATTCACACCTGAAATCATGTGCACTATGCATGCCACACATGCAGGTGTGTAATTTGTATGTCTCGCCGACTTTCAAGCCATTCTTTGCCCATCCTGCCAACACAATAGAAACCTGCACATCTGCTTCTTCCCTTTTAATCTGTGTACATTGGAACCATTCTTGACCTCCTATTCATTGTTGCCACCCACCACCCATTGTTGCCACCTTCGCGTAGGCAGCGCGAGATTCAAGCATCACCCTTGTGGGGGGGTCCTTGCCTGAGAGGAGCCAAGGCAAGCTGTACAATACCTGCTGCGTGTTCGACACCAGCGGGAAGCTGCTGGCACGTCACAGGTGCAAAAAAAGGCGATTATTGTAGGGTACTTCTATCACCGTGTACCGCGCACGTTTTTCACCCCCTCGCGGTGTTCCATGAGCACATTCAATGACTAAGTTACAAGGGCCTCGCATAGCTTGCATTGGGGTTAATTTATTATTTCAAGCCTGAATGTGGACAGGCCGGTAAAGCCTCCCAAGCCGCCCCTCAAGGTGGACAAGTAGCTTGGGGTTGCAGACTTCTTCAAGCCTAGTAATCAGACAGCAAGTAAGAAGAAGGCAGCAGAGGGGGAGGCAAAGGGTATGTATCAAATATGGTCACGGCGCATACCAGTTCCTGACATGCACATGGAATTGGATAGATGGCAACTTAGCTCCGTACAAGGATAATAATTATTATTCTGCGTGTGTATGTGTGCTGCATCAGTGCAGGCAGTGTTTGTACAACGAATGACATCTCTGGTATGTGACTCCTTAAAGATGCCTTGAACATATTGTGGCCAATGACTGCAAGGTTCGTGCAACAGCTTGTTTCTCCATGTGCGTATCTGCTGAGCACACACCTTACCTCAACCTTTATGCTGTGCAGGAAGACACACTTATTTGACATCGACATTCCCGGCAAGATCATGTTCAAGGAGTCAACCAATTTAAGCCCAGGGCAAAGCATGACAATCGTGGACACCGAGGTCGGCAGGCTGGGTATCGGCATTTGCTACGATCTCAGGTGTGTGGATATGAGATGTGAGGGTGATACACTTTTCAATATTGTTTGCCTTAGACAACATCTCTGCCCTACACCCTCGGCTCCTTGTTGCAACTATCACTGCACTGTTGTTCTTTTTAGTGGTATGATCTGTGGCTTTGACTGCTTGCTTTAAATGCGTGCTCATTGATTTCACCGCTATTATTTGTAACGTGCAATGCGGGTCATGTAGCAGGAAGACAGCAATATTTACAATGCATGGCAAGCCTTGTGCTTGCAGCTGATTAGGAATTAAAACGATTATGGAGTTGCTCAAATTTGTGTATGTCAATAGTTACCCACAACTGTGTATATGCAATAAACTTGACCGTTTGTATGGTAACTTCTCTGCCAGAAATGTTGTGTATACAATTACGTGTACGGTTCTGGCCAAACATGTATGTAATATATAACAAAATTTTCTAACCAGCCTCAGCATAGCAGCGGCACCAACTGCTGAGACTTGATATTTGAAACTGTTAAGTTCATTGTGGGGCTCACTACTTGCTCTGGTTCAAGTTGGTAGTGATTCCCCCTCTTGCACATCCCACAATGCAAATATAATTGCTCTTGTTTACGAACCCTCAGAGTTTAAGTTGCTAGTGAATCCCCCTCTTGCACATCCCACAATGCAAACAAAACGGCTCTTGTTTACGGACCCTCATATTCTCACTATGTAAGGTCGTTAATCAGAGCAGGGAAAATGTAAACAGCCTGCTGTTCCCTTTTGCGAGAGAAGCTGTTTTTGTTTGAGTGCCGAGTGTCTGTTACGTTGCAAGAACGCAGCAACTCATGAGCGCTTATCGACACGTTGTTGTCATTATGTTATTGTGTGAATCTACAACCATTCATACTTCTAGCGTCTTACCTCACAAGGGGCACTGTCTGCGCATTGCTTGGCAGAAATCAGTTAGTTGCAGTATGACAATTATATTTTTGTAATTGCACATGGCCCTGTGGTTGTGCTTACAATGAGTTCCTCTACAGGTTCCCGGAGTTCTCCATGGTGTACGCCCAGCAGGGTTGCCAGCTGCTCCTGTTTCCAGGTATGTGTTGGAGTTCAGGCAGGCAGCAGTTAGTATGCAGGATGCGCAAGCGCGCACACACACACACATGCACATAGCAACACATCAATGCCATGCGTACATGCACACATTCACTCCAATTACTTGTTGCAAGGAAAGAACAAGAGAGAGTGCCTGGTATTGCTGAGCGTTCCTTGTTACACACACACACACACACACACACACACACACACACCAGAGAGGAGTTGCCAGCTTGTAAGGACAGTGTGTGCAATGCTCTGTGCAGCTCAAGGGACCTGATAAAGCGAGCCAAGAAAGGAGCTGAGGTGATCACACCTCCTTCACATCGCACCTCAAATCAACCATGCCTGCAGCTGCTTTCAACATGACCACCGGGCCTGTGCACTGGGAGCTGCTGGCCAAGGCGCGTGCCATCGACAACCAGATATTTGTAGCCTTGTGCTCACCCGCACGGAACCCCTCTGGAGAGGGATACCAGGTCAGTTTGTTTGTTGGGTGTAATGTATGATTGCGTTACAAGCACAGCACACAACTGTGAAACGTGTGTGTAGATGCGCTCACACACACACACAAAATTTTGCGGCACGCAAAAATATCCATTCACATTCAAATACATAGCGCAACTATTCATGTACGTGTACACACTCCATACCAAACATACTTATACTAACATTAATTATACCTATGACACAACATATACTCACACACACTCGTGCACACACGCGCTCACACACACATACACACACAAGTGCACGCACGTGTACACGTCAACACACATGTAAACGCACGCAAGCATGTACATGCAATGGTACACGTTCATGCATGCATTAGACCCTGATATCCATTGATCAGTCAAGGTCTGACGCACTTGTTGTGTTATGTGAGGTTTTCTACTGTTGTTGTTGTGTTATATGAGGTTTACTTGTGTTATGTGAGGTTTACTACTGTTGTTGTGTTATGAGAGGTTTACTACTCATCATTGGGTTCACCGCTGCTGCACCAAAAAGCCTTCAGTTATAGGCCAGCTAAAAAAATACAGCCGCTGCACGCTTTGACACTTCACCGTAAAGGAGAAGAATCTTAAGCATTAGACAAGTCAAGCTTGCAATTGAGCAGGTGCATGGAGGCAGTCTGCCCTCACAAGTCGTCCTCAGTTCCTGTAGGTGGCGAGTATTACCTCTGCGAGTTTGACCTCTGCCGGCACATACTTCTCACACACACTACTGTGCACATTTACAGGCGTGGGGGCACAGCACAGCTGTCGGCCCTTTTGCTGAGATACTGGCCACCGCCGATGAGCAGCCCACCATTGTGTATGCCGACATAGACTTCTCGCAGGCAAGCTAGAATGAGTTTGCATATCCTTGTGTACACACAGATTTTGGGATGAGCGCAATGGAATGCCACTCCTCTCAAGTAAGAACAAATGAGCATTTTAGTTTGCACTCATGCGTTTATTGCAGCGACCATATATGATTGCCACGACAGATGTTGCAGTCACGGATGGTTTTTACCAGAGACACGGTGTGCTTATTTGCTTATGCTAATGTGCCTGTGCTCATGTGCTTCTTTCTGTGCCTGCAGATAGCAGAGAGGCGCAGGAACATGCCCATACGGGAACAGAAGAGGTTTGATCTGTATGGCCAGGTAGAAGGCGTTCAAAAACAAGGCAACTCATTGTGAGGAGGAAATTGCATATTACGTTCTCGTTTCTTTTTGAACTTTTGGACTGTTGCTTAATTAGTAGTCATCACGAATAGGCTGTAGGAAGGAGATATCAGCTGTACAGTGCCGTAGTGAAGATTATGTTCAACTCCCTTTTTTTACCTTCTCGCTCTCTCCGCCTCCACCCTGCCAAACTTGTACCACTGAGGCTTTCGCTTTTTTCTGTTTATTCGTATACATATCTCATGAGGTACACAAAACACATTTGTCAATAGGCGAGGTGCGGATTTAAACGCTGCTGAAATGCAACTCTTCTGACTTGTGCTTGCATTTTCCCCTTGTTCATTTATTGGTTATTACCTCCACCAACCGTACTTGTCGCGAATTTTTCCGTTTTTGCTTATAGCTTGCTTGTAGCTTAGCAAGCCGTCCCCACTCCCTTAATCCAAACCAAAACACTAGACAGGAAACATCCACACTCCTTGAGAATGACAGTTTTCCATTCGCTTCTGCACAGGCTCTAAATGTAAAGCCATTATATTGCACTGCCTTACAAAATTCACGAGGTTCACAAAAAATACTGTACTGCCTTACAAAGTGCTATGGAGCATTTGCTTGCACGTTTCTTTTAGGGGCCAAATACTATATATTGTTCACTGCAGTATTTGTGTGTTCAAACTACAGCTTTAATTAATTTCAAGGCCATTCCTGCCTCATTCATGGACGGCAGGTGTTGTGTCTAGCTAGTCTCAGGCTTTGATACTTGGCATGCCGATAGCAAGCAAATACGCCTTACAAAGGCAAAGCTTACACAAACATACACGGAGCATCATACTTGATGTAAATTCACACACATTCTTGATGAAAGATAGTAGGGTAAGCAATTTTCCTTCCGCTGCAAAAACACAAAAACAACAAATGTAGGGGGGTGGGTTTTTGGTGTGGCAGGGGGCATTTGAGGGTGACTGGGAGCACCTCAGCAGCACCGCCAGCCACCAGTAGAGCCACCAACCTCAGACAGCACCGACCTAAACACCTCAGCAAACCTCGGCGTAACATCCACCTCGTCGAGATCAAGTATTGTGAGGACACCAGACCTCAGAACCAGCTGAACGCCGCAAAAGGACAGCACAAAGATCTCTGCAACAATTTCCAAAGAGCCTCCATTACTCTCCACATCATCCTTTTGGGTGAGGACGGCACCATCCACAACACTCACACTCTGAAGCCTTTCAAGGATCTGGCTGGGTCTCGATTCTCAAGAGTTAAGAAGCTTGCCTCTAAGCTCCATGTGCACTCTGTGAACTTTGCTGCTAAACTTGTCCATACCAAACGTGCCCTTTCCAGTACTGTTATCAACTCTCATCAGAAGCCAGTTTCAGGCCAAGCCTGCAATTCTCCTGATTTCCATTGATTTTTCCTTTCCTTTTTGCGGTGGAGGTGCTTTACGGTACTCGGTACCAAAGTGACTCCTTTCCTTAATTAATGTGGGGAGTGGCTTCACTGCGTGCGTAGTTTTTGCTTATTATTTTTCCTTTCCTATGGTCGCCATTCTAAACCAACAGTCAAATATATGTTTTCGACAGCTTCTTGATATGGATGTCAGGTAAAATCACAGCAAGTAAGAGCACAACAACTAATTATCAAGAAGACAGGCACATCTAGCTTATTGGACACTTTCTGGTCACGAGTTTCAAGTGCAGATTCAGCGTTACAATCAAGGAGTCCCTTATGAACAAAGAGTCTGTGACAGATGTGCTCTTAATTATGTCCAGGATGAAGCACACGTTATTCTGGATTGCCCTGATGCTCAGCTGGTCAGCTTGCGCAATCAATTCCAGCACCTGTTTGATGCCATACCAGCAGGTAGCACTGCTCGCCTGAGAGACTTCA
>Ga0307963_1004709_pt1 | contig 10800 bp, 8 predicted proteins | sample OrgLakmetagen594_FD_201829 | JGI IMG/M metagenome (GOLD analysis project Ga0307963, IMG submission 201829) | Saline water microbial communities from Organic Lake, Antarctica - #594 | ecosystem: Environmental > Aquatic > Non-marine Saline and Alkaline > Saline | place: Antarctica: Organic Lake...
CACACACACACACGCACGCGCGCACACACACACACACACACACACACACACACACACACACACACACACACACAAGACGCAAGCCATATGCAAGCACAGGTTCAATGGTGACCATTCTCCTCCCTCTTTTCTTTTTGTTACCCTTGAAAGAAGACCTCAGAGTGCAATCCTGATCTCCTGAGTTCCATGGTCCAAGGCACTTTCAAGTATATTATTTTAAAAAGAAGGGAGCGGTTGAAGTGCGTTTGAAGCGGTTGAATTCAACCGCGCGGTTGAAAATTTTTCAACACAACCCCTGCGGTTGATCGGCAAAATTTCAACCGCATTTCAACCGCGGTTGAAATCAACCGTTTCAACCGCACTTCAACCGAGGCCTGAAATGTCTGACGAACGGAGCCCGATTGGAAAATCTGCACCAGTGCTCCCAATCAAGGACAACCTAGTGATGTTAACTTATTACAACATGCTCCCCAGCATCAAAGTCCAGGATCTTCACAAACACGCTCCATGACTCAGAGGTATGAGACTCAAGATGCCAATGCAGAAGACTGCTTGCAAGAAACGCCCACGAAGTTCCGCGGGGACGCCACCTGAACCCCCCTCAGCAACCCAGGATAGCGAAGTACAAAACACTACACAAAGGAAATCACAAAGGCTAGCAGAGAGACAACAAACACTCGCCCCACAGGCAAATGAACAGCCACCCAAGCCCAAGGGGAAAATGCGCCAACGACCATCAGAATACAAATTACATGATAATGACATATCGTACTGTGCGGTACAACCCCTTGACCCTATAATTTTGGGCAACCTCTCTTTAGGACTACGAAAAGGTTTGCGTTGTGGGAACTTTCCATGACCCATCTGATGCTTTTAACTATATGTACCAATACCATCTGCAAGCTGCATAAGTGGTAGGTCCATCGCCTGCACGTCATCAACAGACGCAGAGCAGATGAAACAGAAGCCGAAGACCAAGAGCAGTACCTCGCACACTATGAGCCTTTGATAATTGAAAAATGGGCTCTTTGTCTGCTTAAAGCCGACAAAAACAGATCCATCATCAGCACGGAGCCTATTGCCCGCATAAATGTAGAAGATGCCGACTGCAAGATCTGCTGTGACCCAGGAGCACGTGAGGAACACAGAACAAGGAAGACTACTTACCAGAGATATATACTAATGCTGCGTATGCAACCGCACCTAGACCACTGGTCATGTCTAAAACAGCTCCAATGCTACAAGCAAGAAAACAGAATAGGTTTAGATAGATGCACAGTCTATCTAACTGGAGCTGTCCTGTCTGTCACGACCTCTCCCTAGACGAAAAAGAAGCTAGGTCACATGCATCACAACACGTATTATTTAAGGTAACTTGGAGCCCCACCTGGGGGCAAAAAGAACTTCTGCACTCATGTGCAAGCTTTCGGCAAGTGATTCAAATTTATGAAGCTAAGCAAATTGCACCCCCCCTTGATGAAGGATTTGACAACCTGAGAGGCAAAGTTTTTGCACATCAATAAATCATAGCAGATGGAAATCCACACAAGGCAAAGAAATAAGGTCAAAGGCCTGCTTCGATATGCAACCAACTAATCCACGTGTGGACATCACTCCCACGGGGCACTATGCAGTTTGGATCAGAACGGTGGACCTTGTCCGCCTGAAAGATGATATTGCGCAAAACAGAACGCCAATGATAAACGCCACACACAAGGCTTCCCTCCCAAAACTGTATGAAGCTAGAGCGGCCTGCATATATAAGCCAGATGGCAAATGCATAGGCATGATGACTCCTGAGCGCTTCCACCTTTTAAGAGAAAGGTTCCATGAAGCTCAGAAAAACGGACTACACAGAGATATGTCTTCTCCTGTTCAATGCCTAGTCTCTGAAATTGCGGGTCTGCTTCAAGACCACCAAGCACGCCTCAAAACCCCTAAGGCAAGCCAACTAATACTAGAATCCTACTTCCGTATCCTATCCCAACACATCAGTGCAGCACTACAACAATGCGCCATGGTCTCAAAAGAAATAATGGCGTCTGCTCTGGACTTTGATCCTGGGAACTCCTCATATTGGAGCAAACGTCACCGTGACATTGTCTTTGGCGCCAATTACAATGCATCTGCCACCAAGTTTACAGGTTCCTCAATCTGCCACCCAGTGTATGATGACACAAAAATGCTCAAGTGCATGCTACACTCCCTACGATCTGCGATGTGTAGCGAGCTACCAACCGCCACCTTCTAATTCTACCCAACTGGGAAAACAAGAGCATCAATGCCTACAGAGCATTGGTGCGAGATAACCCAAAACACTGCACCACGCTTGGCTTCATCCCCAAGACAAAACTCACATATGGAATGCCAACCTCGTGGAAGGGTGTACAACGTAATTTCTCCGACCACATCTGGAGCATGGTTATTAGTGCTGTCTAAAACGAAGAAGCAAATCAGCGTTTAACTGATACCTCACCAAATTGGTTACAAACACTGCAAATGGGTATCCCAGAAGCTGTTTGGGAAAAAATTAGTATCTCGCAAAAGAGGACACAGACCACATCACCAACCATGTTTGCCCCCAGTAATTCAAATCACAAAGGGAGGACGTCACTGGCCAGGAAAGAGGCCAAAACGTTAACGTCCATCTCCAACCATGGGACGATAAGCAGTTTAAATTGAAGTGCCCCAATTGGAAATTATGGGCATACAATGACGGAAGCTGCATAGGCAAGGCCGATTACTTTATAGGCGCCGGGGTATACTGCCCTCAAACCAAAGCTGAATGTCATGTGAACTCGGGAGGCGTGGGAATGACAAACACCATCAATAGAGCTGAGCTCACAGGGTTTGCAGCAGCGCTTACCAATAAGTATACCAAGATTGCAACGGACAGTACATGCTCCCTAAGCCAAATTAGAGAACAGCTTCTCTTCTCTGAAATGCAACGAGACCATATACACTCAAATCTACTAGAACAAATTGTATCGATGATTTATGCTTCACCAGAACCTATCTGCTTCTATAAAGTGAAAGCCCATAGTGGCATTGCCGGAAATAAATGTGCAGATGCAATTGCCAAACACTCTGCCGTACATGACGGAGGTCATGACATGCACTTTCAGCCTCCGGCTCCAGACGGTAATGCATACACACACCTTTACTGGCTTGCGGCTAAAGACACTGATGAGAATCCCAGCAGAAGAGGGGCGACTACACCTAGGTTTCGTGCACTCTCTGATTTAAGGCCAAGCTGAAAACAGAAATGTGCTAATCACACTGACTGAGGAGTGCCAAAACAGAAACAGGGTATTACAACTACTGGAAGGATCTTCGACCTTTGGTCAATAAACAAGCCACAAATGCTTTCTGGAACAATAGTAATCTCAAATTCTACAAAAAGCGTAATGCTATGAGGTACCGTACTGGTACAATTTTTAAATAAAAAACACTCCTACCAGTACGGCTTCTCTCCCAATGCAAACTGCCCCATCTGCCCTTGCACTGATAGCGCGCTTCACATACTCTCAACCTGCAACCCAAACGTTCAACAGCTTGCAAAAGACAAGAAATTGAATCCAAACCAGTTGGAGGTTCACCTAATTGATTTTAAGTTCTGTGAAGACACTAGGCCTGATCCCCAACTCCAAAAAGCAAACGCACAGCACAGCATGCTTATTGCCAAACAAAACAGACAAGGAAGTCAAGGTCCATGTGATCCTTGTTGGAGCTATGGGGACTATCTACAAAGACTATACAGACAAACCACTGGCAGACCTTAATCTGGATTACCATAAGATTAAAAACTGACACACAAACTGAATGAACTCTCCATCAGACATGCATCTGCACTCATAAAAACAAGGTATGCACTGCAATATAACACAAGCAACAGCAGTCAAGGATTGGATCCGGGTGCTACGGCACACAACCCCCCTGACCCACATTAATTTCACTTTAATTGTTTGTGCGGTGGGGGGTTGCCTGGTGCGGGCACTTAAGTAACCCCCTCCCTTAATCTGCTGGCTGTGTCATCACTACCAGCGGAGTCTTTTCTTTTTCTTTTCTTTTCTTTGTGACACCCTTAATCTGCTGGCTGTGTCATCACTACTAGCGGAGTCTTTTGTTTTCTTTTCTTTTCCTCTTGTAACAAACTCGCATATGAGGTGCATACTTGGAATCCATGCTAGCTGGTACCAAGATTCATCATGACAAACAGTTTTATTTGAGCTAAGTATCAAACTTGTTGGGGCCCTTGTTGAAATGTGCCTTGTGGTGACGATCAGCTGATGTGTTTTAAACATTCAAATGCTTGGGTGTATAAGGTATACAAGAAAAGGCTTTTCAGTCAAAGCGTGCGACTGCTAGCCTGCTCATAAAAAAAAATCTGTTAATCAGAGTTAACGTAAAAAAAAGTTTGTTGTTATTCTGGTGCAAACAAGTAAAAACATCCTGTGCTCTTGCCTCTGAGATTAAGCATATCTTCTGTGAAGAGACACTGTATGGGGGTGTGTGCAGTAGAATATAGCATGCTGTTCATCCTGGACATCATCATCAGCCTCACACAAACCACAGGCAGGTAAAACCTGGAATTTCATGTTGCGGTCTCAAAGCGAATGGTGTGGACGCGCAGTCTGAAACGGGCAGCACTGCGAATGACATCTCTCGTGGAAGGTCTATAAAGAATATTATTTGGGAAGGCTGTTGGGAGAATGAGTAGCCAGAGCTTTATTTGGGGGGGCAGTGCACACTATTTGTTATAAGTGAGAGTTTTGCTGTTGTGCTCTCGTGGGCAGCCATCAGAATAGGGTGTCCTAAACTCCAAGTGCCACTTGTCTCTCTCTGAGGTCCACAACAAAAGGACCGAGGTCAAGCTTTTTTTTGAACGCAGCTTTTTCTTTGAACATGTACTCTTGTATCAGACCACTCATGGCTGATAAAATATGGGAAGACCAGCAATCATCAGACCTGGAGCTCAGTCGCATGTCAGCATGTAAACTTTTTTGGCAGCAGTGCTATTGCATTGGGTCAGAGAACTGTAAAGACACATTGTGGCACCAAACCAGTTGAACTGTAGGGGCTCAAGGCCACATCCTCGCATAACGCACCAAGAAGAAGAAGTATCCCTGATCCCAAGGATTATTGTTAACTTTGTCAGCAGCGACTTCTGATTTGGGTTGTCCATCTCTTTCAAAGTTGCCCTGTTGTAAGAAAGGAGTTGACCGGATCTGGCTTGCGTACATGCTAGCAGGAATTGCATAGGTTCAGAGGAGCCATATGTGAGCAGCCATGCAGCCTGTTGTTTAATGACATTCTCTTGTACACACTTTTTTACTCTGAAAGTGCCAGCCGTGAAGGGTCTCAGCGCTGCATCAGCCGCAGTGGTCAGAATAATATTTTGTCACACAACATGCCCAGGTATTTGAATGTGTCAATGTAGGATAGTTGCGTGCCGTCATATTAGAGAGGAGGCAGGCGATTGTCAGACCTGGAATTGAAGCACATCACCTCAGATTTTTGTATGTTCGCCGTCAAAGATTTCCTGTGGGCACAAGCTCTGAGCCTGTTGAGCATGGTCTGCAGCTGGTCATGGACATTGTACAGCACAGAGAGGTGCTGCTAACTTGTCCATACCCGACATGTCCTCTCCAACACTGCTAGCAACCCTCAACAGGAGCTCGTGTAAGGCCAAGCCTGCGACCACCCATGGTTTCCTTTGGATTTCTCTCCTTTTTCTGTGCTGAAGGAGTTTTACAGTACTCTGTACCAAAATGGCTTCTCTTGACTTAATTAATTTAGGGAAGTGTTTACGCTGCCTGGATGTTTCATTTTCATACTTCAGCCCCCCTTCTTCTTTCTTTAATACCTCCAACACATTAATACCTCCAACACAAACATTTCTATACTTTGCTTGTCTACTACGGCTGCACTTAACAGGGTCTGGTGATATTGTGTATAGATTGCCTATAAAGACCAAAGGTAAGGCCATGAAGCCCACACCCAAAATTCATTTCAGATCTGTAACAATTCCACTGGTTTGGCATTTGCATCTCTGATCAAACGTTTTGTACAATAAATAAGGTGTGCCATACACAAACCTCTTGTTCTGCAATTGGAAAATCTGGAACTTCGTATGTGCCCACATTCACGAGGATTGATTAAACCAATAAACATTTCCAAGCACTTGTTGACTGACTTATCAAACACAATCTCTGGTTTCCCACGTAACTTTGATCATCGCCACAATTATCGCACACACATACGCACACACACATATTTACACACAGTTTTTGCTTCATATATGTCAAGGCCAAACTGCGGTGCCCATCCGAATAAACACGGACGTGTCAGGTATGTAGATCAAGCAAGGAAAACGTCCACGTCGCACGTCTACTGCTATTTCTTTCCACGAATTATTTCCACGGTGCCTAACAAGGGACTTTCTTAGCCCCTTCTTGGATTGGGTAAGCCGGCAACAATACGTCACTTACAACATGTGCAACAATGCCACGCCCAAACTCAAAGTCGCCCCGCAGAACACAAACCGCATTCCCGTTGGCATCCTCAACCATCAGCTTTCCATCCCTGCATGTGGCAATCATTCACTTTGGGCTTTGGGTGGATCTTTGAAACGAGCACACCAGGCATGGCCAGCCTGATACAGCTTATGTTTACTATATGTAGGGCTGGCCAGAATCGTATATATATATACGCCGTACATGACCGTATATTTCGTAACGGAGGGGGTGCAGCAGGCATTTCCAGCCTGTAACACTGCCTTTACAGCTTCCGTCCACTATACGTAGTGGGTAGTAAGGCTGGCCAGAACCGTATCAATACGCCGTATATGACCGTACATTGTATAGAATCCGTGCAAATAAGTACGCCATATATGTATGGCTCTGGCCACCCTAACTATATGGCACTTTCAAACTGAACGTGCTGGGTGTGACGTTTCCTAATAACTCTTGAGCAATGTGCTGGGTGTGACGTTAAGTCATGACTACCAACACATACATATTTCCTTATAACTCCTGAGCAAGTTGACAGGTGATTCGTGCATTTGTCTCTTGCACGTAACTCAATAAGTTGCAAAGCTGCTTTGGCGACAATGGGAATGGCTGCAACAACTCACAATTTGTAAGTAGTAATCGTATTGTCATTAAGGCCAGTTTCCCACTCCGTCCTGACAGCCAGGTAGACAAAAATTAGCAGCATGTTTGCATGGAATCAAACCAAGTAGCATCCACGTTGGTTTCAGCTGGCTCACCTTTCTTCAGGGAAGTCTGCCACTGCAATACAAATGTGTGTGTATGTGTGTGAGTGTGCGGATGCATGCGTATGTGTGTGTATATATGTGCGTGCGTGTGTGCGTGCGTGCGTGATTATTGTTCTTTTTGACATGAGATCTAATTGGTATAAAATATAAAACGTAGGTTGTGAGAATTAAACGTGCCCTTTCCATTAGCTGATACCGGCATCCCGGCATAGTACTAATGCTTGTTTAAATACCGATATAACACTAGATTTTGCATAAAGAAGCTGGTTTCACACCAAGTCTGCAACCTTTTTGATCACGGTTGTGCCTCTTCTGATAACGGTTGTGCCTCTTTATATCCTTTGCTGCTGTGGTGGAGAAGTTGTAAGTTCTCTCTGGAACAATAGTAACCTCAAGTTCTACCAAAAGCAGAATGATATGAGGTACCGCACAGGTACAATCATAAATCAAAAGCACACCTTCCAATACGGCTTTTCCCCTAGTGCAAACTGCCTCATCTGCCACAGTGCACACTGACAGAGCGCTTCACATACTCTCTGGTTGCCAACAAACTATACAAGATGAGGAATATGATTATAAAACGTCATAACATGGCAAGTGCACTGATAGTCCAGGTCCTACATAAGGGACCATGCGGCCAACCAAATTGCCGACACTGACATAGGCAGTCCAGATAATCTAGTAGAACAGGGCCTTGATTTGAGAAACACTGCCAACAAAACAGTGCCCTATTAGTTGCTGCCAAACCTAACAACACGTGCTTTGAAAGCCTCTCCTTGTCCCGACGCTATCTTACTTTTACCTAGTATTGTATGCTCTTCTGGGGTAACCGCCCGCAACTCAGATTCTCAGCAGCTTGCTAAGGACAAGAGAATAAATCCAAACCAGTGGGAGGTTCACCTGATTGAGTTTAAATTCTGTCAAGACACTAGGCCTGATCCCCAACTCCAAAAAGCAAAAGCACAGCACAGCATGCTTATTGCCAACTTAAACAGACAAGGATATAGGGAAGTCATGCTCCACGTGATCCTCGTTGGAGTAATGGGGACTATATACAAAGACCATACAGACAAACCATGCATCTACACTCATATAAACAAGATATGCACTGCAATACAACCTAAACAGTCAAGGTGTGGGTCTGGGTGCCACGGCACACAACCCCCCTGACCCACACTGATTTATTTCTTTTCGTGTGTTTGTGCGGTGGGGGGTTGCCTGGTGCGGGCACCTACGCAACCCCCTACCTTAATCATGCTGGCTGTGTCATCACTGTCATCACTATCAACGGACTTTTCTTCTCTTTGTAAGCTCTTTACTTGAGAGAGGTTTCAATGTGAGGATGATTGCTTTTCGCCTCCTGCGCCGTTTTTCCTCCTTTCACTTATTTAGCATGCGTTCACGCGTCAACTTTCTTAGCATGCTTTTTCGAGTCGACTTATTTAGCATGCGTTCGCAATTGTCAACCCAAATAAAACACATTGCGGGACAGAAGACCCTGCCGGACATCCATATACAGCGGAAGGACAGCATAGACATGCATGGTATGCTTTTAAACAAAAGCCCACATAACTGTAAAATCTAATACCTCAGCAACAGCTACATCCTGGGTATCCATAGGGAGCAGTTTTCGAAACATCTGATTAAATTGTTGGATATTTGCGTTGCTGATCCTGTTTTATTTCTGCGCAACAAATGCAGAGTCCCTTTCTTCTCATCACCCCTTGACTCATCAACAACACCCCCCATCACACCTTGCTCGCATTTACCAGCTCGTCTATGCACTCATGACAGACAAGCAAATACTCTGGTTTTAATAAAGCTTTCCGTGCCAATCCGAAATTTGTATCTGCTGAGTTTGATCAAGAGCGTTACTTAAGCCACTACCTACTAGCCACTACCACATACCGTAGTGCTCAGGAGTCAGTACATACTGGCCACTACCATATACCGTAGCGTTACTCAATTGCCACTACTTAATAGCCACTACCACATACCGTAGTGCTTAAGAGCCACTGCTTAATGGCCACTACCGTATACTGTAGCGTTACTTAAGACTACTACCACATACCGTAATGCTGCTGTGGATTGTTGCAGGCTGGATTGGCTCCTGGGATAACTGCACATAGGTTGCAAAGCCCAAAAGTTTGTAGTTTGATTACAGCTTGTTTATTTGTGTTGGCTGTGCGTTTTTAATTACGAGCAGGTTTTTTCCAGTATTGATTGTTGTGCCGAGTCTTATACTTTATTTGCAGCGACGGTGATTTGATTTAACACCCTGTCCTTTTAAATGGTGGTGAGAAAGGCAGTGTGCGCAAAGTACAACTTTCGTTGGTGCTTAAAAAGCGTTGTAATTGTTAAACTTTGGGTATATAGTACATAACTCACTATGGTACTTCAGAACACTGGAGGAGTCCTCTCCCAGTGATGGGAGCTCCTTTGCAGAAGGCAGCCCAAGCGAGGTGGCCAGCTTTTCGAATGCCGCATCTGTGTTTATAATCAATCGCCAGATAAAACTGCCAGAAAATTGATGAGCAACGCTCAAGGAACTGCGCAGCTGAGGCATTCATCATTCCCTGTTGGTTGGCTGGCTGTACGTCCATACTTTTATAAACCAGCAGAGAAAAAGGCAATAGTGCATTGGTACATTTGCTTACCTTGCGGCACAAATAGCGTGCTTGTGTTGACATAATCAGGCCCTCCTGTTGCAGTATTACATATTCATTGCTGAACGACATCATCGTAAATAGCCGTGAGATAAGCAACCGTGCATGATAACTAGCCGCAAAATTTGCTGCTATTCTATTAATGAAAGTTCGTATTGACCCACCAATGGCTTCAAAGAATGACTGCGAGCGGAAAAACAACAAAAGAGGCTGGCAGCCCATTGCAACATGTAAAGCAGCAATGTTTGGGTTTAGTCTGTACAAAATTACCGCTGCAATTCGCGTAGTCACTCCATTTACTGCCTCGCACGTGGCCTTATTACTTTCTCCCTGCCGTGCTGCTGCTGCTGCTGCTGTTGCACTAATAAAGCTGATTGCTGCCATAACTGCGCAAAAGAACAATGCCGGTGTGTATACAAGATTGTGTGTGGGACTATTCTATTTGGCTCCGTTAGGAGTAGGGAAGAAGTGCACCAGGCAGCAACGTTGCCAACAATGGGAGCTGGCTTATCATGTGACGGGAGTGCTTGCCGATTTGATATTGGATAGCAAATTTGTCGGAATTTATGAGCCAATGTTCGGAAAAAGTAGCTACAAACGCCTTATTGGGTGTCGACTCTGTGTCTTAAATTTTTTTCATTTCCTTGTTGTGCTTTCCGTAGCCGCAGTATGGTAGTCAAGTATGGGGTACTGGATTCTTGCAGGCAGGCAGAGAGTTCTCTAGCCCACTGTCTACACTTCATTTGCATTTTCTGAAGGGCACGTTAGGTGTGAAGCAGTCTACCACTAATTGGGCTGTACTCCGAGAATGTGGACATGAACCGTTGCAATTCTACTGGTTTCGGTCAGCTGTCA
>Ga0307963_1004717_pt1 | contig 10791 bp, 12 predicted proteins | sample OrgLakmetagen594_FD_201829 | JGI IMG/M metagenome (GOLD analysis project Ga0307963, IMG submission 201829) | Saline water microbial communities from Organic Lake, Antarctica - #594 | ecosystem: Environmental > Aquatic > Non-marine Saline and Alkaline > Saline | place: Antarctica: Organic Lake...
AAGCCTGGTATAAAATTTCCAAGAAATAGCGAAAGGAAAAACAATTGAAACACGGCTCACACAATTTCAACCGCATTTTAACCGCACGCGGTTGAAATCAACCGTGCGGTTGAAATTGGCCGCTTTAACCGCACTTCAACCGCAATTTCACAAAATAGTTTGCAACATAATTAAAAATTTTGTTGGAAGAACCCATTACTTACGAATGAAGCCTGGTATAAAATTTCCAAGAAATAGCGAAAGGAAAAACAATTGAAACACGGCTCACACAATTTCAACCGCATTTTAACCGCACGCGGTTGAAATCAACCGTGCGGTTGAAATTGGCCGCTTTAGCCGCACTTCAACCGCAAAGTTTTGGAAAGGAGTTTGCAAGAATAAAATACCTTGTGAGGAGGTTATAAGTTACAAATAAATTATGGTGCAATAATCCGAAGAAAAGGTTTGGGCCAATTTGAAGGTATATTATGCAGTGCTACCTCGCATTACCGTAAAATGATATATTAAAGCTGGTTAAATTAAAGCTTTGAGTTGCGAGGATTGTGGGCACTTTGTCTATCACCTTTTCTGCCGATATATCGGGGGAATGCAGCATCAACCCCATTCAGATAAATCAACTGCTATATAATATGATCCGTACAATTAAATACATTTCATCAAGTTCTTGTAGCGAATCGGCTAAAGCCGTGTTCTCCTCTCCAGCCCACAATCTCCACTAGACGTTCGTACCTGCTGCATTGTGGTGTCGATATCTCTGAGAAAACAAGGAGGGCGCGATAAGGACTTCCGGTCAACGCCAGTAACCGCCCTGTAACTGCACGCATACACACCCGCGCAAACACTCTCTCTCTCTCACACACACACACACACACACACACACACACGCACACACACACACAGCACACGCCCGTGCACACACACACACGCAAGCACACACACACACACACGCAATCACATACGCAATCACACACGTAAACACACACACGCAAACACACACACACACACGCACGCACACACACATATACACACACACTTGCGCATGCACACACACACACATACACACACGCACACACACGCACACACACACACACGTGCACACACACACACGCACACACACACACACACACACCCGCGCACACATGCACACGCGCGCACACACACACACACACTTGCGCACGCACATAAACACACATACATGCACGCACACACACATACACACACAACGCACATACACATGCGCGCATACAAACACGCTCATACACGCACGCACACAAATACAAACGCAAGAACACACACATACGCACACAAACACAACAAATACACACACAAACACACATACTAACGCACACACAAACACACACACAGACACACTCGTGCACGTGCACTCACACACATACACACACACAAACTCACACACACACATTTGCGCACACACACACACACACACGCTCACGCAGACACACACACACACACGCGTAAACACACACACGCAAACACACACACACGCACACACACACACACACACACACATACACACACACACACATATACACACACACACTTGCGCATGCACACACACACACACACACGCACGCACGCGCACACACACACACACACAAGACGCAAGCCATATGCAAACACAGGCTCAATTGTGACCATTCTCCTCCCTCTTTTCCTCTTTTCTTTTTGTTACTCTTGAAAGAAGACCTCAGAGTGCAATCCTGATCTCCTGAGTTCCAAGGTCCAAAGGCACTTTCAAGTATATTATTTTAAAAAGAAGGGAGCGGTTGAAGTGCGGTTGAAGCGGTTGAATTCAACCGCACGGTTGAAAAAATTTCAACACATCCCTGCGGTTGATCGGCAAAATTTCAACCGCATTTCAACCGCGGTTGAAATCAACCGTTTCAACCGCACTTCAACCGAGGCCTGAAATGTCTGACGTATACCATATACATAGGGTTGGCCAGAACCATTTATATACACCATAAATGACGGTATATTTAATAATTTCCTGCCAAAAGTACCGTATGTACACCGTATATATATACGGCTCTGGCCAACCCTACACATACACATACAAAAACAAACAATACACGCACTGGTCTTCACCACAATGGGGACTTACCCGTGCATGAACTGATGCGGAGCGCAGAAGATGATGGCGTCTGCTCCACGGACCTATACAAAGAGTGACAATTGGAAATTGTCAATGCAAGGAAAGGAAATATTTTAATCTCAGCTAGTAATTCTACTGCGTAGTGCTTTCTTTTGCTCTATTAACAAGATACCAGCCAAAAAGAGGTGCCCAAAGGCCATATTTATGCTTCATTCAAACATGTTGTATGTCCAGGATGGTCTGACATAAATCATTGTTTTTGAAGGCTTGAGCCTTCCCAAACGTTTGATTTCCCTGCCAGAAATGCAGCATAACATGACCCCTCAGGCAGTTACCTCAGACTGCCTCTGCAATACTTGTGTCAACCTCATAACAGAACAACGACACATTGTGCGTTACTGGCCTCCTCCTTTACCCACGCTGCATTTCCGTTTCATTGGCAAACATGCTTGTCCTTGCCGCAAGCTGCTTAAAAAAAAAAGCACCCCTTGCTTTCAGGCATGTACACAAAAAACACCCATGCTGGTGACAGACTGTTGTGTTACGTCACGTAACTTACGTGGCCCTTTCATAAGTCCTCTTCACTCGGTTTTGTGCCATCATTTGCTAGCGTCCAATAGGGGAGCCGTCTTCCTGAGCTCATTCCTTATTCTGTTGTTTCCCCCACACCGGCTTCCTGGTACACAGCAAAATTGCACTCCTCACTCCTCACTACTTACAACAGGACAAGAACGCACCGTTTCAATAAGGTTGTTGTTGGCCACCACATTCCCTCCTAGGCCGACACCCGGAAGGTACACTGGGTTCTCGTGGTTTTCGTTGATGTACTGCAAGCACGTGTGCATGGGTGAATACTACTCCTCCGATGGACAGTTGCGCCAAAGATGACTGTTGCGTTAAGAAGAGAGCATAGGTGCAGGTTAAAAAGGACTTGCTGGCCTTGCACGGTGTTGACTTTAATAATTCCTCGGCAGTGCAATTCATTTCACGTAAACAATAACAGGGCACGGTGTTCTCCTAGTATCAGCGTCCAATAGGTGCACAGGACACAAAGGACCACAGGATACACAGGACCACGTGATGTGCACACTTGCAATGCACGCATTCACACCTCTGTCAGGTTGCGGCCGCTGTGCTTTTCTTCATGCACCCACATTGCCACCTCAGGCACAAAGCAAGACGCAGGGGACTTCGCAGCCTGTACATGCAAGAATAGAAAAATAGGCTCACTTTGTGGAGCAGACTCCATTTAGTGCGTGCTGCACAAAGCGCAATAGGCACGAGCTAATGTGCGAAACATAACAGAAAAATGAGTGGACAACATCTCGCCCATTTTCCTTCGCTTCTGCTGCGCTCTGTGCTAATCCTTGCCAAACATTGCAGGTATGGAACATATAAACGGCAAAAACGTGGCAGGCACTCGTGTGGCAAAGTCAAACCCTGCAACCACATCTGCTGCAATCTGAGCTACCATTTGCAGGGTTATTATAACACAGGCGTCCAAAATGTGGCAGATAATTAGCACTCAACAATAGCCCCAATACCCTGGGTTCACCTCTGCTGTGCTCTGAGCTACCATGCGCACGGCCGCACACGCCCAAGCACCTGAGCCCACCATGGCCACCTGCAAACAAGTAGGGTGAGTGAAACACAACTGTTGTTGGGAAAGTTTACGATCATCGTGCTGTATGTGATCAGCCTACCTTTAAACTAAGAAATTCAGGGTACAGCTTAAGCTCATACCCATTTTTTACGACCGTGACTCAAGGAAGTATGTTGGAAAATGAATAACACGTATGCAATCATTGCCCATGATCCTTAATGCTCATTTCTGTTGCAAGTTGTTTAATAATTGCCCACATTTTAACCAATCAGGTCACATGTTAAAATACTCGAGAAGGATTAGCAGACGTGGTTGCTCCCTCACTCTAAAAGCGCTATCGAAATGAGATGTTCCTCTGGCACAGGTGAGCATGTAAACCAAACACCCAGTCTCTTTTCGCACCTTGTACCGCTTCAATGACTTCATAAGATCATCATACGAGCGCACAAACCAGTCGGCACGGCTCGCAACACCTTGACGCTCCACGACTCCACCTGGAATCGGGCACAATTTGAGCAATAAACTAATTAACAAATGTGTTATAGCACAAAATTGCGGTATTCCCCTGTTGGTATTTACACGATTATAAAACCTATCAAATTGCGCAGCAAGTGACGAAGTTGTACTGGGTCAGAGGGTTTCTATCTGGACCTGTTTCCACCTGCCGCATTGCGAGGCGTGCATTTCATTAAGCGGACAAAAGCAGCACATGTTTCTTATTTGCTGAAGTCCGGAGCGCTACCCAGACAGCGTTGCACGTACGATCAGCTTCAATTACAAACCTGTATATACAAATATAGTAGTCGGCGAAATAAAACACACAATCGCTAATTCTTCCACAATGCACATGTCGACCATGATCAATTCCCCTTTGTTGCTTTCGGATTCAAGGGCATCAAGGATGGAAGTCGGCCTGCAACACAATTTGCAAGCCACTTGCTTGTCTTGCCGTGCTCAAGCAGCAACCATGAAAACAGTGTATAGAAACCTGGCCTTGATTGGCTTGCCAATTATCTTACCGTAGCAAATGAAGATATCTGCTCCCCCGGTTGCTTCCACAGCTTCGAGGTCTGAGATACCATCGCCAATCATCTGGCGAAGGGCAAATATATGTTAAGGCACAATGTGTCAGGAAAATGATGAATTGATAGTGCAAATGTGAGGAATAAAAGCTCACACGCTGCAAGGTTTATGGCCAGAAAAAAAAGTCGGACGCACCACAACGTTGTTGTAAGGGTACTGCCTTCTGATCCTGGCAATAGCCTGTGGTTTCCCTTGGCTATGTGTCGCGGGGCTGGAAGGCAATTGATAAGGTGGAGTAATAAGAATAATGAATCATATATTGGTATCAGTGCAACGTTTTGTCGTTTTGTCGAGCACTTTAAAAAAGCAGCTAGAAAATGACGCACACGTCTTTAGATTTGGAAATCACATCAACATAAGGGCAGACTCATTTTAATAAGTATATAACCAAGCTCTTTCTCCGCTGATTCCTCGTGGTCGGCTATATAGATAACGCACTATGTAGCATCAAACGTAGCACCAACAAGAAGGTCAGACTGAATACCACTCACTGGTTCATGTCAAAGCCTTTCAGCCTGATGGGCTGCCCCTTCTCGTCCAGGTGCCAGCTCATACTGTTGCAGAAGACGTTGCGGCTGGGGATGCTAAGGTGCTCAGCAATGGGCAGCGCCACCTCTCTGTTGTGGGTAGCACACGTTGGGGAGTTGCACACACACAAGCTGGCAATGGGCAGCGCCACCTCAATATTGTTGCAACAAACGGTTTATCCTCTTGGGCAGACAGCGTCCTACTAGACACAAGCTCACAAACTAGGTAACAGATGAGCTGCTGTGAAAAGCAGGAAACAAGCACTCATGTGCTTTGTGCGATTGAAATATACATGTGAACAGCAGGAAACAAGCACTCAAGTGCTCTGTGCGACTGAAATATACATGCGCACTCATGCTTTATGAACAAGCACTCATGTGCTCTGTGCAATTGAAATATACATGCGCACTCATGCTTGACGAATCGCAATTTTATGATGAATGGAGTTGTTCTCCATGGGTGGTGCTGGTGGTCCTGTACTTTCAAGCGTTGTGACGGCCTTTGATTGGCAAAATGGCTTAAGCCAACAATTTGGACTGCCCACCTGAAACCACCAGAAATAAGGAAGACCTCCACACCGCGGGTCTTCAAAGCACTGATCAAGTCCGCCACACCCTGTGTGTGGGCATGACACAGGTGTGGAAGGGTCATTGCACAAGTTCAGAGGCATTAGGAAGGAAGTGTGGCAACCCTACTTCTTGCTGGACGTCAGAGGTGCGCAAGCTAAGTCAAGCTGTAGTTCAAAGTTGATTCCACTCGCGGGGACAACCTTCAATTCACTGTGCACAAGCAACGTTGACATCAGAGGCTACCCAAATTGCTGCCTCTGCCTCTTTTATCCGTTGAACAAATGCTCCTCCTCACCCTTGACAGACACACATCCACAGACCTTCACAGCCGCGCTGTCTGTACTTACAGGGACCAGGCGTTCCTTTGGCGGATGAGCAACCATGAAACACTTGATATCCTCAGGCGTGCAGTTCAGTCGCGCCAGCCTGGAATAAAAAATAAGAGGGTAAATTTTGACACGTTTGGGTCCGTGTCACAAAATGTCAACTGTACAGGCCTTGTGAGAATTTGTTGGGGCTCCAAACAATTATCTTAATGTTCAATCCCAGTGCAAAAATCGGACCAGAGCACTAAACATGTGTAAACGATAAACGATAAAAGAATCAATTAACGGACGTGACCAATTTAAACATTAGTTATGTGTTATGTGCAACAGCATGTGGTTACAATATAATCACTATACAGGCACCAGACATTTTCTGCATGTACACAGTGCCGTCTCTACTTATACGCACACCTTTCTTCCATCGCTGCTGTCAGGTTCATGGTGCCGTCCGCAGCCTTCAAGTGAGCGGGAAAGCAAGCAAAATTGTGCTTCCCATATATTGCATTTCCAGTGCAGGCATTAGGCAAAAGAGGGCTGAAATGCACATGCATGTTGAGGCATTCTTGCATGAGTGTGCTTTTACATCGTGGGAGTAAGCGCAGCGCGTACCTGCTTCGACAATCTCTCCACTTCATCCTTGATGCCCATGAAATCCGCAAGAAGGTCTAGAGAATCTTCTCTGGTGATCGTACAGTCAACTGCCGCCAGCAAAAGGGTTTGTGTTTAGCAGTCGTAGGAGCGGCAATGGATTGGAAACTTTTTTGCAGGCTCAAACTGCTAAATTATTTTGGTATGACATCCCCCCCCATCAGCTTTTGGTTATCTAAGGAAGAGCATGATCCCTGTGTAAGTCAAAGCCCTTTTTGTTTTATTCTGACGCTTTGTAGGTCAGCAGTGTGGATAAAGTGGACTGGAATTGTTGGTTCATATTTTTGCTCGACTCTAAAACCGTTCCTCCCCTTCCCCCTTGAAAATCTAGGACCTCAAAGTCAGCACTCACCATCAAAGCACACAGCGTCAGCTGATTGCCAGAGTTCCAGAGTCGTGTCTGCAATACACAAAAAGGGTAAAATTAAGGGGTTCAAGCAGGCAGGCACAACAAAGGGAGGGAAGAGTAAGAAGAAAAATAAGAAGTGTCTGTGCAAGCTGCAGTCTTGACCATGTTGTGATCAGAGTCACACAACGGTATCACTGAAATGCTTAAGGCAACCTGCAAAAGAAAAAAAGAGCAGAGGGGGCACGGAAACATGGACGTGTTGCTAACTGGCAATAGAAAGCAGATGCAAAATTGGGAGAAATCTCAAGGAGTCTCAGCTTGAGCTCACTGAACTCGAGCGCGCAGCGGACACGTGCGTAATGCTTTAAAGATGTCCATAATCTGCAGCTTGTTGGGCGAAGCTGTGTCCTGTTCAGCAGGACGGTTTGTGTGTGCTTCATTGAACAACTACTAATCCGTGAACAATGTTCACTATGAAGTTTAGTAGCGAACCAGGTCAGCGCTGTGAGTGACAGGAGATCTCAATAGGAAAATTCCTTCAGCTACCCCCTCCCCTTGTAAATTTCCTCCCAGTGTATGTAACACTAAGCACTCCCCGTTGCAGTGTGTGCTCTGGAAGTGAAACACAAACCTGAAGGAGAATTTGCGCTCCCTTGAGGGACCTGCGGGGCCTGCGTGACTTCCTGCGCCCGCAATGGCTTGAACACCCTCTTGTTGCCTTTGCTGTTGGTGTGGACAGTAGAGTTGACCTGGAGGGGGAGCGGAGTGCCAATCTGATGCCTCAAACCGTCCTGAGTCCCGAACCGGATGGATGACACGCCCCGATACAACCCGAGCTGGCTGAGTGGTTTTGCATTCTTCAGCGCCGCTCGGCCAGGGCAAGATGCATTTTTGAGCAGCATTTGACGTCCTATTAGGCAGATTGAATGATCAATTGAATAGAATGAAGGAATGAATGATTATCATGAATTTATTTGAGTCAAAATACATCCCCAACACTGAGGGTTTCAGGGTTTTCTAGTTTGGCTTGCATGTAAAGGCCCTGGGGAGCCCCAGTGGGCAGCTGCAATAGACAGAAGGCAGGAGCAAGGAGGATGGAGTTTCTTACATTGCTGTTGGTTCTAGCTTCTTTTTGTGCGTTCTTCTGGCTGGGCTGGTGGTTTCTCGCGACCTTGTGAGTACGGCACTACAGCAGTGACATGTAGTTTTCCTCGATCACAATGTATGCGAGGACCTGCGTTCAACACCACGCCTGCTCAACACTCACGTACGCTTTCACAAATTCAAATGAATGGCAGGTGGAGCCACAAGTCCATGGAGGAATCTACTGACCCTGCCATTCAAGTACGCGTGCACAAGACTGCACGTAGACTGGGTCCAAAGGGGGGTCTGCAAGAAAAAACGTTGACCGCTCCACTTCCCCCCTTTTATTTCAGGGGATGTGGTCTTCCGTATTTGCCTTTTCATGCAACCTACTCATGCTGATTCTCCTGGAAATGATGGGGGTCCTGAATAACAGGTATGTGGTGGTGTAGTGTGCATGCGACTGTGTCTGCTTGCTGGCACACTTGGTGCAAATCATGAAAGGGTGTGCACCTCCTTTCACGCACCTTTTACCTGCATCATTAAATCCCCGCAACAGGATGGGACTCCTAGCTTGGTATGCCACGGTGTGGGGTCTGCTGCTCCTTCTGCTTGGCATCGTCCCCTACTATCAAGTGTACCGGCTCCTCATGAGTGAGTGCCATGGCTACCAGGATGCCTTGTGCGACAAACCTTTTAACTTATTTTCGCGTTCAAACAGCAACTTAGTTCCAGTGCAGTGTCCGCTGGCAGAGTCTGTTACACAATTGAGCAGGGGGGGAGAGCACTCACACTGCACAACATGTCTTTTACAGCACTGAAACGAATGTTATCATTTTACCATGCAGTCTGCCGTTTCCCCTCACGCCACTTGATCATGGGGTCCACAGTGGTCTGGTGCCTGTGTATGTACTGCTTCTGGTACACCGGCTCCTATTTGCCGGGTGTGCCGGCCCCTACGAGTGGGGTGCTAACTGTTGAGCAGGTAGGCGAAGATGATGCTTCAACCATCGAGTTTGCAATTCAGGGATTTTAATCGTGGTACTTTCACCTGCTACTCGTAAATGGTTTGATGCAGGCAATCAGCCGGGTGGGGGTGATGGGCACCTGGATGATTGCGGTGCTTTCTGGCTACGCAGCTGTCAGCCTGCCGTACTCGTACCTGTCTCTGTTTGTAAGGCCTGTGGAGCCCTATGAGGTCACGGCCATGGAGGAACAGTACAGGTGGTCATGTGTTATGTGTGTTTGTTTTTGTTTGTGCATTCTGTGGTGTCTGTTTTTGCACGCGTGTGCTTATGTATGAGCGCTGCCTTGAATGCTTTTGCCTAACATTTGCCATGACACGAGCCGCTTAGAGAGAACGTGAGAGGTTGAAAAAATAAATGCCTGATGAGCGTAATTCTATGCTTCTGAGAGAGCATGAGCAGCTGATGCTCGCTCCCGTATACATCTGCATGCATACAACGAATAAGCGTAATTCTATGCTTCTGAAAAGCATGAGCAGCTGATGCTCGCTCCCGTATACATCTTAGCCTTTGACCAAGCTCTGAATTTTTATTTCTCCCCTTCATCGGTCGTATTAATACGGCGCAGGCAGGTTCAGGTGCTGTGTGCAGAGAAGCAGGAGCGCATTGAATCTACAAAAGCTGAAATGCTGCGCCTGGGAGCGGCTGGCAATGGTGGGTGAGAAGAGGCGGAATTGCCCAGATCTAAGAGACTTATGGCATCAATGAACAAAACCTTCCATTTTTGAGCTTGTTCCCTGTATGTTGCATTTCAAATTCATGTGTGCTGTTGCCACAGCATCAAAGAGGATGCGGCAAGCAAGTATGTAGGGAGCAACGCACACCGGTATATCGGTATATGGGGATATTGTATATTGGTGTCTAGATCTTACCATATAAGGCAGGTAGCCAAAGTGCAAATAAATCTCTTCAGTCCTGAGATCTGGAATTCAGATATGCCAGTCATTTATTCCCCGGCAAGGGTCCCAACCCTCCTAAAAATGGCTGTGATCCCTTTTATATTGGCGAAGTTCCCCTCGTGGGGGCGTGAGCCCCTGGCGTTGACTACTTCCCACCACACTTCACACAGGCCTCCCCAGGCTCACCCAGGCCACCCCACGGGCTGAGACTCGACAAAGGCCCCTAACCAAACTTTCTACCGTGCCAGATAATTTTTGGGACCCTGGGGTGCAGTGTGTAAAGTTTAAAGAGACAGATTTTATGTTTGGAAGCTCCAGGAAGCTGCCCAGGATTCCTCAGCCAGGCCCCCGGACCACTTCCTGCTGGTGCAGTATCCATCAGCACACTTCCCTGGCTGCGTATGCTGTGTCAGGGGTCCTCAGTTGTGTTCCGGCTGCAAAATTCACGGTTGACCATGTAAACAGAATCAAGTAAAACTATTTTTGATGGGCTACAGGAGGGTGGAAAAAAAAAAGTATTGTACGTCACGTGTATTTTTTGGAATGGACCCCCTTTTGCCCC
>Ga0307963_1004719_pt1 | contig 10790 bp, 8 predicted proteins | sample OrgLakmetagen594_FD_201829 | JGI IMG/M metagenome (GOLD analysis project Ga0307963, IMG submission 201829) | Saline water microbial communities from Organic Lake, Antarctica - #594 | ecosystem: Environmental > Aquatic > Non-marine Saline and Alkaline > Saline | place: Antarctica: Organic Lake...
CATACACACCTGGTCCCAGCTCCCTGAGACAACAAGCCCACGGTCAGGTAGGTATGCCACACATCGCACGGGGGCGCTATGCTGGCCCAGCAGGGTTGGTTGCCCACTCGGCAGCTGGATTCTGCAAGCGGTAAATTCACACCACGTGCCAAACACAGACAATGCAATGATTCTGTGCAGGTTTACCCCATAAAGGATGTAGCGTCAAGTCAGCAGGGCCGGCAGTGTGCACTGAGTCCTTGCATTGTGAATTTGAAGGAAACGCTACACATCCAAAACCTAAAAATAACGACAGTCGCCTGATTGTGCCTATGTAGCCAATTTGATCACTCGAGCAGCAATCGAGAAACAATTCAGTGTGGACTAAACTCCTTTGCAAATCATCATCAGAGCCGTCATAGAGTAGCTTCTGAGGCGTTCTTGCCGCTTTTGCATCAGCACTCATCAGGCCATGCTGGCTACTCCATCGAACCCTAACATCACTTACTTCACCCCCCTCCCTTTGTCTGCACATGGCACACGCCAACCCCTCATTTATGGACACGTTCATACCTATACTAGCAGAGCACGCTTCAAATGCCCCTAACAAAGCAACGCTTGCTGCACAATAATGAAATATGGTGAGTCTCTGCCCCAAGCCCCCGGCAAGTATACCTTGTCATTGTCCCGTCTAATGATCCGGTGTAGATGGTGCTGTCATCAGTGAAGGCAAAGTCTAGGATGGGGGCATTTTGTGGGAACGTAGCTAAGGGCACTCGGCGCTCGCCGTCGTACACGCGGATGGTCTGTGAATGTTTGAGTGAGTTTGTGCGTGTTTGTGTGTGTATGTGTGTATGTGTGCGGTATGTGTGTATGGTGTATGTGTATCTGTGTATGTGTGTGGTGTATGTGTATGTGTGTATGTGTGTGTGGTGCGTGTGCGTGTGTGTGTTTGTTTGTGTGTCTGTGTATATGTGTGTGGATGAGGGATGTAAGAAGGTGCATTCGTGCAGATGAAAGTGCATCAGGCAGGAGCTGAGCATTACATTAGAGCTGATGTGCAAGGTTGGGGTTTCGCCCTTCTAGCACAGCCAAAACAGGTACAACGAAGAGCTGGCCAGTAGGATAAGAGGCAGCAATGGGGTCTACCTTGTCCCACGAAGAAGCCACTAACGTGTTAGTGAACTGGCTGAACTTGAGCTGTGAAATTCCATCTGTTGGGGGGTTCGGGAGGACCTCGCCAAGGACGTTGGCCTGCGTATTGGTGTGCAGAAAATGCATCTATCAAAAAGTGCGCTTTTAGAGTGTGTGTGTGTTTGCGCGCGTGTGTGTGTGCGTGTGTGTGTGTGTGTGTGTGTGTGTGTGTGTGTGTGTGTGTGTGTGTGTGTGTGTGTGTGTGTGTTTGTGTGTGCGTAGGTGTGCGTACGTGCATGCGTGCGTGTGCATGTGCATGTATGTGCGTGAGTGTATGTGTGTGTGAATTTGCGTGCATGCATTTGTGTGCTTGCGTGTCGTGTGCGCGTGCATGTGTGTCTGCATGTAAGTGTATGTGTGTGTGTGTGTGTGTGTGTGTGTGTGTGTGTGTGTGTTTGTGTGTATGTGTGTGTATGATTGTTTGTGTCTGTGTGTGTGTGTGTGTAGTTTCATGCTAATTAGCATGATGATGAACCGATGAGCATGTGCACACAGGACAACAAGAGTAGCGAGCGCATGTACAGCGTTTGAATACCAGCTTGATTGAAGCTAAAGGACTCACCATGTTAGAGACAATCAAGCAGAGGTGGCCTGTCTAATTTACGCCTGGTGAAAACAATTTCAAAATTTCTGCTTGCATGGGACAATTGCCATGAATTAATTAATAATTATTCCTGTTTAAACCATGACACCTCCCACTGGTTTCCCTCCTGAGATTTCAGCCCTTTTGGAGCAGCACAAGCTTTCTCAATACTTTTCATTGACACCTGAAGGCAAAGTCAAGTGCGAGATAAATGGCCACCAGTTCCCGCCACGCCTGGACGTGGCCACCGCTTTCATCAAGTGAGTTGCGCACTCACAGAGCAAGGGAGCGTGCGGTTCGCTACCTTCCTGCTTGCTCGCACATACACGCCACTACACAAGCCCTTGGCTTTCATGTTGCAACCTCTGGTCATATCATTCCTCCGCATACGCATCGCCCATGCGAGCATACATGCAAGCCGTCAGGTTGCATGCGTCTTGCGCCAACAAGAATGCCTTCCCCTTCTTGCAGCGGGAGCAAATTCACCAAGCTGAGGAGGCGCTACGATGCTGAAAACATACTGGCAAAGTATGAGCCTTTCATCCTGCAGTCAGCCAACTTCGAGTGAGTAGATTTGAAGTGGCAAGCAAAGTACCTTGGCCCGTCCAGATATTTTGCTCTTCTCTCTCTTACATCACGCTCACCATGCTCAGAGCCTTACAAGATCAAGTGCGCACAATGTTATGATCGTCGCGTGCATGCAGGAACATGCTCTACTGTGCCCTGACAGGCCAGCTCATGGACAAGTCCCTAGACGCGGTGAAGAAGCACATGCAGGGAAAGCGGTTTCAGAATAAAAAAAGTGCGTCACAGCTGTTTCTGCTTGGACCATGCATGTTGCCGTTTATGTCAGATGGATTGCGTTGATCAGCACAGGCTAGCTCTCTCATTGCTACTGCACATGTCTTAATGCCCGCAGCACTCTTTGCTGCTGACAAGCTGGAATTGAAAGACGAGCCTGACATCGACACTGTGCTAGCTGAGGTAAGGCTTCATGATTGAATTTAGATTGCTGCACATGTGAGGTTGTAAACTCCCAGGTGACTAGACAGAAACCCAGTTTGAATGGTTGGATTGTACGTGAATTTAAGGCAGCTTTTAAACGCTTGGGAGCATGGTCAATTGCATCCCCCTTTCTTTCTTACGTACCTACTTCCGCTTGTCATTTGGTCTTAGTCGTTTGGAGCTCATACCCGTGTACTATGCACCGGCATTCGGCCAATGTTAGCTTGTCAAGCGCGCTTAGTCACCTGCAGCTCGTAGCCTCCTACGCACACTTTGTGCACAATACATTCCAATTGTTTCATACTAGCGTGTTTGTGTGTTTATAACAGATAACAGGCCGGAGTATAGGCAAAAAGAAGAAGGAGGAAGGCCAGGAGGAGGAAGGTTCAGAGGGGATGAGTGAAGATGAGGAGGAGGGAAGTGGAGAGGATGAGAGTAATGAGGGGGGCAGCGAAGAGGAAGCAGCGGATGATGGCATGGGGGTTGAGGAGCAGCAAGAATCAGCCAAAGGGAAGAAGAAGGGGGCAGCGGCCAAGGCGCCACCGGCGCCCGCCAAAGGCAAGCAGAATGGCAAGCAGGGGAGTGAGCAAAAAGGAAAGCAGCAGGCAGAGGAGGAGGGAGAAGGCAGTATAGCAGGCACGAAGCGGAAGCGTGGGAAGGAGGATAAAGTGGCTAAGGGCCAAGGGCCAGCCAGAGTATTGCAGCAGCAGCAGCAGCAGCAGCAGCAGCAGCAGACAGGGAGTAAAGGCAAGCGGAAAGGCAGGCAGCAGCCGGAGCAGGCAGGCGGTGAAGATGTGTCAGAAGAGGAGCCTGAGCTGTGGGTACCTGAGGAGTTTGCAGACACCGAGCGCGCGATGGGCGGGGAACCTAGCACGAGTGAGCAATATACAGCCGGGAAGAGCAAGAAGGGGAAGAAGGGGAAGAAGCAAAGAGAGTCGGATGACTTTGATTTCTCGGGGGGGATGGAGGACGAAGGGGCTGCAGGAGCCAGCACCAGTGGAAATATCAAGCAGGGGACAAATGGGAAAAAGCAGAGCAGGGAACCTGCAGCAGCAGCTGCAGTGACAGCAGTAGCAGACACTGAGCGTGTCGAGGAAACACGTGGAGGAAAGGGGGGGAAAAAGGGCAGCAAAGCCGGAAAGGGAGCTGCTGGAAATGGCGCTGCGCCTGCAGTCCCTGTCGCCACCAGCCTACAGACCAAGTGAGTCGTGTGCACAGAGAGTGGTGCCTAGCTGCCTGTGTTCCTTGCATTTACAATGATCAGAGAGGCTATTGGAATGTTTATGGCAAACATTGTCTGTTGTGTATGCTGTGGCAACCAGGAGCAAAGAAGAAGAGCGGCCACTGTTCTTGTGCATCCATAGCAGACTTTGAGATAATAAACGTTTGTTCAACGTAAGCCAGGAAAAATGAAAGCCAGGAAGAACTCGGTACTTAACTGGCTGCAGCTACGGTTACTAAAGTTGGTGCCTTTATTAGCATTGGTGCTGTAAGCCCAACTTCATGTACTCATGTCTCCAGCAACGTCAAATGGTGTGAGGCAACCTTATTTTTCATTGAGCAAAAACACGATGTCGAGTTGGGCAGGGAGTCCAGTAAAATAAAGCCTCAGTAGAAGTCTCGTAACAGGGGTGTGAAAGATGATTCTGAGCCTCCTCCAAGGTGCCTTTTCGGACACTTGGGTTGTCAAAGCTTAAGGCTTAAGGTCACTCCTTTTGGACGTAGGTTGAATTGAGTCTCAATTTCTGATAAGATGATGCTGCGTTACGGCTGTAAGGATTTTATCATGTCTATGATCTTACCTCTCCAACATATTCCGAAAACACCTCACCTCTTGTTAACAGCTCGCTCGCTTCTTTTTAACAGCTCGCTTATTGACTTGTACTTGTACCACGATGCACACCCTGCCATGTCTTTGCACTTTGTTTAGTGCAAGCTGAAAGGTGTGAGGAAGGTCTGCGTTTGTCTTACGTTAAGGAGTTTCTTCGCTTGATACACCAATCATCACGCAGGTCACCCAAACAAAATGCGCAGAAGCCGAGCAAGGCCAAGAAGGCGAAGCTGTGATCCACTGTAGAGCGCAAGTTGGATATCAGTATATTTCTTCTTCATCTGGCTGGCTCTTCTTATATTTCTGCTTCATCTGGATCGACGTGTGATTTTACGGCGACCTGTCGTGCAACTTTTCAGGGGGTCCCTTTTATTATCCATGGAAAATAGGGCATGCTGTGAGATGCGCTGTGACCACTTTCGCACAATTATGTAATTTATATTTGATGCGCATTGCCGTGTCTTAAGCTTGAGCAACAGATGTCCTATTTTTTTGGTCCCAGAGTTTTATTTAAATTAAAAGATCGTGCAGCTTAAGCCAGCCCCCAGACTTTTATTTCCAATTCAAAAACAGAAACGGCAGGGGGAGCAAAGAAAAAAGTGGTACAGGTAACACGCACACACAAACACACGCATGCACACACACACACACACACACACACACAAACACGCACGCACACACACACACACACACACACACACACACACACACACACACACAACAACAACAACAACAACAACAACACACACACACAAACACACACAACACACACACACACACACACACACACACACAACACACACAAACACACACAACACACACACAACACACACACACACACACACACACAAACACACACAGCTGAGTTATGATGCACCTCCCAGAGCGGAAGCGCCGAGGGACAGGAAAGCCCTCCGAACCTACGACTGAGGTATGCTTTGTACCAACAGGCTACTGAAACTTCCTAGGGTACGAGGTTATGTCACACACATATCCACAAGTTGGCGTTTCATGAGTCCACGGTCATGTCTCATGCCTCATGCGCAGTCCAGTCAAAGGGCGGGCCACTGCAGGCTTCCTTTCCAAAGGGTGCTCACCCACCACCCTCTTGTTCACAGGCTGTGCGAGAGCCACTCAGAGCGGGCCTGCCCGATGATTCTGCAGTTCTTATGGCCGAAAAGCTGAGACAGATACAAAGCAATCCCGCCCTTCAGAAGCTGCTTGCCAATCCCAACAGGATATGTAAGTGCCATACTTAAATGCATCAACATGTGTGCAAATGAACTCCCTATACATATGCACTGGTCAAAAACTGTAATTAAGTAAGATGAGAATGCGAAGACACTTTTGCCTTTGATAAAAACAACGTCTGCTGCACCCTCTTGCCTTTCGTTAGCTCACACCCCACCCACACGTGCACAACACACACACACACACACACACACACACACACACACACACACACACACACACACACACACACACACAGCGGACATTGTGGGGAAGGACCCTAACTTGAAAGGCCTCTTTGCTGCCAACCCCCAGTTAGTCAACCTACTCAAGCCAGAAAAGGCGTGTGAGCCGCTGATTTGCCATTGTTGAAATGCATCTCAGATGAACCGCCTCGTACTTTTGCTGAAAATCTAGCATGAAATACAGATAGCGCGCCACATATATCTTGGTGTGTGTGTGCATGATCTTATCCATGCTTGCATCTGTCATTGGTCTGGCTGTTGCGACTTAGATATTACCGCCCCTATGTCACAGCACTGATAAGGTCCTTACAAAGACTGCACACGTTTGTGTGTTTGAAAGCAAGTATTTAAATTCCTAAGGCAAAAGGCAGAGGCTTGTTTTTGCTGCAGCTCAGATCCCTGGTCTTACAGCTGTGTGATGGGGAAAACAGTAAACAGTATACAGAATACAGGCAGCCTGAAATTACCGTCCTCAACAAGCATCCTATCACAAATATTGGTGGCTGGTATTCCATACCACACGCAGCAGCAGCACACTCTTGAGCGACTGTCAGGGTATTCTCCTCTTATGATGAGCTGGTGATCGTTTAACATTGGATGCGCGCGTTTTTAAATGGCACGTGCAGTTGCAGCAGGTGCTCGCTGCCGCTCAAAGCCCTGAGCAGCTGCTGGGTGGTGGGGGGGCACCAAATCCTGTCAGTGGGCTGCTAGGGGCTGGAGGCTTGGAGGACCTACCCAAGCACCGCATGAACATTATGCAGGTGTGTGTATTAGTATGTGTGCTTGTGTGTGCTTGTGCATGCTTGTGCGTGTGCGTGTGCGTGCTTGTGCACGTGTGTGAAATGTTCACTCGTGCATCATTCTTGCACCTTGGATTTCATGCAAAACGCCTGATGCAATGCAACCCTTTTTTCATGCTTGCATCTGTCAAATCACATTAGCGCTCTTCCATCGCACGTACTGCGCATGCTTTGTATCATCATGTTTTTCACATCATGTCATACTGACCTCACGCCCTTCCCACCTTTCGCGTGCAGCTCCAGAGCTACGCCCAGCAGCTGCAGCAAAGGGGTGGTGCTCTCAATGTTGGCCAGCATGGCTCTGCATGTAACTCAGCTGCCTGCACCCCTCGACCTGGGTCCCTGCCAAGCAGTCTCTATCACCCAAACCCACACCCACATCCACACCAGCAGCACCAGCAGCATCAGGGGCCTCCTACTCAGTTGAGGGGGATGCGTGCCCCGTTCCAACAAGCTCCTTTGTTCAGTGGCCATGCTTCTCGAATGGGGGAGGGGGGGCTTTTGGGGGGCCCAGGGGAGGGAAGGGACCAAGAGGATGGGTATGCGGACGAGTACCAAGGCAATTTCAGCTTCAGTCACACAGACACTGAGGTGGGTTGCCATAAAGCATTGAATTTGATTTCTCCCAGACGTGGAAAGGTTAAGCTGGAAGGAAATGGGGATGCAATTAGTAGGGTGGCAATTTCAGCTCCAGTGACACAGACAGTTAGGTGTATACTCTTACACAAGTTCCTGAATAAAAATGAAGAGGCTGTGAGGGTCACGTGAGGGGAAGTGATTCCGGTCGGTCAGGCGCTCAGGTAGGTGGAACAAGGAAGAGTGAAAACCGAGAGGAACGTTGTTGGAGCGCTTGGGTATAGGTGGAAGAGGGAAAAGTGAAAAAGGTGAAGGAGTTGAGTTTCTGTTTCATGTTATTGAGTGCGATGATCACAAGAGCACACACTCAATTAATTCGGCTCCTGTGCTTTTTCAGACATATACTCGGATTATGCAGTCATGTATGGGTGCACATATAGATGCATATGTGTGCACAACCACTTGCATGCACATGTACACGCACACACAACCAACATGCACACGCACCCACCCACGCACGCACGCAGGTGCCCATACACGAGCTTCCTGAAGATGTACAGAACCACATTCGACCCATGCTCTCCCCTGAGGCCTTAGATCAGGTACAATAATAACGGTGCAACTGTCAATGTGCATTGTCGCTCCTGCATGGGGCATGTACCAGAAATGTGTGTATGGATGGATCATTTGATCATTGTGGTAACATCTGCAATTATGCCCCCTGGTGTATTGTTCTGTGTGTGTGTATGTGTGTGTGTGTGTGTGTGTGTGTGTGTGTGTGTGTGTGGTTTTCATCTTTGGAAATAGGGTGCCTTCCGTTGCGACGTTGCAACAGATGCAAAGGTGCCATCCTCTTGTACTAAAAGAGCACGCATCCTTTTTCATTTTACTAAACATAAAACAAACACACATACGCGTTATAAACTCACTGACATGCAAGGCCTCGACGTTCTGCTGCTTCCACAATCTCAGTGTTGATCACCCACCTATAGGTCCAGCTGCACAGCAACCTCGCCAAGGGCTTAGGGGTGGGAGGGGCTGGCATGGGCATCGACAGGAGCCATCATCATCCAGCCTGCTGCCCTGTGCCTGTGATGGGGGTGCCTGGAGCGGATGAAGCAAGCAGACGTAGTAGTAGTAGGTAGGTAGGTGGGTGGGTAGGTCGGTAGCATTGAGTGGCATTACATTGGCGTTGCATCTTATCATGTGATGGGGGTGCCTGGAGTGGATGAAGCAGGCAGACGTAGTAGTAGGTAGGTGGCTGTGGCGTTGCATGTGGGTGACTCCAGTGGGTAGCAGTAAAGCAGGGGGAGCAAGTGCCTCCAGTGGTGCATTTTAGTTATGAAAGGGTGTCTGCAGTAGCTAGGGCGAGCAATGTAGTAGTAGGTAGGAGGCAATGGTGAGTTTGGCTGGCTTCTGGAGGTGGAATTAGCAGGTAGGTGCGGACAGTTTCAAGGAGCAGGAAGTATTTGCAAGCGAGACAGGGTGGCAGAAAGAGATGTGTAGCAGAGGGCGTTGCAGCATCCGCAAGTAGGCACTTGTGTTATTCACTGAGTTATTTTTCAAAAATAACACATTTATGGCCTATTGTATGAATGTGCTGTGCCTCGTTCCTTGTTAGACAAATTTTCGTTCCAGGGATACCTCTTGCTTGCATCTTTGAATGTAGTGAGGCAGTCGGACAACTTACTTTCTCCCCCTTTCCTGACAAGCACTGCTCTAAAACATCTTAGTTCTGTGATACAAGAGGTTTGTGCCTGTCGACATGCTGCCAGTAACTTCCCACCCACACACAGTGCTACACCAAGATCTCTCTCTCTCTCTCTCTCTCTCTCTCTCTCTCTCTCTCTCTCTCTCTCTCTCTCTCTCTCTCTCTCTCTCTCTCTCTCTCTCTATCTTTCTCTCTACCTCTTTTATGGTTGTATAGATATTGCGCTCCTTTGTATTCCCTTGTGCACACGTAGTGCACCCCCAAGGCCTGTGACGCCTGCGCAACACCGCTATTCTGAGCTGTACCAGGATTGGTACTCAAGCATGCAGGTTTGTAGCTGTTCTGTTTCTGTGCCTTGCGTCTGGAGAGCCTGTTAATATAAGCTTGCAAGTGCTTGTTTGTCTTCCAATGGGTGTGTTGTAGTCCATGTGTGCAAGTAATGTGCTGCAGAGCAACAGTGGAATGTTGAGCGTGCTTCTTTTGCACAGGGTGCCCATGCAGTGTTCTGCCCTCACAGCAAAAAATGAGCTTTTTTCTTTTGCTGTGTTTTTTGGCTGTATTTTTTAATAAGTATTTTATTACAACATTTTGCCGCAGGCATATGAACGGCGTATAGCTGAGGGTGACCGTAGTGCAGTCCCCCCTGATGCCTCTCCTATGTGGCAGGCCTACTATGATGCGTACCCTCAGGTGAAAATGGAGATCCTCACAAATCATGCTGGCAGTGAAAGAGAACTTTGCACAGTAATTAAGGATGTAAAGCCACTTCACTATCAGGTACTGCTAAGTTCCAACGCTGAAAGAAGGGTAAAGCGATGGAGATTAAGAGGGTTATAAAGCTCGTAAAGATGTAGATGGGTCCCTAATCATGACTTGTTTTGCTACAGTTTCTGCAACAAATCGCGCCTCCTGCTGTGCTGATTATTAGTTGGTCTTGATGTAGTCATACTTCATCGCTATTATGCTGTACCATCACGCAAATGCCACACATTATTGTAAATTTAGCTCCATGACGTAGTTTTGTGTAGCACGGTACTGACTTCAAACGAGTTAAACAAGACGTCCTTGCCTGGAGAGTGGTCACCATGTGCCTGGAGAGTGGTCACTCTATAGAACAGAGGACTTTTACTTATCACAGCCTGCTAGACATAGTGTTCCAAATTACGCATGCCGGTCCTCCTGTGGGCCAGACGCAGGCCAGGGTACTTGGCTGAGTCTAGCCCACAGGAGGTGCTTAGTCTTGTTCTTTTTCTCTTTATCATGGGCAGGGCTTTGGCCGTTGTGAGTGCTAGGTAGTTGTGAGAGTCCTTCACTCATGCTGATCCTTGGTAGAAAAAAGGAAAACTACGCAGGCAGTGAAGAACCACTCCCCATCTAAATTAAGGAAAAGGAGACACTTTGGTACCGGGTACCGTAAAACTCACCCACCAAAAGAAAAAGAAAAGGATCAATGATGATCAGGAGAATTGCAAGCTTGACCTGAAACTGTCTCTTGATGAGTATTGATAATAGTGCTGGAAAGGGCACGTCTGGTATGGACAAGTTTGGCGGCGTAATTGACAGAATGAACATGAAGCTTGGAAGCAAGTTTCTGAACTCTTTGAGAATCAAGACCCAGCTCCTTAAAAGGCTCCAG
>Ga0307963_1004720_pt1 | contig 10786 bp, 10 predicted proteins | sample OrgLakmetagen594_FD_201829 | JGI IMG/M metagenome (GOLD analysis project Ga0307963, IMG submission 201829) | Saline water microbial communities from Organic Lake, Antarctica - #594 | ecosystem: Environmental > Aquatic > Non-marine Saline and Alkaline > Saline | place: Antarctica: Organic Lake...
ATTTACAAGAAAAAGATAAATAGTAAAATTTAAAAATTCGCCTTATTGTTCATCCGAAAGTAATTGTGTATTTTGTTCGCTACGAGCCATATACAGAGACGTTAGCCACAAGCTAAAAAAATGACAACCGAGAAACAAATAGCATTAGGAAAAAAGACAGCTCTGATTTCATTCATTATCGGAACTGCGATTTTTGGAATATATTTTTTGACATCTAATTGGTAATTACTTTTTGTCGGTTACGGATTTATAATTATTGCAGGAATTTTTAATATCGTCATTCTGATTTTAATGCTAACAAAAGTAAATAGCGACTCTGAAAATCGGAAAAAACTACTAAAGACAAGCGGATTAATGCTTTTAAACATTCCGATTTTATTTATTTATGTTTGGTTCGCAATGTTGTTAATTGGGAATATGCGAATTACATTTACGAATACAACTGAAAATAAGCTGACTGAAATAAATATTATTGGATGCGAAACTGAACATATTGCGGAACTCGAACCGAACGAAAGTAAAACTGTTTGGGTCGGAATTACAGGCGATTGTTCAATTAATATAGATTATAACGAAAAAGGAGAAATAAAAAGCGAAATTGTTGCTGGATATGTAACTGGTGGAATGGGACAAAAAATGAACCATAAAATTGGTGGAGAAAATCATTTGGAATTTTAGAACGGAAAAAAGCCAGATGGCTAACACCGTGTATAATTAATTGCTTGGTTATCGCCTACTTACGAAAATCCTCGCGGATTTTCTATCTGGTGTTTATTTACTAAATTCCGTGCTTAATCACGCAACTAATCATACACAAAACCGTTACCTGCAAGCTGAAAAAAAAATTAAATAAATATGAATGTAGAAAGACTTCACAGAATATTAAAAGACTTAGATCAACTAATCAAGAATGAAAAAATTGTTACATTACTTCAGCAAGTTAGGGATCATTTACAGAATCAAGTGAACCAACCAAATCAAGCATCTCATCAAAAGAGTTTAGTATCCAGCTTAGATAAACTTTATGATTCTTTAAATAAATCTGAATACAATAATTACTCACCAAGTTGGAAAGAAATTATTGAAGAAGTAAGTCAAAATATTGAATTTGGAATTCAATTGAAAATTCAACTTGAAAAAATACTATCATCTAATTCCATAACCCCAGCTAAAGCTTTGGACGACATAAAGAAAATTTATGACGATATGCAAGCCTTTCAACAAGCTACAAAAGATACTTTAAGTGGTTTTAAAACTTTAAGAATAGAAGAAGAAGAATTAGAACAAGGTGAATGCGAATTAGGATATACAATACCAAGAGAATTCGTTGAAAATAAATTATCAGAACTGAAAAATGAAATTGGTGAATTAAACTTCATATTAAATCACATATCAGAAGCAGTTACTGGACAAAAACAAGAATATAAAGTAAAAACTATTTCTTCAAGTGATTTTCTTCTTTATGTAATTATCGGTTTACAAGTTGGTAATGTTTTATCCAAAGCGACTGAAAGAATTTTAAACCATTACAAGCAAATTCTAGAGATAAAAATATTAAGAAATCAATTAAAAGAAAAGGGGGTTCCAGCTTCGAAAACAAAAGATATTGAATCTCACGCCAATGGAATGATGAAAAAAGAAATTAAAGAAATTGCTAAGGAGGTCATAAGTGAACACTTTGATGGAGAAGATGGAAGAAAGAATGAGCTAGAAAATGGCATAATAATATCTTTAAATAAATTAGCTAATAGAATAGATAAAGGATTTAATGTAGAGATAAGAGTCGAACCTTTGCCAGAGCCCAAGGAAGATGAAGAACAAACTGAAGAATATAAAACGAAATCTAATTTAGTAAATTCAATCAAAGAAAGTTCTCGGAACATAGAATATATCGAGACTGACGGAGAATCAATTTTAAAATTATCTGAAAAGAAGCCGCAGTAAGCCAGCAGGTAACAACAGCTATAAGTAATGCTGTATTATCGGCTGAAATCGAAGTTTTGAGATTTTTTGCTAGATTTGTTTAATGGCTAAAAAGTAGTTGTCTTTTTGCCCAGCACTACTCATAGCCAGAACGTTGGTAATAATTATAACAAAATGAAGAACAAGATATTATACATTTTGGTTGTGATAATAAGTTTCATATCCTGTAAAACGGAAAAAAAACCAAAAAATGAAATTATAGAAACGCCGAAAAACGAAAGGATTGACAGTCTGGGAAACCGTTATCTTGAATTAGGTCGTTTTAGTGGAGTTATTTTAATAAATAAAGAAGATACGATTCTATACAACCAAAACTTTGGCTTCGCTGATTATCAAAACAACATTTCATTTTCAAACAATACTTCATTTAAAATTGGCAAAATTTCGGAATTGATTTCTACAAACATTCTTCGGGAAATGGCAAAAGACAACAGAATTCAATTATCCGATAAGTTTTCTAAATACATACCTGAAATTAATTCTGAGTCAACTATAAAGGACTTCCTAAATCATAAAACCAATTTAGTCAATCAATCTTCGGACAAATTCGTGGAAAGTAACTTGGATAACTATAGTTTAGAATTTCTTATTGAAAAAATAAGCGGAAAAAATTTCCCAGAAAATATCGAAGAATACAGTAAAGATTTGGGATTGAAAAACACCAATTTTCGAAAGGTGGATTCGAATTTGGCTGTTGGTTACCTCTATCATAATATCCAAGGTAATGGACTTGAATTACAAAAATCACCTATTTCGAATTCTAAAGATACATTAAGCGATAACGTACTAAAATCAACTGCAAACGATTTAACTAGAATCCTAAATTCAAATTCCGCCAATGAAGTTGCGATAGATGGCTATTTGGAAAATGATGGTTTTAGTTATTCAATTACGCATAATCCAAAAAATAAAATTTCAATAGTCGTTTTAAGTAACCGAAAACATCCAGTTGCAAAGGAAATCTCGAATAGTATTGTTTCAATACTTGAAGATAAAGAATACAGAATCCCTTTGGCAAGAAAACAATTTGATATAGACAAAGAATTACTAAAAGAATATTCGGGTTTTTATTCTCTAAATGAAGAAATGAATTTTGAGGTTCTGAATGAAAATGATAGCCTATTTGTAATGATGGGTCCAAATAAAATACATTTGATACCACAATCGTAAAACCAATTTTATATGGAACAAATGGACGCATCTATGCGATTTTTGAGAGATACGAACAATAAAGTTGAGGAAGTGGTTCTATTAGACGGATTTTTAGATGGAAATAAAATCAAAAGAACGGAAAAATAACTATTGCCAAAATGTGTAACCGTTAAAACAGTTCTAAAGCCTAGTACACTCCATAAAGCTTCTCCAAACCATATTTTGCCCTAGAGTTCTTCAATGCTATCCTTACAAATCATATGAAAGGTCACCGCTTGATTATGTTTCTCCATAAAGTAAACTCCTTCATTTTAACTTTCCTTCACTTTAATTTTTTTTATTTCAAAAAAACCTTAAATTCACTAAACTGATTTTAAATAAATCTGCTTTTTAAACGATTAGTAATCTAAAACTAAAATCAAAGTATCATGGAAGAGTCAACTTATGAAAAAGTGTATGTAGGAGAAGAAACTGAATCCTTAGCTATTAAAGATGCATTTAACCAAAAAGGCATCTTATTTATTGAACGAAATAACATTGAATCTGGTCTTAGGGGAGGTTTTTATGGCGGTGCTAGTGGGGTCGAAATTTTGGTACAGGAAAAAGATGTTGCTTCAGCCAAAAAAATTATAGATTCTATTTTTGATTCTTAGTTTTTTTTAAATCATAAATTGAATAAGTGATTGATAGCTTTATTGAGCAATATGAAGTTCGACCCCAGCGTCTAGTATATCTTGCTGAATATTTTTATTTAATCCTGAATCGGTAATAATTAAATCTACTTCAGAAAGCATGCAAATTTTCCCGAAACCCTTTCGGTTAAATTTTGAGGAATCGGCTAAAACTATCACCTTTTGGGCAGAACCCATCATTTTTTTATTTAGCATAGCTTCTTCTAGGCTAGTGGTGGTGCATCCATGATTTACATCAATGCCATCTGCCCCAAGAAACAAAAGCTTACACGATATATTTTCTAAAATAGCATGTGAAAAATGACCAGTTACAGAAAAAGAGCTATGCCTCACATTTCCCCCAAGTTGCAAAATACTATATTGAGATGATTTAGTAAGCTCAAGGGCAACATTGAGCGATGAAGTAGTAACATTAATCGGCCCATCTATGCTGATTGCGATAGCCAAATACTGCATGGTCGTTCCTGAAGCAATCATAATCGAATCGTTAACTGTTATTAATTCTGCCGCTGCTTTGGCTATTGCTTCTTTTTCTGAAACATTGAGTTTTTCCTTTTCGCTAACATGCCTATCGTTGATGTAAGGATTTTGAATACTTGCACCACCATGGGTTCGATAAACTAAACCTTTGTCTTCAAGAAGTTTCAAATCCTTTCGTATCGTTACTGCAGAAACTTTCAATAATTCTGATAGATGCGAGACACTTATATAATTATCTTTATCTAAAAGTTCTAATATAGCTTGATGTCGTTTCACCATTGTTTCGATTTGTTTTTACAAATATAAGAAGATTAGGCAGGTTTTGTTCTGTAATACTAGGCTTTAAAGATAAAACCGAATATCTTTTTATTTCGTTTACTTATTTTTTGTTATTTTTACTTTCGTTTTATTTATTTTTTATTATATTTGCAAAGCATTCGAAACATAACGAAATGAAAATAGAGAGAAATTTTGACAGAAAAGACCTTATTAATAACGCCACTCAAGTAGATGAATTTGATCTTATTGTGATTGGCGGGGGATCTACAGGTTTAGGCATTGCCTTAGATAGTGCAACTCGTGGCTATAAAACATTATTGCTTGAACAGCTAGATTATGCTAAAGGCACATCAAGCCGAAGCACTAAACTTGTTCACGGTGGAGTAAGGTATTTGGCGCAAGCCAACATTTCACTTGTTAGGGAAGCTTTGAAAGAAAGAGGTCTACTCGAGCAAAACGCCCCTCATCTTGTTAAAAACCAGACTTTTTTAATTCCTAATTATACTTGGTGGGAAGGACCTTATTACACCTTAGGATTAAAAGCCTACGATTTCTTAGCTGGAAAACTAAGTTTAGGAAAATCGAAACACGTCAACAAAAACGAAACCATTCGTAAGTTGCCAACCATTCAAAAAAATAAACTCAAAGGAAGCGTAAGTTACCAAGATGGGCAATTCGATGATTCTAGGTTAGCCATCAACATAGCTCAAACAGCCATTGAAAATGGAGCTTCTTTGCTGAATTACTTCAAAGTCAAAAACTTGACTAAAGGTAACAATAATCAAGTTTCTGGAGTTATCGCCATTGATCAAGAATCTCAAAAAGAACATATCTTTAAAGGAAAGGCTATCATTAATGCCACAGGAGTTTTTGCTGATGCTATTTTGCAGATGGATCAACCAGGTGCCAAAAAAAGAATACAGCCTAGTCAAGGAGTGCATTTGGTTTTCGATAAAAGCTTTTTACCAAGCGAAGATGCTATCATGATACCAAAAACAGATGATGGCAGAGTGCTTTTTGCAGTTCCATGGCACGATAAAGTAATTGTTGGTACTACCGATGAAATAGTAGATCAGCATTCAACCGAGCCTAAGGCTACAGAAAAAGAAGTGGATTTCATTCTCGAAACCTTCAATCGTTTTATTGAAAAAAAGGCAACACGAAAAGACATCAAAAGCATTTATGCAGGCTTAAGGCCTCTTGCTGCTCGTGAAGATGAAAGTGGTAAAACCAAAGAAATTTCTAGGGGTCATAAGATTTTTGTTTCCGAAACAGGATTAATTTCCATTACTGGTGGAAAGTGGACTACCTACCGTAAAATGGCTGAAGACACCTTAAATAAGGTAATCAGTCTGGGAAATCTGCCTCAAAAAGACTGTGTTACAGAAAGTCTTTCTATACACGGTGCTATGAAAACTAAAGAAAGAGATAATCATCTTTATGTGTACGGGAGCGACCAGCAACATCTTCAAAAATTAATTGAAGAAGAAGCTGAGTTAGGGCATAAAATACATCCCGACTTGCCCTATTTAAATGTTGAAGTGCTTTGGGCTGCTCGGCATGAAATGGCTAGAACGGTAGAAGATGTTTTAGCAAGACGAGTTCGAGTTCTATTTCTAGATGCCAAAAAATCTATTGAAATGGCGCCTAAAGTAGCTGAAATTATGGCTAAAGAACTCAACAAAAATCAACAGTGGATTGATCACCAAGTGGAAGCATACACAAAACTAGCAAAAGGGTATTTTTTATAGTCTATGTATCAGACTAAAACGCATCAAATTCAAAATAATTTTTAAAAAACATTTCTCATGGAAAAGTACATTTTAGCCTTAGACCAAGGCACAACCAGTTCACGAGCTATTGTCTTTAACAGAAAAGGCGAAATACACTCGATAGCTCAGCAAGAATTTACACAATATTATCCGAAGCCAGGATGGGTAGAACACGACCCTGCCGAAATTTGGTCGAAGCAAGCTGGTTTAGCTGCTGAAGCCACAGCCAGAAAAGGCTTGAACGGAAAAAATATTGCCGCTATTGGTATCACCAACCAAAGAGAAACGGTAGTGGTTTGGGACAAACATACTGGGCAGCCTGTTTACAACGCCATTGTTTGGCAAGACAAACGCACCTCAGATTATTGCGAACAACTCAAAGCTGATGGCAAAGAGAAAATGATACAAGAAAAAACAGGACTTGTTATCGACTCCTATTTTTCAGGCACCAAAGTGAAATGGATTTTAGACAATGTAGAAGGTGCTAGAGAAAGAGCTGAAGCTGGAGACCTTGTTTTAGGAACTATTGATACTTGGCTGATTTGGAATTTCACCAAAGGAGAACTTCATGTTACCGATGTGACTAATGCATCTCGAACCATGTTGTTTAATATTCATACGCTGGATTGGGATGAAGACTTATTAAACTTGTTTGATATTCCTAAAAGCATGTTACCAGAAGTTAAGGATTCCAGTGAAGTTTACGGACATACAAAAACTACGATATTCGCTTCCAAAGTTCCCATTGCTGGAATTGGTGGTGACCAGATGGCCGCTTTATTCGGACAGATGTGTACCAAAAAAGGAATGGTAAAAAGCACCTATGGTACAGGTTGTTTTATGCTGATGAACATTGGCGAAAAACCCATCCTGTCTAAGAATAAACTTTTAACCACAGTTGCATGGCGAATTAACGGAAAAACCAATTATGCACTTGAAGGAAGCATTTTTATTGGAGGTGCGGTTGTACAATGGCTAAGAGATGGGCTTGGATTGATTAGAAGATCTAGCGATGTGGAACACATTGCCAATTCGGTAGACTCTTCAGCAGGCGTTTATTTTATCCCAGCTTTTGCAGGTATTGGAGCGCCATATTGGGATCAGGAAGCAAGAGGCAGCATGTTTGGAATTACCCGTGGTACCACTGATGCGCATATCGCAAGAGCTTCATTAGATGCCATTGCTTATCAAACTATGGATATTTTAAAAGCGATGCAGTCCGATTCCGAAATCGATATAAAAGAACTCAGAGTGGATGGTGGTGCATGCATTAACAATATGCTGATGCAGTTTCAATCGGATGTATTGAATACGACTACTGTAAGACCGAAAACGATTGAGACCACGGCATTAGGTGCAGCCTATTTAGCAGGATTAGCGGTTGGTTACTGGAAAGATATTGAAGAAATTCAAAATATTTGGCAAGAGGATGTAAAATTTCATCCTACCGAAGACCAAGAGTCAATACAAGATGGTATTCAAGGATGGTATAGAGCTATAGATGCTTTACAATACTGGAGCAATTCTAAAAAACGATAATTATGAGTCCATTTGTAGCAGAAATCTTAGGAACGGCGCTTCTTCTCCTTCTTGGAGGCGGAGTGGTAGCCAGCTGTGTTTTGAAAGACACAAAGAGCAGTGGATCTGGTTGGATGGTGATTACCACAGGCTGGGCAATGGCTGTATTTATTGGTGTTTTTGTAGCTGCACCTTATAGCGGGGCACATATTAATCCAGCTGTAACTTTTGCATTAGCACTAGAGGGTAGCTTCCCGTGGCAGGAAGTTCCAGTTTATATTCTTGCTCAAATAATTGGTGCGATGATTGGTTCTGGAACTGTTTATGTTCTTTTTAAAGATCACTTTGATGCCACTGACGATTCAGCAGGTAAACGCGCTATTTTTTGTACAGATCCTGCTATTCCAAATAAATTTAGAAATTTACTTAGTGAAATTGTGGGTACTTTTGTACTTATCATGGCTGTGTTTTATATCGTTGGAGCAGAGCTTCAAAATGATGAAGAAACCCCAGTAGGCTTAGGCGCATTAGGCGCTCTTCCGATTGCTTTTGTGGTATGGGCTATTGGTCTTTCTTTAGGCGGATTGACGGGTTACGCCATAAATCCGGCACGGGATTTAGGTCCTCGAATTATGCATTTTCTTCTTCCCATTAAAGGAAAAATGGACAGTAACTGGTCTTACAGTTGGGTTCCAATTGTTGGTCCATTTATTGGCGCTGCAATAGCAACTTTATTTCATTTCTTACTTAGTTAAAACCAAAAACAATGATTTATTATTTTAGACTACTAGGAGTATTTCTACTCCTGAGTGTGAATTTACTATGCGCACAAAGAGACTACCAACCTATACCAGATTTGTTGCCAAAAGACAGTCTGGAAAACAAACAAGAGCCTTACCGCCCTTTTGAGTTTAACCTCACAGTAAAGAACATGCACTTATGGCGAGGATACCGCGTTACCGATGAGGCTATGACTGCCGCTAATGTGTATTACGCTAGCAAAAACGGAAAATTTGAAGCTGGTCTTTGGGGTGGTGTCGGTTTTGCCGGAAACTATACCGAATTTGATTACTACATGTCCTACAATCATAAAAACTGGAACTTTGCCGTTTGGAACATCAATAACTACACAGATTTTCCGAATGCTCAAATCTTTAATTACGACAGAGCAGAAACTTCACATTTTATAGACGTAACAGCTAGCTATAAATTTGATGCCATACCGCTTCAGTTGAGCTGGAGCAGCATCGTTCAAGGAAGAGATACTTACGTTACAGCTAGTGGCGACCTAAGAAATGCGTTTACCAATTACGTAGAAGCATCTTATGTTGTTGCTGGAAGAAAGGATTGGAATCTAGGATTGTTTGTAGGGGCTGCTTTTTCTTTTGAAAGCGAAAACCACTTTTATGGAGACCACCCCGGATTCAATAATTTTGGAGCAACCTATTCCAAAACTTTGGATGTTTTTGGTCGACACTCTATTCCTCTTTCAGCAACAGCCATGTGGAACAGCTTACAAGATTATGGTGCTTTAGAAGTAGCGGTTAATCTCTTTTAAGAGAAAAATTAGTGGGAGCTCTTAAACAATTCATCTGGGTCAACTAGCTTATCAAGGTTTTGCACTAATTCTGGATTGAGCAAAGTCAATCCATATTGATAGGAGGCATTCATCCATCCAAAACCTGCTGGTGTAATGTATTCGAAATCTGTTCCTACATTTCCATATTCCGCATAAACTTTGTGAGAGCATTTTACAACATCGTATTTTTCAGGTATCGTGCCATTGTAATCTACTGCGTTTTTAGTAATCATCAACAACCATCGATAGGCTAATTCCTGTGCTTCTTTTTCGTATCCGTAATTCAATAATCCTTTCCAAAGAAGCATTTGGTGTGGAGCCCATCCATTAGGATAATCCCACTGTCTTTCTACTTCATTTGTTGCAAAACTTTCAGTTGAAAACTTAGACGATGCTAGAATGCCTCCTTTGGCCTTGAGGTCACTTAACAATTTATCCTTGAGTTTTCTTGCTTGTTCTTTGGTTGCGACTTTGGCCCAAAGCGGAAAAAAATTAGTTGCTGCCTGATACTTTCTTTTTGAATTGCTTACCAAATTATAATCATAAAATAAGTTGTCAGCATCATCCCACATCAATTCATTCATCAGCTCTTGTCGACTTTCAGCCTTTACTAACCAGTCGTTTGCAACATAAACTTTATCTTTATAAGTATACGAATCTTCAAAATACGTTTTAATCAAATAGGCTATATCTGTTTCATATTTATAAAGCAAACTATTTAAAGCAACCGTATTCAAATTAGCACAAACATCATCGAGGCGCCAAGTTGTATCGTGACCACTTTCACGTAAGCTACGGTCGTGTAAAAAGTATTCATCAACTGTTACATCTATAATATCTCCAGTTTGATAAGCTTTAATAAATTCAGCTAAAGGCATTTGATATTTAGAAGCAAACTCTTTTAAATAATCATCAAAATGGCCTTCTTCTGTCTCTGGAGGAATACCAATTCCTTCAGCAAAATATCTATTTAAACCATTATTGCTTAGCTTCTTACCTTGATTCATCCAGACATCAAAATATTCTTTTAGAGCTGCATTTAGCATTTCGCCTAGCCACTCTTCATTTAGACCTTCTGCACTTTCATATGTTTCTCTTATGAATGAAGTTAGAAAAGGAGGCTGACTTCGAGTTAAGTAATAGCTTCTATTTGCGTTTAATATTTTACCATAGTGTTCTATCTGATAGGCAAAATTTTCTATCATGGAAATAGATAAATCTTGTCTTCCATCTATATTTAGGCCAATTCCTTCAAAATAAGAATCCCAACCGTACATTTCGTTGAACCTGCCTCCTGGAACCACAAAAGGATTTCCTTTTCCATTTTGGAT
>Ga0307963_1004724_pt1 | contig 10781 bp, 19 predicted proteins | sample OrgLakmetagen594_FD_201829 | JGI IMG/M metagenome (GOLD analysis project Ga0307963, IMG submission 201829) | Saline water microbial communities from Organic Lake, Antarctica - #594 | ecosystem: Environmental > Aquatic > Non-marine Saline and Alkaline > Saline | place: Antarctica: Organic Lake...
TGTAGCCATGTATGACTGCAGCTGCTATAGCTGCTAGCTCTGCACGTGAGATGGTGTTGGTTATACCCATGCCTTTCGAATGTACATAGTGGGAAACGTTTCAGTGAGGGTGGTATACACCTGATCCGGTGTCTTGCCCTACTTCTTTTTTTGGAGGCTGCCATCAGTGTAGGTCCAATCCCGCCAATCTTTCACTTTACGGGTTAGGTTAGGAGGCAGGGGATGTTTGGTGTGTCAAAAACAGAGGATTGGTTGGGGTGTCCATTACTTGTTGATGGATCTGTGTTTGTAGGTGGTGGGCCTCTGATTAAGTTGTTTGTAATGGGGTGCCTGTGGTGTGTTGCTGAGCGTGGCTGTGGTGAGGGTGCTGTGTAGATGGGTAAAGTTTATTGGGTTTGGGTGTTTGCGGGATTTGGGGGCACCTCTTCGAGAGCCGATGTGTTAATGTGTGTGTCTAGGAGACCTGTGGAGGAGTTGTTTATTTTGCGGTTATCAAGTAGGATAGACTATTTTGGATTCCTTTCTTGAATCATTTGTGCAATTGATGTTGGGCTTAGCTCTTGTGTTCCAGGCAGATTAGCAATGGCAGCAAGCCTATTTTAGGGCTATGGTGTGCTTTTTGGAAACTCGAGTGTATTTATTTTTGATTTCCCAGAGACAATGTGTTTTTCGTTAGCTGATATGAGTTCATGGAAGCCAGTTATGCCTAGGTCCATAAGCTGTTTGGTAATGCAGTCGATGAGGGTGGCTAATGTTGGGGGGGGGCTTTCGAGCGGAGGTGACTTCTCTTGTGGATTGTCTAAAATCATGCTGTTTCCTTTCAAGGCTACGTGGAGCTTGCTGGCATGGAAGCAAGCTAGTTGACGTGCTCGCATATGTAGGTTGAGTTGCCATTTTATTGGTAGCGACGTTCCTTCTCTTGTGGAATGAAATGTAGTGGCAAGGGCCTTGAGTTTGGCGACCTGGTGGGTCAGGAGATGCATGGTCACAGATTGGTGACGTTCAGAAGGGTCTTCTAGGCTTGTTACGAGTGCTACTGCTGAGCGCCTGTGGTATTCCACGTAGATGGAGGGGGCACCCAATCCAAAACTCAGGACGTCTTCACGGATCATGGAAGTCAGTGCTTCGCCATAAGTTGAGTTTGCTTTTGATCACCCTTCCAATCATTGCATCCTACTTATCCAGGTCTGGATAGGAGCATGGTGTGACCGCAAAAGCATAGGCCAGACTAGGGATGATTGCTGTGCGTATTATGTTATGTGTTTGCTGTGGTGAGACATAAGAGCCTTCAAGGGCGTCAAGCTTTTGTTTTAGGGTTTCGTCCATGCGCCTGTGCTGGTGCTGGTGCTTCCAATTGAGATTCATCGTCAGTGTGACCCCTAGATTGAGGAAGGGGGAGCTGGGTGTGATGTATTTTGTTGCCTGGTTTTGAAACAGTATATTGTTTTTGAGTTGATGTTCGAGTGCTTCAGACGATGTTAAGCCACTTTAATTGGTCTTTAGAGGAGGACGCATTTAGGCTACCTGTGACTTTGGTTTTACTGCCAGATATAATCAATCTGGCCCAATTTGAGTGAAGGGTGAGTTTATTTGCTTGTATTCCAAGGTTTTTCAGGTTACCCGTGGGGCAGAGGAGGTCGTCTGCAGAGGAGGCGCTGCTGATCTTGTTGGCCAGATGCGTCTGAAGCTCGTTTTCTTTGGGGATGCAGGTGTGGACGTAACCGCGTCCTCCTACATGCAGCCATCACAGGAGGGGTTCCGTATAGAGAAGGAACAGAAATGGGGAACAGAGAGGGTGTCTCCCTGGATCGTGCCTCTCTCTACTGGTATTTGACCTGTGCAGACCCCGGAGGGAAGCTTGACATGGGTGGTGGCATCCTCATAGAGATTTTTGACAGCATCTATGGTGTCGGTCGGAAACCGAGGTCATACATTATCCAGAGCATGCGAACGCGGTCAGTGGTATTGAAAGCTGAGGTAAAGTCCACAATAAGGGCGTAGATGTCTTTGTGAAAGAGTTTGGCATCTTCTAGTGCCATAATCACGTTTTCGAGCTGGTGAATGGGGTCTTTTTGTTTGCAAAATCCAGCTTGTGTGGTGCTGAGTATGTTTGCTTCTGCAAATTCATAGAGAGTGTTTGTGATGAGCCGCGTCCATAGTTTGTAGAGGGTATTTGCTAAGCCAATTGGGCGATAGGAAGATGCCTCCGTTTCATCTCCTTTGTTTTTCTATTAGTATAGTATTGCTGATTTTCCAAGCTTTTGGTGTGAAGCCAGTTGCCCACATAATAATGAAGAGCATGTGTATGGTTTCCTGGATTTCTGTGGGTAGCATACGTAGAAGCTCACTTACAATACCATCAGGTCCTGGGGATTTGTTGTTGCTCAGGGTTTTAATGCATTCGTTAAATGCACTTTTGTCAAGTATTGAGGAATGTAACCAGTTTCTATCTTTAGTACCATCTGATTCATCCAGAGTGATTTTTGTTTGTAATTTAAAGGGGTCTGGAGGTTATTTCCTGACTCGTTCTCTGTGTGTTCCCAAGGGTAGATTCTAGGTGCTTCTTCAGGTAGGTATGTGCCGTGTTTAATGTTGATAGCTTGCCAGGAGTCTTTAAAGTACTTTTCGAAGATCTGGGCTTGTTTGGTGGGCTCAGTTTCAATTTTGCCTGTTTCAGGGTCTTTCACAGCTTGGAGACTTGCCCGTGGCTGTGCATTTTGACCTTTAAAGCTTTCTTTGTGAGCTTTCCAGCTGCTGCTGCTTTTTACGAGCAATGTTGTTGTCTTTTTTGTTGTGTAGGGCATCTGTATTTGTGATAGCTTGCCTGTATGTATATGTCATCTAGTTGTTTTTTTAAGGTTTGATCAGGCACGATGTGCTTAATACCTTAAATTGCCTTCAGGAGCGCTGGGTTGGCGCTATTTTGTTGTAAGATTTCTTCGGTGGTGCCCTGGGCAATTATGAAGGGGGAGGACAGGAGGTTTTGGATTTGCTTGATCCGGTGAAGCTGTTTGCTTCGCATATTTCTTTTGTTCTTTTCTGGTCGTGGGCTATAGTGGTGATTTGAGGGAAGTGACCTAACAGTTTGAGTGAGTTCTTCTTCTTGTTGTTGGTCATCAGTGATACTTTTGGATGTGCTAGAGCAGGTTTTGAGGGCTACCTTGTGTACTGACTCAATAAGATGTCACTAATATAGCCAAAATCTCAACTTGCTCTTCCGCAGGCTTTTCACTCAGGTGTTGCAGCCTAGCAGTGTTTCTGGCACTTTTGTTTTGCAGTTCATTAAGAAACGCAGGGGCTTGCGTGTGGGCAATAATGAATATCATTCATCTAACCATTTATTTGTGCTCGTTTGCAATGCAGCTCGATTTCCAGCACTTTTGCTCACCCCTTCTTTCTGAGCAGCATAACAGGGATCTAAAAAACATTGATCAGGCTGCAGGCATTCGGGCGGTCAAAATTGACTCATCAGAAACTCAATGCGAGATTCCAGGGCCCTGAAGCTCAGAAGTTGTTCAGATTGAAGAGCGTTTTATACAGTGGTCAACGCCACTTGATGTTTTTAATCCACCCCCCCCCCCCTGGAGATTAATGGCGTGTTTGCAATGCATTTGTGGTTTATTTGAGTAAACCACGCTGTTAAACCCGCTCATCGATCATTAAAACAGTGCAGAACAAACCACGTCTGTGTATCCAATGCCTGTTTATTGTGGCAGTTTTTGGTCTGCAAGGTGCACCAGAGCATGCGTCCAGGCCATGGCAGTCAATGCATTGCCAAGGCATCCCATGGTTATCCAGAGCCTTTTAAGACTAAGACTAATGAAAAATAATCCGCGTAATTCACTCATCCAGCCATTTTCCATTAATCCACCCAGGAGGCTCTAGTAAGCATAACTTTTGGACGGCAAATGTCATATCGATAAAAATTTATATCATCGGAATCATTTTGTCGATTGATGTATGTATGGGTCGAATCGGAGGGGGGAGTCGGGGGGGGGGGTCAGATCGCGAGTTTTTCCCCCTCCAAAAGTTTACTGGGCCACTCCTACAAAGCTATAAATAAACTACCGGAATCTCCACTCAAGCCCAGTCGAGTGGCACTCTTTTGGGATGCATTGGGTTAAGGGGGGCCCTGGGGGTCTGTGGACATGTATTTAGTCTCCAAAAGTCAGGCACACGCGCGGTGCAGGCCGCGGGGTGAGTCAAGCCAACGAAGCAGCAATTACCCCAAACTTACAGGATTGTGCCAGCGTAAGATAGTCAGTGAAATTCTGAAGAAATGGAAGCAATGTGAGACTGTGCAAGCCAGCTATGGGTGCATGGTAGGTCACGTGTGCACGGGCGTCCGTATCTGAGCTTTTGCCCCATAACTCTGCAACACTGAATTTCAGGTCTGACGAATATGCAAATGGATGCCTATTTGAAAATGGAGCAGATTGGTACCCTTTTTGTCCGGGGGCGGGAAGGGGGGGGGCAGCCTAATCCAAACTTTTATTGTCTTGAGCCTCTGTAAATATGTAGGCCTGCGTTGTAAATGCGCCAAAACCGTCCCGGCAGTTGGCCCCGTAGTTGAACTGCACAAAAAACTTTTCCCGAATCTCTAATATAAGCCGAAACCTTTTCCCGAAATCGAATAGATCGATAAAATAACAGGGGTTCAACCTACCGATATTCTTGGATTTGTTTTCCACCTCGAGTTAAAATGAATAGCGAAAATAGACAAATCAGGCCTGCTGGAGGCCTGCTGCTTAGATGAGGAACGTTGCTCGCAGGTAGGTCACAGGAGTTTCAACAAGTTGTCGATAATACAGGACGTTGTTAATGACGTTGTAACGACAGGCTCTGGTTCGTGCAGCGTGCTGATTGGAGGACTTCATCATGGAAAGCACTGGAGAATTCTCACCGGCTCCAGTGTTTCAGCGATCAAGCAGCTGTAGTGCCACCACAGTGGCTTCTTCAGTGGCCCCCTTCACCCCCAATGAGGCCACACACCAACAGCCCTGCTGGGATGACTCTAAACCACCAGGTACCAGCAGAACTACTGGTAGCTCCCTGACATAGCGTTTGCATGTCTGTTGCGGTGAATGCTCGCTGTGTCTGGAGGAGGAAAGTGTAGGGAACCGTATGCAAGCAATCAAATGCCTGCACCCACCCCCTCCAGAACAATGCAGCAATGCACTCAATTGCACTCAATGCATGTCCCCCGTGCAGACTGCAGCAAGGAGCTCATTCCAGAGGAAGAAGAAGGAGGGTTAGTCATGCATGAGGAGCCGCGAAAGGACAACCACGGTAGCGGTGATTCCCAGCGTGTCCAGCAGCAGCGGCCTCCTTATGCTAGTGCTAGGTGGGAACAGGAATTGGCGCAGGCCGGACAGCTGCTCTGCTCCACGATGCAGAGCGCTTTTGGCGCAGTACGCAAAGGCACCTTTGGGTGAGTCGCTGGAGGAGAGATGAGGTTGAGTTGTGTGGTGAAGAGAGGCTCTTGAGCACCCACCTGTTTGAAAAGCTCAAACTCAGTTCTTTGTGTAAATGTGCCTTACTGTAATGTGTCTGCAAATATCACGTGTGCCTTACAATGGGCGCCAACCTGTCCTCAAGATACACTTCCTTGCATGTACGTTGTCGATGTGCATGCCACTCAACTAGGGGAACAACGCATCAGACTTGCTCTTGGCCTCTCTGTCTTGTGACACTGACACATGGCAACTTTAATCTGTGCATTTGCATCAAACTCAGGGAACTCAAGCGGCGTGGTGGTGGTACGCCATCAGCAGAGACCCACCCGCAGGAGGAGGAGGTGAGAGCGGCGCATAGGACTGTATCTTGCTTTGCCTCCATATATCTTCCATTGTGTTTTTTGGTCCTGTGATCAGCAGCTTTTTTGGACGTATGTAACTAAACCAGCTTTGCTCACTCGCTTGGTGCCTCTGTTTAGTTGTACCCGCTTACCTACCTAGGCACGTTCTTCAATCACTGTGATCACAGACTGACTTGTTCTATAACCAGCACAATAATTGCAATGTCTGGCATTTCCATATGCTAACCTTTTATATCCAGGCATACTTTCTTCCAATTGAGCAGAGATGGTATAAATAGGGACCCAGCCACACACAATCACATTTTTCTACAGGCACACGGCAGGAGGTTGAATTCATGGAACCGTAAACCCTAACTGCTCATCCGGCACAAAATGCAGGATCAGGGTCCAACGCTGCCTCCATTGCCCGTACCTCAACAACAACAGCAACCACAGCAACAGGAGCAGCAACACCAGCAACAGGAACAGCAGCGGCAGCAGCAGCAGCAGCAGCAGCAGCAGCAGCAAGAAGACGCGGTCCCTGTGCCTGTGCCTTCCACGCTTCGAGCCAAGCGTTTGCAGTCACGCATGAGTGGAGCTGCTGCAGGCAGTGGCTCTGCCTCAGGGACCCCTCCCAGCCTCGCACTGTCTCTGCAAGTGGCAGATGATTTAAGCCTAGGGGGTGTGGAGCAAGTGGTGGCCCCCGTCTCTCATCCTGTTAGCTCATTGCCCACAGCCGGCCAGATTGATGGTGCAGACGCCGCCAGCGCGCACCAGCTGGACAGAGCGTTCCAGCAGCCTGGCATTGACAGCAGTAAATTTAAGTCTTTGGTCAGCGCTAGCCCCCCCCCCCCTGCTGTCACCGCAGCGGCTGCTGCTGCCCTCCGTGCAACTTCTGGAGTCCCTGACAGGAAGGGGGGGGGGGAGCTCATGCTCCCCACCTTCTCTTCCGCTGTAGGAGCAGCGCGCGCAGCTTCCCCTGACCACAAGTTATTCATGTCCTCCGCTGCTGCTGCAAACGCAGCGGCTGAGGCTGTGCTGGGAGAGGGCCCATCTCCTGCATCCCTTGACTACCCCGCGGGGGGAGGTGACAGTGAGCGTGCAGGTCCTGCAGGGTTGGATAGAGGAGCAGGGGCGGAACTCAGCTGGGGGCAGTGTGTCAGGGGGTCCGTCGCCTCACCTGCCACTGCTCCTCTCACAAATCACAGCATCACCTCTGCCTCCACCCCCGCCACGCCCATGTGGAGGACTGCAGGTATGTGAACGCAGCGAATTCTAGGCCTGCACTGAGCTGACTGTTGGAGAAGGAAGAATGGACTGGGGTCTTGGACGTTGACTCTCTTGACTTGTTGTATCTCTTTGTTCCCCTGGAAAACACCTCCATGTTGTTGGCGTGTACTCACGCCCTTGCACGCACATGCACTCACAAATGCAGCACTCGCACAAACTCACACAAACGAACAAGCACACGTACACACACCTGCACAGTTTTAACATACACGCACACACGCACGCACACACGTCTACACACGCACACATGCGCACACATAGGCGCTGCCCATCAGCCAGGGTCGAAGGGTAGCAATGGTGGCTTTGCCCAGGCCCCAGATTTCTTACAACACCAGCTGCATGAGCTCCGTCTGCGACAGCAACAGCAGCAACCGCGGCAGTCCGGGGTACAGAAGAGTGATGGTAGAAGCAGGGAGGAATGGAGGGGGCAAGCAAGAGCACCGGGTGTAGGTAACAAAGGTCGGTGGGCGATGAGTGCTAACCAAAGCTCTCCTATCCCCCCGGCCAGCCCAATTGAATCCATATGGTCCATGCCTGACCTCTTCTCTGGCAGTGCCAGCATGCGTGAGTTTCACGCAGGTCACCACGCATTTGAAAGGTGAGAGGAGAGATTTAGTGTGTTTGTGCGTGTGTGTGCGTGTGTGTGTGTTGTGTGTGTACTATGTGGAGTGGCTAAAGAACTGATGCTTGTTGGCAGCTTCGTAGAAATCGTACTCAACTTCCCCTTGAAGTCCAGTGCCCGTGTACGCACTGACATATTTGCAGACACACACACGAATACACGCAAACACACACACAAACATACACAAGTGCACATTGTGCACAACGCACATGCGACTGGACATCTTCCTCTGCACCTGCAGCAACGAGTTTGCTGCGTCATCCGAACATGGCAGCGTTGATGTGTCGCACGTTCTTGCAAGCCCCTTTACCTCCAGCAGCGATGTTAATGGCGTTGCAGGTAACTGAATAAAGCACCTTCGTGACTGAACACTGGATTAATGCTGCAGACCTGTCAACTCGCTAGTGCATCATGCACATGCACGTACATCCACATTAACCACAAACTCGCTTTCAGTACGCACAAAAGACGATGCTCTCCCACACAAACACACACACAAACACACACACACACACACGCACAAGCACACAAGCACAACTGCGACATTCATGCCACAACATACACAGGCCAGACCGCAGAAGGGGGCGTGGAGTGTGGGAGAGACAGTAGCACTGGGGGAGGCAACGCTTGTGCAGCAGGAAGTAGCAGCGTGCGTTGGTTGCCCCCTCATCCCACTGCATCCCCTCACCCTTACCTCGGTAGCCCTTGGAAAGGCAGTGGGGCAGGGAGTGTAGGTGTGGGCGCAGGAGGTGGGGGTGGAGATGGTAGGAGTAGCCAGGCGTGCTGGCCCTATGCAAAGCAGCAGTCATTAGGGCACCCCTACCATGCCAACTCTGCATCTGCTGGCCAGCTCCTCCACTGCATCCATCAGTTAGAGGGCCACCAAAGTTCTGCTCTCCCGCCCTTGTCTGCTTTGGGCGGCGATGCCGGGTCAGGGTGGGGGCAGGACGACAACCCACACACACGAGAGCAGCAGCAGCAGCAGGATCAGCGACTGCAAGAGCTGCAGAAGCACCTTCTGGACATGCAGGCTTCGATGCAAAGGGGCAGGACCGAGGAGAAAGAGGGTTGGGCCGGGGTCACTGTGTCCACTGAAGTCCAAGCGGCGGCTGCGGCCGCTCAGGCTGAGGCGCTTGCGCTGCTGGGAGGCTTGGACTTGGGTGCGCACCCACACGTCATCCCGCAGCAGCAGCAGCAGCAAGGGCAGCAGTCTGCTGCTCATGAGCTGTCCAATGCCCCTGACGTTGAAGGTGCAGGCCTTGGCTCCTCGGTTCCGACAGCCTCGGCCCCTGGGAGCTCTCGCGACCTTCAGTATGCCCAGCTCCTGTCAGTGGTGCTGGATTCGCTGCAAGTGCTGCGGCAATTCGGCAATGTGGGTGGCCCCCCCGCCCCTAGCCCCATTGATCCCACGCAACGAGGGTGGAGTGCAGCAGGTCTGGATCTGGACAGGGAGACGGCTTTTGCTGGCATGGCGGCCGCTGCAGGCAACCTTTCATCCGCTGCTCCTCACGAGCGCCTGGACGAGCATCCCTCTGACGCGCAGCAGCATCAGATGATGCTGGATCTAGTTGCAGCACTAGGGGGGGAGGGAGGGGCAGCCTCTGCTGCACCTGATGACTGGGCTGCAACCACGGCAGCAGGAGTAGAGCAAGAGGAGGACCCGTTGACTGCCTTGCTTGCTGCTCTGAGTGCTGCTGCTCCTCCCACAGCAGCAAATGTGTCCATGCCAGCCAGGCGCGCCAGCTCAGGATACACCCCCTGCCAGCAGTGGGAGGTGTGTGTGTGTGTATTGTGTGTGTGTGTGTGTTGTGCGTGTTGTGGCCTCCAGAAAAGGTTTGTTTACTACAAGAAGAGCAAGTTTGCTAGGTCCGAACTTGCACAGACTTGACTTGCACACACAGTCTTGACTTGCACAGACGAGTTGAGTGGTTTGTGATGCGTGCTTTGTTGTGTGCTGTGTCACACACACGCAACACACACACACATGCGCTCACATGTAAGCTCACACACACACATTCACATACACTCAAAGCAGGACCCCTTTCCCTACCGACACCAGCTTCCAGTCATGGAGCAGCTTGTGGCACAGCGACTGCAACAGCAGCAGCACCTGGACGCTTATTTATGGCAGCAAAAGCTGCTCCAGTGCCAGCAGCAGCAGCAGCAGCAGCAGGAGGAGGAACAGCAGCAGCAGCAGCAGCAGCAGCAGCAGCAACAGCAGCAGCAGCTCCGCCTGTGGCAGCAGCAGCAGCAGCAGGATCAGCAGCTGCGCTTGACCTCTTCATTACCCTCCCCCCGTCCCCAGCCGCGCAGCCGCGTCGTGAACGACCGCCCAAACCGCCTCTCCACCACCAACTTGCCCTCCCCCCACGCACACTCCACCCTCTCCTCCCCACATGGCTTACCCATTTTCCAACCTCCGTTCCCCCCCTCCTCTTCCTTCACACATCACCGCTTCTCTACAGGAGGCGGAGGAGGCCAGCAGTCAGCGGGAGCAGGAGCAGGAGCAGGAGCAGCAGAGGTACCTGCCTCACCTAGGCCCTACCCTCCTGCTCCGGATGCGACCTTTCCAGCTGCAGCAGATCACGCCCCCGCCCCTAGCACAGAGGATAGCGTCCACAGCCCTTGTAGTCCTCACAGCCCGCTTCCCAGTCCCAGCGGAACCCTCTCCCGCATCCGCTCTCTGCCCGTCGCAAGTAAGCAGCAGCAGCAGCAGCAGCAGCTGCACCAGCAGGCCTCAGCAGAGGAGCCGGTGCGTACTGTTTCGCAGTGGCACGCAGATTCACGGTGTCATGACGTCTGTTTGAAGGGGAATAGTGCGTGCATTCCATTTCATCAACCCAGGGAGTGACTAGAGCGTAGTGACTCACACTGACAAAGTTCCCGTGCACTCACTTCTCGCTGTGGCTTGTGCGACCATCAAAACTAGTCTCGTTGTGGCTTGTGCGACCATCCATCAAAACTAGTCTCGCTGTGGCTTGTGCGACCATCCATCAAAACTAGTCTCGCTGTGGCTTGTGCGACCATCCATCAAAACTAGTCTCGCTGTGGCTTGTGCGACCATCCCTCGTT
>Ga0307963_1004727_pt1 | contig 10779 bp, 11 predicted proteins | sample OrgLakmetagen594_FD_201829 | JGI IMG/M metagenome (GOLD analysis project Ga0307963, IMG submission 201829) | Saline water microbial communities from Organic Lake, Antarctica - #594 | ecosystem: Environmental > Aquatic > Non-marine Saline and Alkaline > Saline | place: Antarctica: Organic Lake...
CAAGGTGGAAAAACCATCCAGCAGAGGAGTGAGTTCTTTGCATCGCTGGTCCCTAATGCTTCTACCAGTTCTCTGGCTCATGCCCTTGTGCGCTCTCTGCACACATGTATGTGTGTCTACTACTCTGAGTCTACTCAGCTTAGCGTCGATGCCACACTGCTGCTCCTTCCCGAAGCTGGGACCCATGACTCAGATGGACCTCTCGGCCTCATTGTGGTTACACATCAACATCGCTAAACGAACGAACGAATAGAATCGGAGACCTTACACGGCACAGGGTCTCTTGAGAATCCCCTCTAATGGTACCTCTTCGAGTTCACATGTTGTCAATTAATTACCAAAACTATCAATTCCAGACGATAAAGGTTATCAATAAGACTGGCCATCCAGCTTATTGAACAAGACATTAAGAAACTCTCAACTGCCAACCAACTTAACTGCTCTGTCACACGATTCGTCGCTGCCAACGATTGGGCGTGACAGCCAAGATGCCGTTTCTGTTTGGAAGGCACTTAATTTCATAAAAATTCAGGATTCCATTCGATGAACAGAAAATGGGGCTCAATAAGGTAGCAATCCCTTGTTATCTGTTCTAGGGAATGAGACATAAAAAATAGCTGAGCTCACTCTATTTGAAACACAGCATGCAGCGTGACTCTCAAGCGCCAGATCATCTCAGAGTGACAGAATGGCTGCTGCCAACATAGAGACTGCCAACATAGAGCTGCCAACATAGAGATTGCCAACTAAAGGCTTTGGTTTTAAAGTAAACTTTGAAACCACATAACTAACAACAGAATTTCAATCCGATAAAGTAAAAATCTGCCACGATACAGGTAGTGCTGCGCATAGACTTCACCACGTTAAGTTCATGCTTGTATTCAACAGCAACAGGCCTTAATTACATTAAAGTGATCCTTGCACTGCTCGCTGCTGCACAGGAACCAAGTAAATTTATAAAAGAAAACAAAATGCCTAGTTACAAACGTTCTCCTGCTGGCATGTACATCTGACGCTAATTCTCCCATACAACAATGCCCAAGGCCTAACAGCAAGCGCCAACAGCACACAAGCCAGACTCTTGAAACCAACGCTCATCCCTAACCTCCCCCACAAGCACAAGCACCAACCTGTATGTCGCGTCGCAGTAGCCCCAAATATATGTACTGCCGGATCCATCAATGGCCCAGTTCTCTTTGGCCAACGTGCCCCCGATGGGACAGCCAAACACTTGACCCCCTCCTTGCGTGTCGTAGCCGCCGATGATGAGAGCACCCACCAGGGCATCCTACGATTGAGCACCATGCACCAAGCAGCTCAGTCCCAGGCATGAGGGCAATGCAGTGCTTAGTAGCAGGGAGACGAGTGGTCCCCTCTATGCTTGATAAATAGTTCAGTTTTAATCAAAACAGGTCCGGCCCCTGCTCACTTTGTTGCTGTAGTTCATCTGCATGACCAGGTTTGCCACCGCCTCTACGCTGGCCTTGTCTTGCATCTCCGCTTCCAGCATGTGTACGTAATGGCTCACTGTAAACACACACATTAGCACGGTGTGTTTGTGGTGGGGAGAGCGTCTGGAAATGAGAGCTGTGGCAGGGACAGGAACAGTATTTCACACAAACGCATGAAAACAAAAATACAAGCACATACAGATAACAGTGCTCTCACTGTTACGCACGCCGTAAGCATCTAGAGCCATGCTTGAGCGGAAGGGCACAGCTGCACTTGGTCTGTGCTCCGTGTGCAACTTTAAAATGTGCCGTGCTTTGTGCATCCACGTGTGTGTGTGTGTGTGTGTGTATGTGTATGTGTGTGTGTGTGTGTATATGTATGTGTGTGTGTGTGTGTGTGCCTTTTACTGCACGCTTCCTTGCATACTAAAATGTGTGTCTGCACGTCCGTGTGAGTGTGTAAGGGGAGTGAGTTGAAAATTATGTGTGTGTCGCTTGCAAGTGCGTATGCGTGCATGCGTGTGTTGTGCATGTACATGTTTGTCTGTGTACACATGTGTGGACACGCGGATGCAAGTATGCATTTCTGCGATACTGTGTGTTACTTGTCCTTGCATGCGTTTGTATGCATTTGAGTGCATTTTTGTATGTAAATGTGCATATGTATGTGTGTGTACATGTGTGTGTACATGTGTGTGTATGTGTGTGTGTGCGTGTGTGTGTGTGCGTGTGTGTGTGTGTGTGTGTGTGCGTGTGTGTGTGTGTGTGTTCACCCACCGTAGTCGCTAACAATCTGCGCGTCAGGTGCACTTCCTGAGCGCAGTAAGTAGACGTGCTCCGCGAGAGGAGCTAGCTTATTGGAAGCCCGGTTGGAAATGTAGCTCCCCACGCTGACACGCCCGTCACAACCCAGGACAACACCCCCAGGATATGAGCATGCTACGATAGTGGTGCCAGTGTGGGGGGCCTCCTGTCCTTGCGGCTTGGAAACACCAGGCAAGGTAGTGGGGAGTTTCATATTCGCCACGAGTATTCCTCAGTGCAAACAATACTTTTGTAATAGTATCTCTGATCAATATGGTTAGGAATCGGTTCAAAAATCGATACAACAAAACAAAATGTGAAACACGTAAAAATGTGACAAAACTTCTCTGCTGCAGCCAGAGCTCGCTTGCCACGTTCAAGCTAGCTTTATGATAGGTCCCCTAGCCTCTAAACTTCTCATGTGAGTAGCAGTGCTTTCACTCTCTGTTCACAAGCATGCAAACTCATTTGGGGGACACGTGGCAGAACGCCTGCGTCAATGCACTGTTGCCGATTGCAGGGTGGGCCTGGCCTACGTCTGGCCGAGCTACCAGACGGCAAAGGCGATTGTTGCTACAGACCCACAGGTAAGGTCCCTGTGCGTTTTTCCCTTATGGCGTAGTACATACCCAGCCGTTATAATTCCCAACCAGGGACCTCCTCCTTTTGCAGGCGCAGCACGAGTGGTGTATGTATTGGTGCATTTTGGGCCTTTTTCTCAGTGTTGAATGGATAGCAGATTTCACACTCTGGTGAGCCCTCTCCCTCTTTTTCTGGCAGACAGGCTTATGATAAAAGCAAGGGAGCAAGAAAGTGAATTAAAAGACACACCCAAGATTGACTTTGAACTGAAATTTAAAAATGGACTAAGCAGTCACACAAATGGTCACATGGAAATGTGCGCAGGTGGATGCCCCTCTACTCTGAAAGTAAGCTTCTGTTCCTGATATTCATGTGAGTCCTCTTCTTTGTACCATCAGAAGAAGGCACATAATTTTTCACGTAATGGAACGAATTGCCGTACTTCAAGGTGGCATCCACGTGTCAAAGGTGCAAGCTACGTCTTTGAGCGCATCCTTCAGCCCCTTTTCTCTCGATATGGTGCGTTGTTAGCCTCTGATACTGTTAAGAACGTTTAGCGTTAGACCTCCTATATGCATGCAAAAGCTTTGTTATATCATGGAACCCACCAAAAGCAGTTTGCCCTGCTGGTCTTTCTTCCAGAGAACCAGATTGATTCCACGCTGGGAGATACCCATTTGAGAGTGACGAAAACTGTTTTTGGCCACACTGCAATGGCACTGAACCATCTCTTTGTCAATGCTGGGCAAGTATTAGAAAATATGCGCGCTTTTTCTGAACGCGGACAGCAGGTAATTCATGCTCCCATGATAATTCTTCTTGTCATTCGTCTTGCCAGATTTCAACCTAACTATTTGCCCACCATGGTGTCGTAGCCTACTCAAAGGGTGTTTGAGCACCGAGATTAATGAAGCCGCACGGGTGCTGTTCCTTCCCCTCTCACAACATCAGGTCGGTTACGGCTTGCTGGCTTGCTAAATATAAAAGGGGATGGGAAATAAGTGAATTTTAAATTGGCAAGTTTAAGGCTTTACTAACAATGTTAGCTCCTCTTTGCACAGCATATGTTGTGATTGTAATTCTTGCAAGGTAGAGGTAGTACTCACTGATGTGATACGTCACAAAATAGAGCCGTTCGCCTGTTATGCTAGTTTGATTGCAGCAACCTTTGTACTGGCGAGCGCAGCTTTTGTAAACTCTAAACTGACAAAGTGGCAGCTGTGCGAAGGTCCCTTGCTTTCCGTAATGCAGACTTGCCTTGGCACAAGCAGATATAGGCAGCCGTGGCTTGCTGCTGCTGTTGGTGCATTGTCAGGGTGTCAGGGGCGGATGGGGTAGCTGCTGTTCTGGGCTCTGACACTGAGTATGTCAATAGTTATAAATGGCTATACAAAGCGACAAAAAGTGCTTAAGCGATGTGTTGAAAAAACCCTGGTGGGTGCATGCGTGTGTGTGTGTGTAGGGATCAGGAGGGTGCAGGTTTGGTCTAAAATTAAATCCTGTTGGGACAAGCAAAAATGAATGGAAAGGATGAGTCTGTTATAGCTGGACAAGTTAGCAGTTGACTGAGCGCACATGGAGCTTGAAGGCAAGCTTGATTCTTAGGACTGAAGGCCCCCCAGATTAGTTATGGGTGTTGCAGATGGTGCCACCTAAATTAGCTACCCAACAAGATGACGTGCATGGAGGGTAGCAAGCTGATGGCGGCTCCATGATGAATGATGCAGAGCTTCGCGCTGCTCCCTAGCTAGGGGCGTTTTTGGCAGCTGGATCTGGGGTGTTGCAGTAAAACAGGATTTCAATAAGGTAGATATCGCACGCTGAAATTTGGCAAGACCTTTTGATCGGTGCTGCTGGGGTTGATGACGTGCTCGCTCTAGTTTTGCTGAAAAATTGCTCTAAATTTCCCTTGCTCCCTGCCAAAGAATTTACATTTTTTTTTGGCTTGCAGAGATGGGAGCAAGTAGCGCATTCTCTGGAGGTAAATCTGTCTTCCAGGTATACTAAAGAACAATACGGAAGCAGTGTAAAAACACTCTCCACACTAATTTAGGAAGAGGAGCCAGTATGGTACTGAGTACTGTAAAACTCCTCTACCACTTAGGGTTTACTACAGTAGCTGTCTCCTTTCCCCCTCTTATTTCTTCTTAGGTGGGCTGTATAGCTTCATCACGCATCCTGGGCAGTGCAGATTAATTTGGCATCTTTCATTATTGCCGGTAGGAATCTTTCGTGTGTTTCCAACAATGTATGCAACAGAAGAATGCCTCAGTTTCAGCGTGATTCAAGAATCAACACTGTGGGTTGAACCGTACATCATTCTTTAAAGTCCGACAAAGGAGAGAGGAAAGGAGAAGAAAAACAAAGAAAGAGCCTCAGGCCTAAAATCAGTAAAAAGCAAGAAGAGACCGTGCGCACACTGCTATCTAACAATCAAACAACAAGAGGTCTCCTGCAAGACAAGCAGCTTCTAAAGAACCTAGGCAAGGAGTAACGTGGCTTAACCTGCAGCATTTCACACATCAAGACCACCCAAGTCAGACAAAACAGGACGTCAGACAAAACAGGAATTAGTTGAAGTGCGGTTGAAATAGTTGAATTGCGGCATTTCCACCGCTTCAACCGCATATTTCAACTGTGTGGTCTTTTCTGACGTAGATAAACGTCATTGTTTGCCAGTTGCAAGCTCATTCAAACTGTTTGATGACCTCCGAGGCGCCTCCTCCCCTCGCAACTCTTTGCCTAGCTCTTCTTCTGCCAGTTTATCGGTGCTGCAATTGCCTGTAGGGGCAGACTATATGAAGCCGCAAAAGCTGCGTCTTGCTCACTAAAATTGGCTTTGTCCTTTTGTTTGTGCTAGCATCTGCCCGCCTCTGCCCTCTAGAGAAGAACAGCCGGCAGCCAACAGAACTGACAGACCCTAGTAGGCTGGCACCCAACAAAATGGGAAGCTGCTTACCGCTATGACTCTTCCGCACAAGCTTTATAATGTTCATATCCGACTTGTTAATTGTAGGTGCTATAAGTCTGGTGCTACAACAACTCGGTTGAACAACTGTCACAATTTTTACACGTTTTACATACGCAGCCTAGCAGTCGCACGTTTTGACTGATGGCTTTATCTTTAAACTCTGCCTTGTTGCTTTAGAGTTACTTGCTGGCGCAGCTGTTATTCTTTACTTAGTAGTTTAATCCTTTACATGCACCTAATCCCCTTCGTTTTATAGGAGACACTTGTGTGTACAGCTTCTCCCTCTTGCCTTTGCATGCTCCGCGTACAGCTATGTCATAACTTTCATTTCCAATCATCAACTTTCCACCCCCTATTTCCTCTCTTTTCAATCTGGCTGATCCTCTTCCCCCTTGCTTTGTCTATCTCGGCTTGGTAAGGTATAGGTTACATCGCTATATATGCCTCAGGGGGCATCTGAGCCGAAGCTTATAAAAGATGTGACTGGCACACTATTCAGGATGAGGAACACATTTTGTTGGACTGTCCGCATGAACATCTAGTCAGACTTCGCACACAGCAACAGCTTATCTTCCCACCTCAGTTTGAGGATGACCCAGCTCGTTTGAGGACCTTTATGAATCAACCTGATATTTTTGGAGTTGCCTCTTTTGTAGCTAAGTGCCTAGCCCTGTTCCCTTGATTTTTCTAGCGTTTTTTTGGTTTGGTTACAGGCTTTTTTTCCAAGCTTCCGCTCAGATGCCCACCAGAGGCATATATAGCGAAGTAACCTTACCTTACCTTATAAAAGCCTTACCTTACCTTACCTTACCTTGGCTTGTTTTCAGCTCCACCATAGTAGGGCGAGTTTGCTATCTCCCCTGTAACACCACACCCCAATCAACCTTCTGCCAAGACCAGTTAGTTCCAATATGATATTTCCTCAGCAAATCATTCAATGTAAGTTAGTTACTTCTCCGAAGTTCACACACTGCATCCAACTCGTGAGCCAGGGCATAAACCACGCAGGACAAGCAATCCATGGATCTCCTCTCAACTTTGAGCATTAGTTGCTCTCTATTCTGTTCTTTATAAGGATGTCAGCTTAAGACCTACAACAAGCAGAACATCAACTAATGTAACATGGATAGGCCAATTTGCTGGCTGGCCACTGCTTGCTCAGCGAGAACGCATGCACTGCTGACCAGCAAAATACCACACAGGTGGCATTCCTTTTATCAGGACCCGGGTCCATGAAACAAAAATCTCCCCCAGTTGTAGTGTTTCACTTCTCCAACTGGCAAGCGACTGCAAGGCTTCAGATGGAGCATCAAACCAACCAACAGCTAGACCCGCAATTCTTCATTAATCAAACACTCACTTACTCCAGCAACTTTTCACTGAACAAGTATTCGTCTCCGAGGTTTGAAGGTTACTGCTGTTAATCCTGGCGGCACAAGCTACTATAATTTATAATACAGAGGTCAGGCACATGCCTGAGAAGCAGCACGCACAACACCTATAAATGATTGCGCCTCATACAAACCCTTTCCCTCTCTTGCCTTTTGTGTACACCTGTGTTCAAAGCAACAGCAGAGGGCAAACTCATGAGCTTGTGAGCAAAAAAGTCCCAGGCTTAAGGCAATGTAAGGTTGACTCACAAAACGAACAAAATGCTGGAATGCAGGAAAGCGCAGAGAGAAGATGTGCAACGAAGGAGTCAATTTAGGAGGTGCTGGACTCTGCAGTATTTGCTAAAAGGCTACTTTGAATGGGTTGTCAAACGTGCCAATTACGTACACCAAGGGCATACAAACTTAGGCACGTAGAACCATCATGTCGCCCACTGTTGGTGATTTAAAGGATCATAAAGTCAAAGCCATTTTGGCACATCATAAATTATAGGATACTTGCAGTGGTTAGGCTTGTGTACTGCATATGACACAAACCACAAATACTGCATAAGCGTCAGTGCATCCTGCAAACCTCCATCCTCATATCCCAGTCTTAAAAGCCCCGAGGATCATACCAAGGGAGAGGACCAAACAAGACTGCAAAAGCATTTCCACACCAGAGAATTTCCCAACAATCAAGTTTCATTGCAATATGTCTTTGAAGGGACAAATCTCATGTACAGACACGGAGTGGCGGAGGTGCACAAGCACATGTACAAGGCGTGACGGCAGGGACACGCGGGCAAAGCAGATGACTTAATCACACAATCATCACAGCGCACGGATTCAAAACCACCAGCTGGGTTTTAGTCAAGAGCACACTAGGCAAGTGCTGCTTTTGCCGAGATGCAAACATGTGCGGTGTTTGGTTGGTGTTAGCAATGTTGATATGAGCGTTAGTAAAAATTAACCTCTTTAATTCCCTCTTTTGGGGCCTGTTCCCAGAAGAATCAAAGAAGGTTTTAATTTGGATTGTGTTTGTCCCCTCTCTTCTTACCTTACCCTTGCTACCACCGTCCCAGTCTTCCTTCACCGTCTCGGATAGAAACTTCTCTCCCTTTTTCAAGAAAACAGGGTTGCCGTCAATGTATCGAACCTGGATGTGAACAGGCAGCGCAGGAACTGGCTGGTCCATAAAGGACTAAATCTCACAAAGAATCATTTATATTAAAGAGCCAAATAGCGCACGCCAAACCTATCCGTTTCTGGCAGATAAAGGTGCACATTGCATGCTGTTGTAAGGAGAGACACACCTTAGTTTTAGGTTCTTTGTCTGCGTTGCCTGGCAGCAGCACCTCCTTCTGCTTGTTACTTTTCTTCAGGCCAGCAGGCATCATCTTCAGCGCCTCCAGATCGTACCTGGAAGTTAGGGAGAGTACATTTTGCCAACCCTCGGGGAGACAAGCTTGCCATGATCTCACAGGTAGTGGCTCAAAGCTCTCTCTCTCTCTCTCTCTCTCTCTCTCTCTCTCTCTCTCTCTCTCTCATATATATTATATATATATATTCAGGCAAGAAGCATCTGCCCTATTTCATTATTAGCGAAGCGGTTTAATTGTCCTACATCAGGAGGCGCCAGTAAGCATAACTTTTGGACGGCACATGTCAATTCGATTATTAATTAGAAATTCGGAATACTCTCGCTGAGAGCTGTCGATTGATATAAGTAAGGGTCAAATCGGAGGGGGGGGTCCAAGTTTTTTGGACCCCCCCCCTGCCCCCCTCCAAACATTTACTGGGCCACTCCTACAAATTTTTAATATTCATTGGAACCCTCAGCTCAAGCCCAGTTGATTGGCACCCTTTTTGTGCAAATTGGGTTAAGGGACATGCCCAAAAGTCAGAGGCACACGCGCTCGGGTGCAGGCGACGGGGTGAGTCAAGCCAGTGAAGCAGCAATTTACCCCAAACTTACAGGATGTGCCAGCATAAGATAGTCAGTAGAATTCTGGAGAAATGGAAGCAATGTGGGACCGTGCAAGCCAGTTATGGGTGCCTGGTAGGTCACGTGTGCATGGGCGTCTGTATCTCAGTTTTTGCCCCATAACTCTGCAACAGTTTCAGTTCTTGATGAGTATGCAGATGGATGCCTATTCAAAAAAGGAGCAGATTGGTACCCTTTTTGTCCGGGTGGGGGCACCGGAAGGGGGGTTTAGGGGGTGGGTGGTGGGTCAGGGGGGTCCAGCCCAAAAATTGGGTGTGCCTTCCCAAAAACAATCTTCTGGCGCCTCCTGACGACATGGTGAGAAGATCATAAGAACGGCTGAAAGTCGGAAAACAGCGAATTATTGTGGTGTGTGCTTCATTGTCTGCACACCTGGTTTGTTTCTGTGTACCTCAGATGTGCTTCAGAAAAGTAGGTCAGCCTGTCTTTCTTTCCTAAAATATTCTCACCTGCCCAAGATTGAGTCACGTGCTCTCTGAGCAAGCACTTCAGCCTGTCTGGCCTCTTCCTTGGCTCTTCTTGTGGTTTCTGACCAGTGCTTTTCATGGCCATTGATACCATCCCCTTGGTCTAAAATCCAATCGACGGAGGCCTGTGCATTTTGTATGTGTAAAAGAGGGTTCAGGTATTTTTCAACTCCATTTGTGTATGTTTGTCACTAATTTTGTGGGTGTGTGCGTGTGTGTGAACATAGCACTGAACAAAAAGCGCGCCTTCAATCTGCCGGTGTCACAGCTAAACTGGATAGGGTTGACCAAATATGTGATATGCAAGGTTCGAGGCTATCACAAAGATGCAATGTTTTGCCGAAGGGTTATCTGAGTCCCATAAGGGTCGTGGCTTGTATGTTCCTAGATTATGTGTGCTATGGTGGATTTAAGATCGACACTGTAAGCAGCTTTTGAAACAATTGAGCTTGAAAGCGGCAAATCATGGTGTTGTTGGCCGTGGCGTGAGCCTTACTTTTGGGGGCGGAGCCCCCCAGGGCGTAGTCCCCTATAGTTCATTCTGGTTGCCACGTCACCAAGCTAAAAGAATGAAGCTTTGAGCTACCCAGGCCACTTCACGCCATAAGAATGGCACAGCCAGAAAGCTGATTTTGCGCTGATTCCAGCCATGCCCTCGGGTGTGCGGTCAAACACACTCGCATGGGAGGTGTTGGAAGGTCTCAGGCGAAAGTGCACTGTGTTTTAATGAAGAAATAAAAATCATCAAATGTCGAAATTGTGATTCTGTGGAGCAACTCGTGTGGTTACTCAGGCTGCAATTTCCAGCACACCACTTCCATGGGGACCAAAAATCACTAGGGTAAGAGACAGCGTTGCACAGGTCACACAGCTTCAGACGCGGTATGGTATGACAGGGACTGTGTAAACGCAAGAGAGGGGGGATGCAGGGGGGGCGCAGCCCCCCCCTGAATTGTCAACTCATTTCAATGCCGCTATTTATTGCAGGTTGCAAAGACCAGAATGGCTCAGAAATGGTTGCACAGGAGCAGTTCAGAAGGAATGCATCCCCTCTGAATTGCTCGCTGCACATGACACACAGCTTCAGACACGGTATGGTATGACAGGGATTGTGCAAACACAAGAA
>Ga0307963_1004728_pt1 | contig 10779 bp, 15 predicted proteins | sample OrgLakmetagen594_FD_201829 | JGI IMG/M metagenome (GOLD analysis project Ga0307963, IMG submission 201829) | Saline water microbial communities from Organic Lake, Antarctica - #594 | ecosystem: Environmental > Aquatic > Non-marine Saline and Alkaline > Saline | place: Antarctica: Organic Lake...
AAGCTACTGCAAAGCCCCTTGCGCATGCCCAATTCAGTAACAAGTTTTGGTCCATGCCAAATGTGACTTTTAAGGAACAGGAACAAGTCCTTAAGTACAGGACGGATACGATACACACAGACAAACACACCATAAGGTTTAGCCATACGACAGGTCCTGCCACCTGCCCTTTGTGCGGAGGATCAGACAGTGCTCCACACATACTTGTTAGGTGCGACAACCATACTCTGAAGAGAATGCACATAATCGACACCACCACGCAGTTAGCCTTTGTGGTGAAGAGGTCAGCATAGGCAAGCTGGGCTCAGTAATTGTTACAATGAATGCTTGTAACAGTGAAAAGTTGTCTGACCTAAACATGCATTGAACCCCCTGATGACATTGAAAGAAACATTCCTGACTGGGTTTTCCCAACACAACAAAACCTTCCAACTAGACATCAAAGCCGTCCAGATGGCGTGTTAGTTATGCCCATTGAGGGAAGAGGCAGGCATTTGGATCCCAAACAGATCCCCCCAAAGGACAGAGACATACATCTTGTAGAATTCAAATTCTGCTCAGACATAGACCCGCAACAGACATTAGAAAAAGCGCACAATCAGCATCGACCTCTTATCCAGCGTCTACAAACAAGGAGCCTCCGGGGCATCTCTCGAAACAACAAAGTCACACTTCATGTTATACTTCTTGGAGTCGGGGGCACAATCTACAATCAGTACACCATAACTCCTCTACTAAACTTGGGCGTCCCCACGCACAAAGTGCACCAACTAGCTACTAAACTGCACTGCCATGCAATAAAAAGCTTAAACAAGATTACAAAAACAAGACACAAATTACACCTTAACAACAACAGTGATAATGGGGGATCTGATGGGGGGGTTAATGGTAGAGCGGCTGGCTTCAGGAGGGCTAGGCGCAGGCCGGATCGCGTGGCTGACAACCCGCCAGATCCTCATTATTCTCTGTTGTTTCTCTTCTTTCTCGTGTTTGGTGGGGCTCTGGCTAGTGTGAGCACTAGTTCAGAGCCTTTCCTTAATGCACGCTGGTGACTTCCAGCGTGGACTTTTACTTTTACTTTTGCTCTAACATAACCCAGAAGTTTACAAATTTATTAATGCAGCTGTCGATCTTTTTGATTGATTTATTTGTTGGGACCTATTGTTAGAGCAGCCATGCCAGGCTGGAGGCCTTTGTAATCCAAACTAAACTAAACTAAACTTTACTTTTACTTTTGCTGTGCAGAAAATTAAAGTGGCCATGATATCCACATTAACACCAACGCCCATCCCCATTCATCCTTACTCTGGCCAGCAAGGGTGGAAAACCCTCCCCCAGCCTGTCTACCAGGTACTCTTAACACCTGCCAACGAGGGCCTCCAGCAGAAAGGCTCTCCATTGCCTCAGATCTCGATGCTGTAAAAGCACACATGCACTACCAACACAAACTAGGTCCTAAATCAAAAAAGCTTTCAAACCATCAGTTCACAAAGTGCTACATGTAATACCAAGAACTGATCAAGGAAGGCATTGTCAAGAAAGACATAAGTAACTCATTTTGGAAAATGCAAGTCACCTCAGGAGAAAATAATAGTGTCATGCTCTGCCGCACAGATTTGATATACAACCAGAAGCGTGCTGCTCAGTGCAACCATATAGAATGCCCACCAATTTGCCCAATCTGCCAGAAGTTAGACGGCACCTACCACACGTTGTCAGGCTGCAGTCATCCCATTATAAACAAAATGATTATTAACAGGCACTACGTGCGTGTTGCTGGACGAAAGATTCTAAAAGCGATCCAACACAGGGTGCATACCTGCTAGCACAGGCAGATGTAGGCAGTCGTGAAAAAATGGTAACACATATTTTGATCAAACTACTAGGTCTGCCAACAGTGCAAGAAGAGCTACCCGTGATAACCTAGCAGATGGCGCTGCCAATCCATACCCCCTCCCCTGGCTATGAAACCAAGAGAAGCAAATACAACCAAACAAACGCAATATACATTCAATCGAAATTAAGCACTGAGTAGACACTTCCCCTACTCAACAAGCAAAAAAGGCACGAGAACAACATAAGCTGCTAATGCCTCGCTTACTCAGACACCGTAAAACCTTTCACACCATCATCCTGCCAGGATAGGAGCAACAGGCACCACTTACAGCAGCCACACAAGGAACCCACTCCACGTCCTCGGAGTTACTGGTCTACATGCCACAGCACTCATGAAACGATTAAGCCTACATTTATTCAGATCCGCAACACAAATCATACAGATGAGACTAGACATTAAATACAACCCGCACAAATATCTGAGCAATACTCTAGGTGGTGTGCAAGCCTCTGCCTCCCAAACATCTGATCCCCATTGAAAAGCTTCTGTTACTTTTATCCTCCAGATTGTCAGATCAAATCACCATCACTGCAAAGTACAAGACTTAGCATAACAACTGACCCAACTAACTGCTCTGTCACACGATTCGTCACTGCCAACAATTGGGCGATAAGATGGGATGTTACGTGCGGTATCATACTGCACGTAACATCCCATCTGGTAACATAAGACCCAGTAATACAGAGTCAATTCTCTGTATAAACATCAGAAAAGAAAACTACGCAGGCAGTGAAAACCACTCCCCACATTGATTAAGCAAAAGAAAGCCACTTTGGTACCGAGTACCGTTAAACTATTTTACCAGCAGACAAAAAAGGCCCAGTCAGAGAGTCCAACAGAGTACCAGAAGGAGGAAAGAAGTCACAAAAAGACTGGAGTACAAGCCTCAAACAAGCAAGAGCACCAGGCACAGACACTGCAGAGCTAGCTAAGGGTCTACCAGGGATGACCACCCATCTCGGCCACTGCCAATCCACAAAAACTACTAAGTCTCATAGCCAGCCCTACAGCACTGAACCTGCCTTGACATCAAATCGACACCCTTTTTACCACGTTACATGGGGTGCTGTACGTCTCTGGTGCATCCATTGGGTGGTGGAGAACACAAAGCAACATCCTTTCCTGATCCATGCCAGTAGTGTCTACACTATCTGCGTGTTTCTTTTTTTCCCTTTCATCATGGACCATAAGCGGTGCAGGACATAGACAGCTCCATTCCAATCCTTGCGGGGGGTGGTATTGACATTTTGCGTTTTTCCTTAATTTTTTATCTTTCTGTCCTTAACTGACTTGGTCTCAATGATGTGGATGTTGCGTTGAAGTTTGCCAAGATCTTTGGGTTGGTGCTGTCTGGGAAAGTGGTTCTGCTGGTGACAGGCGGTGCTCTTCCTCAGCTGCCCTTTGCCACTCCGAAGAGCCCGTTGCTTTCGTGTTTTTACAAAGATGGTAGCAGTTATAACGACGACTGGGCAAATGATGGTAAATCTGTGTCAATTGGAGAGGCAAGGTGGAAAGCGCTACATAAATACTGTGCATTATTGTTGTTTCGGCTGTTCCAGAGATCTGAGGATTATTCATTGCCAGCCGTTTGCTGCTGCTACATCCGATGGAGTCCATGGAGAAAACCATCACTCAGTACCAAAGGATGTTGTTCCTTCTCCTTTTATCATTGCGGAGATTGCCAAATCAAACCCATATCTGAACCAGGCATTAATCTCGGATCATTAGTAGCTAAAACTAATCATCCTTACTGCCGCTTATTTAGCGCCAACGGAGTGGTATTCACTGCCTGTGTTTTCCATCCTTCATAATTATCACGCAACAATGTATCATTGATAGAAAGACATACGCTTTCAAATATGGGCATCGTCACTTTTAATTATAATTCATAACAGGATGTGCACAATACACTATTGCACAAGCAAAGCATCCAGCGCCAACGTTTGTAGGCAGTGCTAGCTGAGCTGCACCAATGCAGGCAGGCGCTGCTCTATATTTGGGGAAGAGGACAGGCGAGAGCGGTAGGCATGCTTTCTGCTGGTGGTACCTCCGCCTCTATTGTGCCGCGAAGACAGACCAGCAGTGGTTGACACGTCCTGAGGGTCAAATAGGAGAGACAAACCCGGAGGTGTTGGTAAGGCAGCTGACATGAGCAAGGGAGGTCGGACGGCATAGGCAAGTAAGCAGGCCTCTTTTTAATCAATGGAGGAGGCCACGTAGAAAACAGGTAGGCCACCAGGCAGCCCCTGTAAAAATGAGACAACAGTCAACAGTGCGTGCGAACAAGGCACGGATTTTTAGGGGAAATTTGCAAAGAAGGCAAACAGCTTGGACACCATGTTGAAACCTCGTTGTGCTCTTACGTTTAAGGGGTACTGCAGCATTTCTTGCCTGCTACAACAGTACAGCCCTGTGGCTTTTGAGTTACAGATGAGCACCACACACACACACACACACACACACACACACTCTCACTCTCACTCTCACTCTCACACTCACACTCACACTCACACTCACACTCACACTCACACTCACACTCACACTCACACTCACACTCACACTCACACTCACACTCACACTCACACACACACACCTCCGTCACCGCATCAGGGGCGAGACAGCCGACCCACGTCTGGGCTGAATTAATAGTCAGGTCTGTGGCAGCTGCCTGCGCGCTGCCTTGCTGGTGAGCAGCAAAGGGTGCTTGTGTGTGGCCTTGTAAAGCAGTCAGTAGCCCTGGAGGAGTGAGGTGTTAAGATTTTAGGGGAAAGGAGGCTTGCTAAGAATCAAAAACGAAAAGAGTATAACATTGGGGGAAAAGACGCAGGATGTAGAAATAGCAGATAGGAAGATAGTTTTGGTACTGAAGCTGGCGCTTTAAAAGCGAGGGCAGGGTAACAAGTAACGGACATTTTATATTTTGGTGATGGAGCCAACAAACCTTTCTTTGTTTGGTGCATGGGAATGTCTTGCTGCTTATGCAGATATTTTTTATACCCGGTACACACCTGAGGGGAGTTCTTGGGGTCCGGCAGGGAGAGGGAGCAAGATAGGCAGGATGTGTGCGTGGCTTAAGCCCTCTGTGGATGGCACACCGTACCTGTGTTTGTGTGTGCGGTGTGTGTATGTATATGTATATGTGTATATGTGTGTACATGTGTATATGTGTGTGTGTCAACCTGTAATAGTTTCAACGTCACTGCTGTCAAAGCTTAGACGGCAACTAGCGTGTCCATTTTTGGAAGAAATCAGGGGAAATCCCCAAAGAATTGTTTAAATCGTGAAAATTGACTGCATTTTTTATATAATATTATGTGAATTTGTGTCATGTAAACACGGAAAATGTCACATCACGATATCATAGTCTTGTTCAGGAAAAAGAAAAAAGAAAGAACTACGCAGGCAGTGAAAACCACTTTCCACATTAATTAAGGAATAGGAGCCACTTTGGTACCGAGTACCGTAAAGCTCCTCCACCACAAAAAGGAAAGGAAAAATCAATGGGGATCAGGAGGGTTGCAGGCTTGGCCTGAAACCGGCTCCTGATGAGAGTTGATAACAGTACTGGAAAGGGCACGTCTAGTATGGACAAGGTTAGCAGCAAAGTTCACAGAGTGCACATGGAGCTTGGAGGCAAGCTTCTTAACTTCTTGAGAATCGAGACCCAGTTCTTTGAAAGGCTTCAGAGTGTGGGTGTTGTAGATGGTGCCGCCCACACCCAAAAGGATGATGTGGAGAGTAACGGAGGCTCCTTAAAGAATGTTGTAAAGGTCTTTGTGCTGTTCCTTTGCGGCGTTCAGCTGGTTCTGAGGTCTGGTGTCCTCACAGTACTTGATCTCAACGAGGTGGATGTCGCGCCGAGTGTTGTTGAGGTCTTTAGGTCGGTGCTGTCTGGGGTTGGTGGCTCTGCTGGTGGTTGGCGCTGCTGAGGTGCTCCCAGTCTCCTTCAATTTCCCCCTGCCACTTCGAAGAACCCACCCCCCTACATTAGTTTGTTGTTTTTGTGTTTTTGCAGCGATGGGAGTAACCAGCACAAAATCTGGGCGGCTGGAGGTAAATCTGTCTTTACCTGGGAAGCGGGGTGGGAAGAGCCATTTGGGAACAATTCTACTTTCAGCTGTTTCAGAAACCTGGAGATTTTGCATGGTCATCCGTTCGTTGCTGCCTATATCCATGGAGACAATGCATGGTCCTAAGGAGCCTGTTTTTCTGATAGCCTTAAGGATCATGCGGCATGCTATGTTGTCTTTCGGTGATCATGTTCCTTATTTGCGTGTGTTGGCACCCAGAAAAGATGTGCAGGGCACCGTCTACGTGTGGGCAGAGGGGGCAAGTTTGACTTGTTGAGAGTTTGAACAATACCGCATGCTTTTGATTATATAGGGTGCCTGTTCTGTATTTCATAATGATACATTTGGTCTTATAGGAGACATTGGATGATGTTAGGTAAGCATTGCTAGTGGCTCCATTGGCAGTGCCGCCCTTGATGAGGGTCTGGTAGTACGCATGGTAGTTCGCTTCAGTTTTGGCATTTCCCAGTTTATGGAGAAGATGCATATGTGCTGAAGGGCTCACGGTGGTTTGGTAGGTACCAGAGCTTTTGGGGAGGAGAATGGGCCATGTTTGTTGCATATATATGGGTATGATTATGGGTTTGTGTTTGGTTTTCTGTGTCTTCTTTTGCAAGCCAGTGGATGTTGCAGAAGGGATTCCCCTCAGGGCCTGCTGTTCTGATGGAGGTGTCAGCAATGTCGGCGGAGGTGGTGGCTGACTTTTGGCAAGGGCGTCGGCATGTTCATTACCGATAATACCAGCATGGGGCTTTATTTTGATGAAGTGGATGGGCGATGGTGATTGGCGGATTGCTTTAGCAATGGATTGCAGGACATTTCCTTGGATGTGGTGGCGATGGAGATTCGGGTGTGACAGCTGCTTTTTGATTTGGTGCAGTGATGTAAGGCTGTCTGTGGCTAAATGTGAGTAGCCGTGTATGACTGCAGCTGTTATAGCTTCTAGATCTGCACGTGAGATGGTGTTGGTTATACCCATGCCTTTTGGGTTTACATAGTGGGAAACGTTGAAGTGAGGGTGGTATACGCCTGATCCGGCGTCTTGCCCTTCTTCATTCTTTTGGAGGCTGCCATCAGTGTTGGTCCAATCCCGCCAATTTTTTACCTTACAGGTTAGGTTTGGGCTGGAGCTGTTTTGGGGTGCTTCGCCAAATTACAATAATTATGAGGTTGGTCAGTGCTAATCAGCAGGGCGCTTGTTTTATCTGGGCCTTCTGAGGCTTAAGGGTGGTCATTGGGTAGCTTATTAAATTTGTTGAGTTCTGAGTGTGTCCGGAACCTAAGGCTGTTTGGTAGGGATGGTTATGTATGTTTTGAGTTTCCCACTTTGCCTCAGGGATTTCTTTGGCATGTTCTTTTAGCCAGTCTTTGTTGTAAGCATTGAGGCAGACCCTGCCCTTGGTGTTCCATATGGCAATTATTTGCAATTCCCAGGAGTGTTTGGAAAGTGGTATTTGTATGTTGTTCCAGAAGGGCACTTTCGCATACTGGAGTTGGTTTAATGGGATGGTGCCCAGGAATTTACACATGTGTGGGTATTTGCGGCAGAGTGATGCATAGGGGTTTGTGGTTATATCTTTATTCCATGAAGGGAGGAGCATGAATAAAGGCTGTTTCCTCTGTGCTGACAGCAGCAGAGTAGATGGCGTGTCTTGTTGCTAAGAGCATGGTGTTTTCATGGTAAATGGGATGGCAGATGGAGAACCCAGAAAAAGGGGAGGAGAAGGCATTTGTGTTTGCCCCAAACACTTTGTCCCTTGGGTGCTCACTCCAGTAATGGGGGAATTTGGGGTCATAGTCAAGGGGGGATGCCATTTTTTCTTTAGTGACCCGGGCCCACTTTTGAAAGGCGGTGGTGATGTGGGAGGGGAGTATCCGTGCGGAAGAGTCTTTGCTTTTCTTATTCGTGTGTTTAGAGGCAGAGTCTTTACGTGCGATGAGGCCTACAAGTTCTGATGCAAAGCGAATGGGAGGAGGCTGGACGTGATCGTGCAGACCGCTGTGTTTTGCCCTGTCAAAGGCCTTTCGTAGTATGTTAAGGCGCTCGGGAGTAAGCATACCTTTACACTTTCCGTCGACAGTGTAAATACAGGCTACTGTGTCAGTGTACATATCAGGAAGCATAGTGTCATCTGGGGAGGATAGGGTATTCTTTTCTTGATACTTCAAGTGATCAATGGTTGTGATCCAGTACTCACAATGCCCTGTGGCCGTGATGTCAGCCTGTGGGTTGGTGGGTTGGATATCAAAGCTAACTTTGTTCGGAAGATCAACACTGTAGGGTTGGTACGTATTGCCCTCTTGGATGGCAGAGAACCCTTGTTTTTGAAGATCATTTAGGTGTTCATCTGGTGCAGGCTGAGACACGTTTGGTGCAGTGATTTGCTCTTCAAACTTTTTGAGGCTCTGCTTAAAGCTTTCACACGTGTTATGTAGTTCTTCTGACTCCCAGGTTGGGTTCCATGAGACTTCCAAATCTCTCTCTTCTGAAAGTGGATACGGCCTTCCTTTTCATTTTGGTTCAGATTGATACAGGCAGGGCAGGCCCATAAATCATTGGCATCAATAGCTTCCCTTTCAGTGGTGTTGCAGCAGCTTGTTTTAAGCAAGCATTGCCAGTGGTAGGTGCGGTTGCAGACGTCACAGATGTACATGTCTTTAAAAGGTGGGGAGAGGTCTGGAGATTCAAGTCCTAGATGGTAGGAACAAATTTCACAGCTTGCGCACTTAATTTGGCTCCGGGCAATAGTTTTACTGATTTGGGAACTAGTCCAACTGATTGAAAGAGGGTTAGGGCCCACCTTTCAATATTCATGGGAAATAGTAAGTGTGGTATTGTTTCTGTCTTTGGGGTGTATCATCTGTCTCTTTTCTTGGGGGTGAAGAATCTCCAATTATCTATGTGCAGGATATCCATATCGTCATAATAGAGTGTGTTGATGGCCTCTGTGGGTGTCATTGAAAAAGCCTTATCCTTCTTGTACGTCCAGAGTTCTTGTTGAATATGCGTGGTGCGCAAGGGGGTCAGGTTTAGTCTAGGAAGGTTATGGGGTATATTGAGGATCTCACATCTTCTTTTCCTTTGGGGTCGGCGCTGTGATGATGGTGCTGGATGGTCTGCAATCTCAAAGGTTGGGTTGTTGTGTATCTGGTAAGTTATCGGGTTGATGATATTGATATGCTGAGTGGGAGGAGTGATTATTTGTGTGAACGCTTGTGTTGCATGGTGGTTGTGGCTAGTGATTTGTGAGCGTGTGGTGCGTTTGTTAGGCTGAACGTTTGCAGGTTGTTCAGTAGGCTGAATTAATATTTGTGAGTTTAATGCAAGTGTCTAGGATTTGAGTCAGGGGCGTATGTTGCTGACTTTCTGTTTGGCTTCGTGTCCTCTTTCTGGTACCGGGGAGGGTATCTTGTGTATGCCGTGCACGCTTTGCTTTTTGGTCTTGGGAGAGAGTGGCCAGTTGGTTAGTGGGTGCAGGGTCAGAGAGGCAAGTAATAGCTGCAGTTTGTGGCAGTGGTATTGGCGATGTGCTTATAGAGTCGTGGTTCCTTTTTGTTTGGTTGAATACCCTTTGTGAGTAGCGTTGTGAGCGCGGGGTCTCCGTTTGTGGTGAAGGTGGAGGCCTTTTCACCGTTGTGGCGAGGGAGTGTTGTGTTTGGGGAAGCTCAGTGCGGGATATGTTGCCATGTGCTGTGCGTTTCCTGGGTCGAGCATTGAATTCTGTACATTGGGGGTAATTTCCTTTAAAAATGAAAGTGTAGGTACGTTGAGTGCAGCATGACCTTGAGTTTCTGTTTGAGCTTTGGTTGTTATTATGGAGGAGGCAGGGGATGTTTGCGGCTTTAAGTTTGGTGTGTCAAAAACAGAGGACCGGTTGGGGTGTCCATTACATGTTGATGGATCTGTGTGTGTAGGTGGTGGGCCTCTTATAAAGTTGTTTGTAATGGGGTGCCTATGGTGTGTTGCTGAGCGTGGCTGTGGTGCAGGTGTTGTGTAGATGGGCAAAGTTTGTTGGGTTTGGGTGATTGTGGGATTTGGGGGCATCTCTTCGTGAGCCGATGTGTTAATGTGTGTATCTAGGAGACCTGTGAAAGAGGAGTTGTTTATTTTGCAGTAATTATGTAGGATGGAATGTTCTGAATTCCTTTCTTGGAGTATTTGTGCAATTGATGTTGGGCTTAGCTCTTGTGTTCCAGGCAGGTTAGCAATGGCAGCAAGCCTATTTAGGGCTATGATGTGCTTGTTGAAAACTCGAGTGTACTTGTTTCTGAGTTGTCGCCCGGAGACAATGTATTTTTCGTTGGCTGATGTGAGGTAATGGAAGCCAGTTATGCCTAGGTCCATAAGCGGTTTGGTAATGCAATTGATGAGGGTGGCTAATGTTGGGGGGGGGGAGGCTTGCGGGCGGAGGTGACTTCTGAGCTTGAGATCATCTAAGAACATGCTGTTTCCTTTTGAGGCTAAGTAAAGCTTGCTGGCGTGGATGCAAGCGAGTTGACGTGCTCGCATATGTAGGTTGAGTTGCCTTTTTATTGGTAGCGACGTTCCTTCTCTTGTGGAAAGGAATGAAGTGGCAAGGGCCTTGAGTTGGGCGACCTGGTGGGTCAGGAGATGCATGGTCACATATTTGTGACGTTCAGAAGGGTCTTCTAGGCTTGTTACGAGTGCTACTGCTGAGCGCTTGTGGTATTCCACGTAGATGGAGGGGGCAGCCAATCCAAAACTATGGACATCTTCACGGTTCATGGCAGTCAGTGTGCTTCGCCATAAGTTGTGTTTGCTTTTGATCACCCTTCCAATCATTGCATCCC
>Ga0307963_1004729_pt1 | contig 10779 bp, 11 predicted proteins | sample OrgLakmetagen594_FD_201829 | JGI IMG/M metagenome (GOLD analysis project Ga0307963, IMG submission 201829) | Saline water microbial communities from Organic Lake, Antarctica - #594 | ecosystem: Environmental > Aquatic > Non-marine Saline and Alkaline > Saline | place: Antarctica: Organic Lake...
GTGTGTGTGTGTGTATGCGTTTGCGTATGTGTGTGTGTGTGTGAGTGTGTGTGTGTGTGTGTGCGAGTGTTTGTGTGTGCGTGTGTGTGTGAGTGTGTGTGTGACTGTGTGTGTGCGAGTGTGTGTGTGTGTGTGTGTGCGCGAGTGTGTGTGTGTGAGTGTGTGTGTATGTGTGTGAGAGAGTGTGTGTGTGCACACATGTATATATGTTTCATTATGTATATGAGTGTGCTGTGTGCATGTGTGCCCACGTGTGTCGTATATCGTGAGCATGCCTTGCGTGCACATACTTGTGCCTGCTGTTGCTGCGGCTGCGGCTGCTCCAAACTCCCACTGCTGTCCGGGTCACAGTGCAGTTGCTGCTGTGTACGCTGCAGTGCCAGCTCTACACTGGTGCTACTGTCGAGCAGAAAGTCCCTATCACTAAAAGGGCTGCCACTGCAGTTCCACCTGCTGCTGCCTGTGTGTGTATGTATGTGTGTGCACGTATGTATATGTATATTCGTGTGGTACACATGTGTGGTATATTCATATATGCATATATGCATGTGTGTGTATATACATGTATGTATGTGTGTGTGGTATATACACGTATGTGTACATAAATGTGTGTGTGTGTGGCATATACATATATACATATGTGTATATACTTATATGCATATATGTGTGTGGTATATACATATCAGCATAGACCCACAGCAGGGACTGCACACTAGCCTCAATCAGCTTACACCTGTACTGCCGCTAAATGTTTCTACAGATGGTGGCCAGGGGGCTGCTGCATTCTATAACCAATACTTATTCAACTCATTTCGTCAAGTCATCTGGCTTGAATGCGAAAGCATAGTTTCATCAGCAAATAAGTCATCTGGCGTGAATCAAGTCATCTGGCTTGAATGCGAAAGCAAAGTTTCATCAGCAAAAAACCATGCACATGTCATGCATGCTAATCTTCACCAGCGTAGTCCCAGATAGACCTGTGGTTTTACTTCAATGGTATTACCTATGGCGAGCGGCGGACTGCTGCCGAAGGCCGGGAAGCCATAAGCACATGATTGCTCTGCTGCTGCTGCTGCTTCAGGGGCTGTTGCTGCTGCAGCTGCTTCTGGGGTATGCACGGGTGTGTTTGCAGGCAATGCCTGGGAAAGAGCCCCTGTGCTTCCCCACACCTTCCTCAGCCCCCTCCCTTCCGCCCCCTGCTTTTGCTGCTGCTGCTGCTGCTGCGATCGCTTGGATGGACGTCTGCTGGACGGCCTGGAAGACAGCGGTGCATGTGGTGAGGGACCTGCATGCTCCGCAACAGCTGCTGCTGCTGCTGCTGCAGGGGCCGTCCCAGCAGCTGCCAGGGTGTGCGTGGGTGCGTTTGTGGGTGTAGGTGTGAGAGTGGGAGCGGGAGTGCTGCAGCTTCTGCCGTCTTGTCTCTGCATGTTGCCTGGTTGTCCGGATTGGTCTGGGTGCCCACTAGGTGCGTTGGAATGAGGTGGGGCTTGGGGGGGGGGGCGGGAGGGGGGCTGGAAACTGTGGCGCATGTAGAAGTGCAGGTCACCTGCAAGCAAGCAGTTGGTGTGTCAGATATCAGTGAAACTGTGGCGCATGTAGAAGTGCAGGTCACCTGCAAACAAACAGTGGTGGGTGAACAGTGATGAGCGGAGAAGGCCCCGCCCCAGCACCAGCACCAGCCCCAGCACCAGCATAAGCCCCAGCACCTGCAGCACCAGCCCCATCCCCATCCCCAGCACCTGCAGCACGACAGACATGCGCCCCAGCACCTGGGGCACGACACTCCTGGACAGCACCTTGAGCACGACACACATGCGCCCCAGCACCTGGAGCACCTGCCCAAGCACCCCCCCCCCCCCCACACACACACACACATGCACACATAGCACGACACACATGCGCACGCACACACGCGCATGTGCACGCATACTCACACACACACACGCACTGCCTGGGGCCAAATGCCCACCGGGATTCGTGCGGGAATGGCTAAAATATTTATTTTGAGGCTCTGGGGTTACCCGGGTTACGTTTAATATTTATGAAATTTGGGCACCGGGTTTGAATCCGCAAAGGTACGGTATACCAATTTATACCAATTATTAGGGGTTGCTACATTTGAAGGGTAACATACATACAGATTATCAGGGGCTAAAAAATTGCAGGCCATCAGGGTTGCTAGGCATAAAGCGTAGCATATAGGTTATCAGGGGTTGCTCCAAATATGGCGTAATACCGTATACACATTTTCAGAAGCTGCTGTACATGTAGCGTAACATACAGATTATCAGGGGCTTAAAAAATGCAGGGCATCAGGGGTTGCTAGGAATACAAGCGTAGTATATACAGATCATCAGGAGTTACATATATATGCAGGTTATTAGGGGTTGCTACATATATATAGCTACATATATATAGCTTTGATTGCTACATATAAATAAATAAAAAAAATGATATATATAGCTTACGGTTGTCCATGAGTGTATCATCAAGGAAAGCTTTCCCTGCCAAACAAACATGTTCTTGCGGTTCTGCCAGCCATGGATATTGGCATCATAATATGAGTGCCAATGCCAATGCCATGACTTGTCAATGACAAGAGCAAGTCACCTGTGCAATGACAAGACCTGTGCAGTCACCCTGTGCAATGACAAGACCTGTGCAGTTACCTGTGCAATGACAAGACCTGTGCAGTTACAAGAGCAAGTCACTTGTGCAGTTATGGGCGTCAGGGACAGGGCCGAAATGTAAAGATGTGGGGGGAAATTACGCTAACAGGTTCAAACTTAGTTGGCCGAAATTGTACATTCACAACGCATTTCATTGAAGTTTTGCAGTATTTGCTGAAAACACTTATTTTTGCCTACTTAGTGCGTACTCTGACTCTGTGTGTACGTATGTCTCATCTGCCAGTACTGAACTCTTGGCACTGTTGCAATCGACACCACCATTACCATCACCATGTGTAAGATGAGTAGGGTTGGCCAGAACTGTACATATACACTGTACATGACGTATATTTGATGACTTCCCTGCCAAAAGCACCGCATGTATTTACATACCAATATATACCAATCTATATACCTACACCTATAAATGAGGTACTCGTCCAATTTTTTCTCATCTCAGGAAGTAAGAGCACTGATGCCACTCAGTGATCTGCAGCAGACGTGGCTCTGCCCTTTGATGCATACGTGCATGTATTTCAAAACACTGACGCCACTCAGTGCTCTGCATCAGATGTGGCTCTGCGTACGTAAAAGAAAAAGAAGAAAACTACACAGGCAATGAATAACTACTCCCCACATTAAGGAGGAGGAGCCACTTGGTACTGGGTACCGTTAAACTCCCTCACTGAAGAAAAGATAAAAAAATTGATGGGGACTAGGAGGGTTGCAGGCTTGACTTGCAACCGGCTCCTGATAAAAGTTAATTATGGTACTGGAAAGGGCACGTCTGGTATGGACAAGTCTAGCAGCGAAGCTGACAGAATGCACATGGAGCTAAAAGACAAGTTTGTAAACTCTTTGAGAATCAAGCACGTGCATATACGAGCATACCTGAAAAATGTACCCGTGCACGGCCTCTCAGATGGCCTCGCACGAGCTGGCGCAGGTTGGCTGCCTTGTGCTCCTCCTTCAGGCATCGGGCAGAAAAAAATCAGAATGAAACCAACGGGCTGTGCATCTTGGCCAGCATCGAACAACAGATACGCCTGCACATCCAAGTCTGCTTTCTGCCTTTTCTCCTCTTGGCAGACAGTGAGGAGGCAGACAAACAGGATAAAGCTCGGCATCTTGGTTGGCAGCATGAGCGGCTTCAGGTGCGTGCACTGTTTTGATCTCAAAGGAAAGATGAAGGAGGACTATTTCAATTGTCAAGGAGGACCATTTCAGGAGGACTATTTCGATTGTCAAGGAGGACCATTACAGGAGTCAATCCAAAGCATGTGCAACAAACAATTGTGGGGATACAGCAGCTGTCACCTTGTTGAACCATTCCAAGAGCCAAATTGGCTCATGCGTGATGATCATCACATTGTCGTCCACAGACAGACGCTTCTCCACAACGTTCGCAAAGTACCTGTGAAGGGCGCATGACTAGGGTTGGCCAGAACCGTGTGCACGCACCGTGTTTGGCCGTATATTTGGTAGTTTGCCTTCAAAACGAACATGCGTGCACCTTATTCATGTGTATATGTATAATTTTGGGCCACTCTATATATTGTTAAAGTGACCTGGATGACTGACGGCAGAAAATGGAGACGGTGGAATAGTCAGCATGATGGGTGATTGGCAGCAGAGAATGGAGACGGTTGAATAGTCAGCATGATAGATGATTGGCAGCAGAGAATGGAGACGGTTACATAGTGAGCATGATGGATGAATGGCAGCAGAGAATGGAGACGGTTGAATAGTCAGCATGATAGATGAATGGCAGCAGAGAATGGAGACGGTTGAATAGTCAGCATGATAGATGATTGGCAGCAGAGAATGGAGATGGTTGCATAGTCAGCATGATAGATGAATGGCAGCAGAGAGTGGAGACGGTTGAATAGTCAGCATGATAGATGATTGGCAGCAGAGAATGGAGAAGGTTGCATAGTCAGCATGATAGATGATTGGCAGCAGAGAATGGAGACGATTGAATAGTGAGCATGATGGATGATTGGCAGCAGAGGACGGGAATGGTAGAATGGACAGAGCATCATCCGCTGCTTCTCTGCTACGTTCACAAGTCCAGCAACGCTTGCGCATAAATACATCTAGGATGTTTGAAAGCTAAAAACAGCCGCAACATAACCCGCATTCAACCCACAGGTGCACCTACCCACACCCAAACACACCCACACCTACACCCCCCCCCTCCCCCACACACACACGCACACACACAACGCATACACACACATACAGCACTTACCTCAGTTGGCAGATATCAATGTCTCCACACAGAGCCAGGTCCACTCCAAACACCCACCACTGGTGGGGAAGCTTGAGTGCAAAGTAAGACTTTTCTTGGGGAAGCAGCCAGCCTCCCAGCCAGCCCTGTATGTATGTGTGTGTTTGTGTGTATGCGTGTGTGTGTGTGTGTGTGTGCGTGTGTGTGTGTTTGTGTGTGTGTGTGTGTGTGTGTGTGTGTGTGTGTGTGCAAACATGCATGCTGGCACGACCCTGAATCACACCTTGTGCTGGATGAACCTGGTGAAGGTCTCCAATCCATCGATCCAGTCATGATTTCCGGGAATGGCAAACGCGTTTGGACCTTGGTACTGAGACAGAGCACGTCGCCCGGCTGAGTGCGCGCCGCCACTTGCTGCTGCCTGTTGTGTGCGAGTGCAAACAATCATCGTGTTGTGTGTATGTGTGTGTGTGTGTGTGTGTGTGTGTGTGTGTGTGCGTGTGAATGGGAGCGCACATTGGGCTGCTGAGTGGAGCATTGCTGGCTGCTGCCTGTTGTGTGCGAGTGCAAACAATCATCATGTTGTTTGTGTGTGTGCGTGTGAATGGGAGCGCACGTTGGGCTGCTGAGTGGAGCACTGCTGGCTGCTGCCTGTGTGCAAGCTATCATGCTTACCTCACTTTAGAAAGTACATGAATTTGAACACTCTGATTGTTATGCTCGGTGTCTCAGTTGCGAGTTTGTGACAGTGTGCGTTGGCCCACTGTGCGTGAAGGAGACGTGCTCCAGCTTCGCGTGTTTCAGAGACTGGGCATCCATACATTTTTATTGCGCATCAGCCAGGAAAGTGGGACCAAACAATGAACTAAACACACTCACAAATCCAACAGTCCATCCTGTATAATAGCATATCTATAACTCATGTCCTTAGCTTGTACCTGCGCATCTGCGTCTGAGAGAAAATCCGGCTTGCTGTGATTATCAGTTGAACCTCAAATCTATGTGCCTGTGCCTTTCGAGTCGGTACTTTTTGCCTAACTTTCACCTAAACATCCAGTCCCAGGACAATTCCGGCTTGCAAACGAAATTCATTTGACCTTGACTCTATGTGCCTGTGTCATCTAAACCTTAGGATCAGATTCGACTTGTGGATAACCTCAGTCAGATCTTCAATTTTATTTCTTTATCCCACTCGCGACCAAATCTTACTTGTGCATCGAAGTCAAGGGCCAGTCTGGCTTGTGGATGACTCTGCGTCAGATATAAAAACCTATGAGCCTGTGTCTTTTGTGTCTGACCCTTACTTGTGCATTCAAGTCAAGGGCAGGTCTGGCTTATGGATGACTCTGCGTCAGACTTAAACCTATGAGCCTGTGTCCTTTGTATCTGACCCTTACTTGTGCATTCAAGTCAAGGGCAGGTCTGGCTTGTGGATGACTCTGCGTCTGACCTAAACCTATGAGCCTGTGTATTTTGTGTCCGACCCTTACTTGTGCATCCAAATGTGCATCCAAAGTCAAGGTCAGATCTGGCTTGTGGATGACTGCGTCAAACTGAAAACCTATGAGCCTGTGTCCTTTGTGTCTGACCCTCACCTGTGCATTCAAGTCAAGGGCAGGTCTGGCTTGTCGATGACTCTGCGTCAGACCTAAACCTATGAGCCTGTGTACTTTGTGTCCGACCCTTACTTGTGCATCCGGAGTAAAAGGCAGGTCTGGCTTGTGGATAACCATCCGGCTTGGGTGGTGGTGTGCAGGAGGAGGGAACGCCTCTTGGAAGGGGTACAGCAGGCGCGTCTCGTACGTTTGCCTGGAAAATTTGAAAGCGTCACAACATTTTGGTAATTTAAACAAACCAGTGATAAGGAGAGGGTACAGCATGCACGTCTTGTACCTTAGCCTGGAGATTTGGAAGACGGCACGGAATTCTTGGCTTTAGCATTTCACTTGGAAGTGTAAGGAGTGAGTTACCGTTTAACTTGGAAGTGATAAGGAGTGGGTACAGCAGGCACGTCTTGTACCTTTGCCTGGAGATTTTGATTAGTAACAAATGCTTTGTTTATAACTTGTTTCACATAAAAGTGACTTGGAGGGGGTTCAGCAAGCTTCTCTGGAGAGCTGCCTGTGTGAGATGGTAACGTAAAGAATAATTACAGCAAGTAACGTAAAGAATGATTTCAGCAGGTAGCGTAAAGAACAATTACAGCAAACAGTGAAGGGCGCAGCAACCTCTTGCCCAATTGCTTGCTAGGTAAGAAGAAATATCTGTAAAGATTTAAAGTAGAGAGTGAGAGTGAGGACATAAGTTTGCATGACTGCTTGCCAGATTAGTTTTAGAATGTTGCAGCACAGGCTCACGCCAATTCAAACTGATTCGAGTCAAAACATACGTACGCACACTAAAAATGACACAGCACAGGCCCATACATGGTTAACACTATTTCACTGAAAGCAACTGCACACACACACACTCACCGTGATGGGTTTGGGTAATGGTTAACATTGTTTCACTGAAAGCAACTGCACACGCGCACACACACACTCACCGCGATGGGTTTGGGTAAGCCAGATCTCCTCCAAGTAACAGCAGCTCCCCCCTGGGCATCGTCAGCTGCATACATTCTTTCTTTGCTGGTGCAGTTGCTAATGCTGGCGCTGTGACAGGTATTGACTTCTGAGCAGGTGCTGAAGCTGCGCACACAGAGATGTTGATGCCCTCCTCCTTCGTGCAATGCTCTTGCTGCTGCTGTTGGTGTAAGAGTTGCGGGCCCTTTTGCTGCTGCACAAACTGCTGGGGCTCCCTGTCCATCTGCTGCTGCTGCTGCTGGCGCTGCTGCTGCTGCTGCTGCTTGTGGTGGAGCTGCATCAAAGACGAGCCTGCCAGAGCTGCTTGGAAGTGGGGAGGTATGTAAACGGGAAGATGAGGGGCAGCGCAGGCACTGGCCACGGCATAGGTAGAGTTCCTGCAGTTGTCGTGCACATTCATGCATGAATGTGCTGGAATGTAAGTAGGGATGTATGCAAGAAGAAAGATGAGGGGCAGTGCAAGTACTGGCCACGATGTAGGTATAGTTCCTGCGATTGTCGTGCACATACATGGGCATGGAGCTATAATAAGGTTTTGGAATTGGTATGCACGGCTCTGAGAATTTGTGTGTATGTGTGGGTGTTGTGCAGGTGTTGTGTATGTATGCGTGTATTTACGAACGTGTGTTTGTGTATGCGTGTGTGTATGTGTGTGTATTTGCTTACAGCAAAGCGTAGTTGCTTGTATACACCAGTTCTAACTTCAAGTGCTAAACAGTAAAATACCCATTTTAATGCTTATGTAGAAAGGGGTTAGATCTCCTCCGTATACTAGCATAGACAGCTAATTTGTCCTGCACTGATACCTCACGTGCTTTGAATAGAAGTCCAGCTCACAAGCTGGCTTAGCCCAAACCAAATGTAACAGCTCAGCAATCACGCGCACGTCAATACTCACCCTCCGTCTCCAGTATCTGCAATGAAATCCAGCCAGAGGTGGTCCTTGTCCTCCAAATGTTCATACAGGTACCCATCCCCCTCGTGTGGGGCTGCATTATTTTGGTCGGCTGCTGAGGCCGTAGTGGCAGCCTGTGTGTGTTTGTGTGTGTGTGTGTGTGTGTGTTTGTGTGTATGCGTGTGTGTTTGTGCGTGTATGCGTTGTTGCATGTGTGTGTATGTGCATGTGTGCGTGCAAGTTTGTGTGCGTGTGTGTAACGCTGAAGTGATGCATGTGTGTCAACTGCTATATAAATCAAGCATGCCCCTGCAGAGACTGCGTGGCATCTTTGCCAATTAGAAGTGGTCTTCTCAATTGTTTGTAAGCACACCTACTTAATGCCACATATAACTAGCATGTTGACAACATAACTTTTGCATACCATTGCCATTCTTCCTAGGAGTACCATTCCATTACCATTCCATTATCATTCTTACATTATCTCTCACAGCACTTCATTGCTCATTCTCTACACCTCCAAGCCGCCCTTGAAATTATCCTGTAACTCACCAACCAGAATGAGAGACAATAAAGAGTGAAATCCCTACATATTTACGTTTAAGCCTATTCAACCTTCTAAACTCCAAGGTATTTTACGCCCTTGCATATGCTCAATGCCCTTATGCTTACTGCATGCTGCTGCATGTACAGGGTTTCGTGCTTATTGCATGCTGCATGCTGCTGCATGCCCAATTCTTTCATGCTCGCTGCATGCTGCATGCTCAGTGCCCTCATGCTCGATGCCCTCATGCTCACTGCATAGCGTTTCCTATGAACATCTGGGAGGTAGCATTGCAGGATTTGACACGCAATGCCCTCATGCTCACTGCATAGCGTTTCCTTTGAACATCTGGGAGGTAGCATCGCAGGATTCGACACTCACACCCTGATGCTCACTGCTCGTGTCCTATGCACATCTGGGAGGTAGCATCGCAGGATTTGACACCTTGCAACTATGACACAACCACCTCTTGCAATGTATCTGTCTATGACACAACCACCTCTTGCGATATATCCGTCTATGACACAACCATCTCTTGCAATGTACCCACTTGTGAGGTCAAAGCTTGTGCTCCTTGTTTAAGAAGTAACTCCCACTAATTACCGTTCTGAGGGGGGGGGGTGGGTAGGGTGAAGATCAAACCTTGTCAATAGATGTTTTACAAAGAGTTGGCCAGAACCATGTACAGTGTACATCCGGTATTTTTGACAGGGAAATCACAGAATATACCATCATACACGGAGTATATATACGATTCTGGCCAACCCTGGTTTTTACAAAATAACTTGAGCAAGAGCTGACCTGCAGAGTGCGCATGTCAAAGCGTCCCAGGAAGAACTTGACTTGGATGAGCAGGTCGAAGCAGGTGTTGTACAGGTCAGCTGAGGTCCCCGAGTACCTGGCATACGTGTGTGAGTGTGTGTGGGTGTGAGTGTGAGTGTGTGTATGTGTATGTGTATGTGTGTGTATATGTGTGTGTGCGTGCAGCACTGTCGCTGCTGAGGTCCCCGAGTACCTGGCATACGTGTGTGAGTGTGTGTGAGTGTGAGTGTGAGTGTGTGTGTGTGTATGTGTGTGTGTGTGTGCAGTACTGTCGCTGCTGAGGTCCCCGAGTACCTGGCATAAGTGTGAAAGATAAGTAGGAGGAAATAAACCCAGAGAAATGATCAGGGGAGAAGGAACCCTAAAGTCCTTGAATACCTGGCATAAGTGTGAAAGATAAGTGGGAGGAATTAAATCCAGGGAAATGATCAGGGGAGTAGGAACCCTAAGGTCCCGGAGTACCTCGCATAAGTGTGAAACAAAAGTAGGAGGAATTAAACCCTCAGAGGGCCATTGGCAGGGGAGCAATAATGCCTCTGACGCAAAACAAAATAGGACCTCAGCAGCGACAACACTGCAACCAAGGCGCCAGGTAGAGCAATCAACAACGGGAAGGTGGACACAGGAGTGCTAACTGGTGAAAAAGCAGGAGCGACGGGCTTTTAGTTAATGACAAAGCAGGAGCGACGGGCTTTTAGTTAATGACAAAGCAGAGGCGATAGGCTTTTAGTTAATGACGAAGCAGAGGCGACCAGCTTTTAGTAAGTGACAAAGCAGAGGCGACATGCTTCTAGCTAGAAGCACACTAGCGAGCAGCAAGTGCAACAGGGGCCTACTAGGGCGGTTGCTGAGCTATTCCTTATGGACCTGCTGAGGCACCAGTTGAGACATCCAAGCATCATCCCACTCGTGAAGGGCCTAGTGAAGGGCCTAGTGAAGGGCCTAGTGAAGGGCCTAGTGAAGGGCCTAGTGAAGGGACCAGTGAAGGGACCAGTGAAGGGACTAGTGAAGGGACTAGTGAAGGGACTAGTGAA
>Ga0307963_1004730_pt1 | contig 10779 bp, 17 predicted proteins | sample OrgLakmetagen594_FD_201829 | JGI IMG/M metagenome (GOLD analysis project Ga0307963, IMG submission 201829) | Saline water microbial communities from Organic Lake, Antarctica - #594 | ecosystem: Environmental > Aquatic > Non-marine Saline and Alkaline > Saline | place: Antarctica: Organic Lake...
TTAGGGGGTGCTTTATAATTTGTCGGGGGCAACTTCACAGAATGCTGAATGCATCAAAAAAATCCTGAGCTCAAGCCCTGTTGGTTGGCAACATTGCTGGGTACCTTCTATCTTGGGGGGGGGGGGTCAGGGTGCCTGGTCACGGATGTGCACGGATGCTCTTTGGTATGCCACGGGGGTGCGTTCAGGCAAATAACCAGCAGCTGGTTCCAAACTTGCATAATGCTGATTTGCATGATAGATAATGTACTGCATAGACCAAATAAAAAGGTGCACCGTTTTAGGTTTCCGCTGGATTTGTGCACCAAGCAGGTGGTCAGTGACTTTTGCCGTATAATTCTTCTTGCCACAATAGATAGAACAGTTACTTTCAAAAGGGGCAGAACAACACTTTTTCTATTGTGATGGGGGTCTAGGGGGGAGGGTCAATTTGGACCAGAGGCCAAAACCTATACGCGGCTGCAAGGCCACCTACGCCTCCTATGCCGTATACGCCTCCTAGCTGTTGCGTGCATTATGGTCATCATCTGTTAGCCCTATTTTGCGCTGCCTGTGAAACCAGGTGTGCGCTGTGGATTATTGGATGTTCCTACCTGCTGCTCTTATTTCTTTTGCTGTCCCCCCCCCCCCCGCCACCCACTTCTGATGCTCCACTCGTGCTGTGGAGCCACTTCCTGTCCATCACTAAGGCCACACCTACCTGTTACTCACATGCTTATGATGCTCCCACCACCACCCATTCCTTTTGATCCACTCAGACTGTGGAGCCACTCCCTGTTCGTGCTGCGCCTGGTCTCATATGAGTCTGACTCGCGCATGGTGTGCGAAAAGCTGGTGGAAATGTTCAGGTGCGGCCTCAAATCAATGGGCATGCGCCAAGTAAGTGCAAATAGACCCTTGACCAGAACAACAAAATGTGAGATGCGGTTCCCCACTCTTATGCGTGAAGTGGAAATGCTGGAATGCAAGCCCTCACTTTCTTGTGTGTGTGAGTGTGCGTTTGTGTGTGTGAGTGAGTAAGTGTGTGCGTGCGTGCGTGTGTGTGGCTATAGTGTGTGCACGTGTTCTGAGACGCCTCATTTTGACATCTCGACTTCTCAGACCTTCTGCACGAGATACAGCAGTAACGACTGTAAGAAACGCCTCCTTCCTGTTGCTGTTACTGCAACGCTGCAGTCAAATGGACGCCCGCGACTTTGTTGAGGTGGTGTCCTGCCGGCTGGGCGACCTGTTCAATGCCATCCTTGAGGATCCTGACCTCCTTCACGTGGTGGCCCACTTGCTGGCCCAGCCCCCCAACAACCAGTTGCAGGTGCGCCCTACATGTGTTGCCTCCGTTGTTTTACTTGCTGGCTCAGCCCCCAAACAACCAGTTGCAGGTGCGCCCTACATGTGTTGCCTCCGTTGTTTTACCTGCTGGCTCAGCCCCCAAACAACCAGTTGCAGGTGCACCCTACATGTGTTGCCTCCGTTGTTTTGCGTCACAAAAGAGGTTTGTTCAAGGTTTCTACATCCCCTCAATCTTCCTGCTCAGCGGCGCAGGGTTCCTCCCTCTCTGAACAGCTTGGCAAACAAGTGCTGTATGTAAGACCCCCTAAAACCGTTTCCTCCCCCCCAACACCGTTTCCTCCCTGTTTCCTATTTTCTTTCTTCCTGCGTAGCCTCTCCTTATTTCCTTCAATCTCATCACGTCTCCCTTGCTGCTGAACTCCTTCCCCGTTTTGCTGCATATCTAGGGTTGGCCAGAACCGTATATATACCCCGTATATGACCGTATATTGGTAGGAAAATTTCTACCAAATATCCGAATATACTCCTTATATATATATGATTCTGGCCAACCCTATGCATATCACACCGCTCACCAGATTTTCTATGTACCCTCCCCTCCCACTCTGACTACACTTGCCACCCTTATCTCTATTTCCCCCTCCCACACGGTCCCCAAACTTTGCGTTGGTTGAACTGCTTGCCCTCCTTTCATGATACCACCCTCCTGCACACCAACCTGTCTGTGTCCCCCCCTCTTTGACATTGCTCACCTCTGCCATTTTAAAACGTACCTCCCTCTGCACAGCGCTCCTTCTTTGCGTTGCTGCTTGACTACTTGGCTTCTGAGAAGCTTGAGCTGCTGGCCAATCTGGACTCAAAAGAGGGAGCTGTCACACTGAGGCTGTTTAAGCTCGTGTTTGCAGCCTTTCCCAGCATTATTGAACTGGAGCCAGTCATGGCACCTCAGGTGTGTAACGTGATAGGGCTGTGTGTGTACGTGTATGGGTATGCACGTGTGTGCATGCATATGTTTGTGTACGTGTTTGTATGTGTGTGTTTGTGTGTATGCATGTATGTATGTGTATGTCGCGTCTTCTGAAGCGCTGCTTGCGCTTCACAGTGTCAGCCGTGCACGCCTTTCTGCTTCAATCACACGCGTATGCATTCTTCGTCACACTTGAATGCAGGTCGTGCGTCTTTTGGAGCGCTGCCTGCGCCTTGTAGTGTCAGAGGTGCATCCCAGAGGCTATCTGGAGCTCATGCGTACCATTTTCAAGCTTGTCATCCAGGTAGGGCGTATGTGGTTTTTTGCCAGGCATGTGCGTGCAGGTTGTGCTGTCAAAGATGGGAGTGTGTATGGTTGCTGCATGGGTTCCAGCAGTGTGCCTGCGTGACTGCATTTTGAGCAGGGCGCATTGGGCATGAGCTAATACTCCAGGGGGTCGTATACGCACTGTTGCTGTTCCAGCGAGCGCGAAGAGTGTGAGCTTGTTGTGTTTAGCCTATTGTTGTAATAGTTGTAATGCAACAACTGCATACCCCCCCCCCCCCAACCTGTAGTTAAACTGCTTTTCAGATGCTGCAAGTGCTCTCACGCTTTACACACATACATCACACACACATTATTCAAAATATCTAGTTATTGCAGACCGGTGGGCAGCTGACGACTCTTCACTATTATCTAAGCGCCCTCACTGTTTCTAAGCACACATCGCTCACACATTACCCAAGCTCTCCTTCCATGCACACATGGAGGCCAGTAGGCAGCTGACATCTCTTCACATCATTTCAAGCGCGCTCAATTGTTTTGAGCACACATCACTCACACATGAGCCACGCTCCCATTCCCTTTCACACTTGCAGGCTAGTGGGCAGCTGAAGACCCTTCACTCCGATCTGGTGCCCTTGCTGCAGCCCTGCCTGGTCCGCTTTCTGGCCATGCTCAATGGTCCCAATGCAGGTTTGTGTATTGTAATCATACATTTTCAACCATTCAACCACACACCTGATAGTACCATCCGCACAATCGACAACCTACTCCCAAGCCACCCCCTCAGTTCAGCTTCCACCCAGCTCTGATATGCTCTGTACTGCATCATCCCACCACCTTGTTATCAATTACCACCTCATTCTTACAAATTTCCTGACCACTCCGACTCCTATCACCGCGTCATCCCTGCCCATCCCATTCCCTATTTTCACCACTTTGCTATCCCTGACCATTCCAGTTCCTACCACCTTGTCATCCCTTCCACCCTCATTCCTATCACTGCGTCATCCCTGGCCATCCCACTCCGTATACCCCCTGGCTGTCCCCATGAGCAACCCTCCCCAACCAGTCTCACTGAGCTCTCCACCCAATTCTAAGCACCCTATACCTAATCTGAATGTAACATACTTGATGTTATATCTAAACCATTGACATTTGCTGGAAATTTGGCATTCTGGGGGGTTTCGTAAGGCCGGGTGCGTATTTTGCACCCACTTTGGCAGGGAAAAGATGCATTTCTGAATTTTCCCCCGATCGACTTCTGCTTCAGGTATAAGCATTATAAATGTAATATAGCAATGCTTAATGTCGAACTTGGGGCAGAGGAACTGGGAATGCCGGCAAGTGGGATGAAGGGACATAGGAGGAAAAGACAAGAAAAATCTGTTGCTCCTTGCCTGCTGCAAGTTTCAGCCCGGTTTTTGCTCTCAGTGTTGCGGGATTTATTACTGGTCAATATAAAAAGGAAATGGGGCCAATCGGTGGCCTGGTTGGAATTTGATGGACTATTTCGACCCCTTACATGCAGCAATCTTGGCTGGAGTTATTTTCGGCCCCATTTCATTCCCTCAGTTTTACACCAGAGTCGCAAACCAGATAATCAAGAAATTTAAAGTTTAGATGGCAGATTGGTGCAGTTTGTGAGCAATGATGTATGTTTTGTACTCTGAAACTTTCAAGAGTTGCCAGTCTCTTTGCCTGTTTTCTTTATAGACACGTGTGAAGAAAAAATCCAGCTATCCAACGCAACTTTCAGGTCCCAAAATGGTGAAGGAACAGGGGAGATAGAGCCAAATTTGGCTTATTGGGACTGTTTGGCTTGCAAAGGGATGGGCCGTTCATGGAGACAGCCACCTTGTCATTCCTTCATTCCTCATTTCACCACTTTGCTGTCCCTGACCACCTCACTCTATCCACCTGGTCACCCCTTACTCCCTAATCCAATCATTGTGCTTCATACACAAACATACTTTCTTACACTCACAAGCTTCATGACGAAAACACTTTTCATCAGAGTAGACAAGCACATACACACACTCACTCACATGTACGTCAAATACATTTTGACAAAACATCCACACGCAACACCAAACACACGTACACGTACTGCTTCATGGTGCAGATAACCTGCGTCCACTTTTGGTGGAGCTCTGCCTCACTCTGCCAGCACAGCTCAACTCCCTCATTCCGCTCATGCCTCGCTTGGCTCGCCCCCTCCTGAACGCGCTCTCCCAGGTGTGCATTACTGCCTGTATGTGTGTGTGTATTTGCGCTTGTATGTGTATGTATGTGTGTACGTGGGTGTGTGCGTGTTTATGTGCGTGTGTGCGTGCGTGTGTGTGTGCGTGCGTGCCTGCGTGTGTGTGTGTGTGTGCGTGCGTGTGTGTGTGCGTGCGTGCCTGCGTGTGTGTGTGTGTTTGTGTGTGTGCATGTGTGCGTGCGTTTGCATTTGCGCTTTTATGTGTGTGCATGTGTGTGTGCGTGTGTATGTGTCCTTAGTTTCACTGGTGCTAAATGCAGCCTTACTCTTTTCATGCCTCACTTGGATCACCCCCTCTTTTAACGCACTCGCGCGGGTGCACGTATGCTTGTGTGTGCATATTTGCATGCGTGAACGCGTGTGTGTTTGTCTGCATGTACGTGCGTGTGTTTGTGGCGCAGGAGCTGGAAAGAGCTACGTAGCTGGTAATACAATGCAAGGAAGTTGCTGTCGTTTCTCCCGCAGCTAGCCTGATTCCTTCTTTCCCGATACATTGTTTAAATCAGCCCCTTCTGAACACGCTTGCTCTGGTAATTCATTAGTCAGATGCTTAAAATAATGATTGTTGATCTGGAAGGGACAGCTACAAAACTCACAAATTGCAGTGTCCCAGCAAACTAAGCATTCACCTTTCACGCTCAAAAGCTTTGAGCCTGTGCATGGTGCATGTGAGATGATAAAACCTGACGAATTGATCATATGTGTCCTGGACTTAAGAGTACCTTACTTCTGGATTTAGAAGTAGCTTAACACTGCAATGGTTGCGTGTACACTCAGGGACCTGATGAGCTGGTCATGCAAGGCCTGCGCACATTGGAGGTTTGGGTGGACAACTTCAACCCAGAGTACATTGAGGTAAGAGCGTGATTTGGGGGGACGGCGGAGCTGATCGCACTTTGTGTCGTTTGGTTCCGAGTTTTTTTGGCAGTTAGTTAGTTAGTTAGTAGGTCTACTACATCAAGGTCAGCATGAGCAGGGGGAGGGTGATTGCAGATGTTGGTCACGCAGATGCGTTTGCCTCATTCACTAGCAACACACCCTGCGCACTCACTGGTGCTGATTGCAGATGTGGTTCACGCATATGTATTTGCCTCGCTCACTAGCGACGCACATCCTGCACACTCACAGGTGGTGATTGCAGATGTGGTCCACGAGTTCATGTCTGCGCTGTGGGCTCTGCTGCGCCCGGGCAACCCAATGGCCTCCAAAGCATTGTACATCCTGGGCAAGCTGGGAGGACACAACCGCCGCTTCCTCAAAGATCCCCTCAAGTACGTCATGCTGTGCTCACTGTGCTGTGTGGGTATGTGTGTGTATGTGTGTGTTAGTGCGTGCCATTGTGCGTGTGGATTTGTGTGTGTAATTTGAGGTGATCTTGTGCAAGTACATTCTGTGTCCATGAGCACTGTAATCTTCCCTAGACGACTGAGACTGTATGCTCTTTGTTTCTTCTCTTTGATGGTGCATTGTTCTTTTTGCCCGTAAGTGCAAGGAAGGGCGGAAGTGTGGTGCAACGAGTTCCATCTGGCCACCTTGCGCTTTACTGCAAGGTGCAATTCCAAGAAGCCCAGACTCCAAAAGTTACCAAATGCTCTCAGGATGCTTACGTTATGCATAGACAGTATGTAATCAAAAGAACACAAGCACCTTTGTCTGAGATATGGTGGCACGCAGTATTTATATGATAAATTATTCCTTCATCATATAAACGTGTGTGCCTCCCTCCTATGTGCAGGCTCAAGTACAAGGAAAATTCAGAGTATGGACTGCGCCTGATCTTGACTTTCAAGCCCTCAACAAACGTGTGTGCCTTCCTCCTATGTGCAGGCTCAAGTACAAGGAAAATTCAGAGTATGGACTGCGCCTGATCTTGACTTTCAAGCCCTCGTTGTCCTTCCTCACACCCCTGGACACCTGCATGGCTCTCGCAAAAGCCTCCCTGTTCAGCCCCACACTGCTGGGAGACGGTGCGTGAAGATGCATTTCCTTACAAATGTGAATCATGCGCACCTGTGCACACCTGATTGCACACCTGCATGGCTCTAAAGGCCTGCCTGTTTGGCCCCTCACCGCCAGGAGCTGATACCAAAAAGGCGCTTATTTGTGAATATGCACCTGCTCATGCATTTTTGTAATGATACGGGTGTATGCAATTTGCATCTAAAAAGGCGTGCACGGCTCTAGCAAAGGCCTTCCTGCTCAGGCTCACACCCTGGGGGACGGCACATTGCTCTTTGCCAGCAAAATAAATCCACATGCATCTCTGTCCACTCAATCGTCGGATGCAAGATGGGTTTTCTCTTCAGCCCCCCACCTCCCAGGGGATGAAGTGCTGCTGTTGTAAGTGTAGATCTGATCGTTTGGGGAACTGTCTGTTATAAGTGTAGATCTGCTCTTACCTGCTCGTTCTTTGCTGCCGATGATACAATGGGCGCCACTTCTTCCAACTACTCATACCTTGGCAAACATTGCTTCTTTTGTGGCTCTTTCCATATGTTTGTGGCACAGTCTTCGATGAGATAGTGCAACTGGAACTTCTGTTTACAAAGCCCATCATATTTGTTTCCACGCTTTGATTCTTGTGCTCTTATTCAGTTTATTTGATTCCAAGGGTTCATCTGCATCATCTGGAAAACTGTCTCACATGCTGCGCCGCAGTTGGCATTCTTTCAGCAATGAATTGCCTTATCACATGCTGCGTCGCAGTAGGCATTCTTTCAGCAACGAAGTGCCATCAGCGTGGCGCATGCTGTGCTGTATCCAGCAAGACTCTTGCACTCCTCTTGAATCAGCCTCGATCGTTTGTCTCACACGCTGCAAGGATGTACTCAAACATATCCTTGAAACCATCAATGAGCGACATCACGACATCGTAATCGTAATTTTGCCATAACGTGTGTGTGTGTGCGTGTGTGTGTGTGTAGTACAGCAAGCAAATGTGCTGTGCTAGCTCCAGATCAGTCTGTGTAGGCAAATTAGCAACCATTTGCTCACACACACCCTTCTGCACTTGTTGCCCTCTGTTTGTGGCTCCCACAGGTTGAGTGTCACTGCCAGCAAATTGCGCTGCGCTTCCTTTGATCAAAGAGCCTCTGTCCTCAAACAACTATTCTGTATACACACACACACACATACACGCACACACATTGCAGCGGCCAACAACCTATACTACCGGCAGCAAGCGCTGCGCTTCCTGCAGATCAGCCTGGCTTCTGTGCTCAACCTACGTGGTTGTGAGGACATCAGCGCCCCTGCCTTTCCCCCTCCCTCTGACGACCAGCAGGCACCTGGCATGCCTGTGAAAGCAGCCACCGCACCTGCAGCAGCACCAGGAGCAGCAGCAGCCACAGCACCCGCAGCAACAGCAGGCGCACCTTGCCTAACAGCACCCGCAGCAGCACCAGGAGCAGCAGTGCCAGCATCAGGGGGTGTTGCACCTGATCAAAGTGCTGCTCCTCCTGTGGGTGTTGGTGCGATGGGCAGTGGCGTGATGGGTGACGCCCAGGCCAGTGCTGCGCCTGCTGCTGCACCCCCCCCCTCTGGAGCAGCACCAAAGGTTGAGGGAGATGGTGGTAGAAATGGTGGTGGTAGCGGTGGCGGTAGCGGTGGTGGTGGTGGAAATGGAGCGAACGGCGCCAAGCCTGACGTTGCTGCGCAGGCTGCGGCTGAGGCTGCTGCAGCTGCAAACAAGGAGCTGACAGTGGAGCGATTGTTGGAGGTGCTGTTAGGCAAAGGCAGTCCTCCCCCCTCTCCCCCACTCCATACTGCCAAGGTAGGCACGCTGCCTTATGGCCGCTGCCCACGTGCTCAAGTTTTTGTCGTGCTGCACGGCAGGGCTTATATTTAGCATTGTAGTTTTGATGCTGCTAGGCAAGGGCAGCTCCTTCCTCTGCTCCACCCTACCCCCTTATGCCAATTTTCATGGGCGCGCACAGTGTTGTCCACTCACATATGTGCGTGTGTGTGTGTGTTTGTTTGTGTGTGCGTGTCTGTGTAAGTGTCCGCGTGCGTGTGCGTACGTTCTCCTTTGTGCGCGTGTCTTGGTGTTGGGCTGAAATACAGCATTTCTGGCAGGTTCTGTTTGGCTGCTCCCCTACCCTTCTTCTCTGCTTTTGTCCCAGTTGCAAAGGTATGAGAGCATGCGCACAGGGAGCCGTAAACCCGTCTAATGGAAACTAAGTTGTACCAGAGGATGGTGTAATGGTATAAGAAAGACATCTTGTTGTCAGCTCAGAGCGAAATGAGCATAGCAAATGGCTGCGCTTGTGTAGTTGGTGGTGCAGGCCCAGCTGACGCTAAAGCGATGGTTGCAACGAATTGCATGCAACTTGTTCACTCGTTCTAATGCATAAGTAGGGCTGGGTATACACATAGCTGTGTATGTACAGCACATGTATGGTACTTGTGCAGTACATGTATATGTACAGTATATGTATGGTGCTTAGGTAGGGAGCTCTCCATACGGTCATATGGAGTACGTGTACAACTATGGCCAATCCAATGTGCAAGCATGAGCAAGCATGTCAACGAGCAGGTGCACACGCAGAGTGACAGTGCAGGTGTGCGTGAGTGATTGTGCAGGTGCGCGTGAGTGATTGTGCAGGTGCACACGCAGAGTGACAGTGCAGGTGTGCGTGAATGATTGTGCAGGTGCGTGCAATTGACAGTGCAGGTGCGTGCGAGTGACAGTGCAGGTGCGCTTGAGTGAATGTGCAGGTGCGTGCGAGTGACAGTGCAGGTGTGCGTGAGTGAATGTGCAGGTGCACACGCAGAGTGACAGTGCAGGTGCGCGTGAATGATTGTGCAGGTGCGTGCGAGTGACAGACAGTGCAGGTGCGTGCGAGTGATTGTGCAGGTGCGCGTGAGTGATTGTGCAGGTGCGCGTGATTGACAGTGCAGGTGCGCGTGAGAGATTGTGCAGGTGCACACGCAGAGTGACAGTGCAGGTGCGTGCGAGTGACAGTGCAGGTGCGCGTGAGTGATTGTGCAGGTGCGCGTGAGTGAATGTGCAGGTGCACACGCAGAGTGACAGTGCAGGTGCGTGCGAGTGACAGTGCAGGTGCGCGTGAGTGATTGTGCAGGTACGCGTGAGTTAATGTGCAGGTGCACACGCAGAGTGATTGTGCAGGTGCGCGTGAGTGATTGTGCAGGTGCACACGCAGAGTGACAGTGCAGGTGCGCGTGAGTGATTGTGCAGGTGCGTGCAAGTGACAGTGCAATCCTTAATAAGGCACAACTCCCAATCTACTTTATAGACCCACAGCAATGGACAAGTTTGGCTGGAAATGAATGATTGTGTGTAAGTTATGAGATGAAAGCGAGCAGATGCATGCAGGAGAAGGGGCAAGGTGTGGCGACCAAGGCCGAGCTTGTGACGTCATTGTATAGGCTGCTGTGTGTGAAACATGGGACAAATGCAAACGAATGCACGCAGGCGGACGCAGGCGTGAAGACAAAGACGCAGCTCGTGGCAGAGCGCAGCGTTCTGGTGACCCTGGTTGCGGCAGTGATAGGTGAGCACCTGTGTGGTTGTGTGTGTGTGTGTGTGCGCGTGTGTGTGTGTGTGTGTGAATATGTGTGTGGATGTGTCAAAATTTTCTAATAATTATTGAACCCTCTCCAAACTGCAAATTAAATGTTAGTGGTATTGTTAATACTTTTTGGGCACTCAGGGGTACAAAACACACCAGTGAAGACGGAATTTGCATTGATTTAATTTGGTCTGAAGTGATCGTGGACGCACAGTACATTTTCTTGCAGGCATGCATGCAAACACATACCCGTACACACAAACACGCGCACAACCACGTACGTACACACACTCACAGGTGCCTCAGCGGATGAGAACCTGGGGTCCATCGCTGCCCCATTCTGTCGCAACATCTGCCGGCACTTTGGCATGCTGTTCGCCACAAACAAGGAGGGGGGGGGGGGGGGCGGGGCCCGCGCGGGGGGGGGCGGGCGGGGGGGGGCCGGC
>Ga0307963_1004737_pt1 | contig 10771 bp, 10 predicted proteins | sample OrgLakmetagen594_FD_201829 | JGI IMG/M metagenome (GOLD analysis project Ga0307963, IMG submission 201829) | Saline water microbial communities from Organic Lake, Antarctica - #594 | ecosystem: Environmental > Aquatic > Non-marine Saline and Alkaline > Saline | place: Antarctica: Organic Lake...
TAAGCTGCCAACTATCTAAGGCACAAGCATAAAAAGGATGGTTAGCACAGCGCAAGCTGTGCCAAGAGAGTACTAACTGACGTTCGGTTGCACTCGCCTCCAAGAACTAGAGTACTTCTGCGAGTACACAGCAGTTTCCCACCCAATTCAAAGCCCACTTGATGTTATATCTAAACCATTGACATTTGCTGGAAATTCGGTATTCTGGGGGGCTGTGTGGGGCCCAGTGCGTATTTTGCACCCACTTTGGCAGGGAAAAGGTGCATTTCTGAATTTACCCCGATCTACCTCTGCTTCAGGACATAAGCAATAAAATTATTATATAACAATGCTGCAAGGTCGAGTTGGGGTCAGGGGTACTGGGAAAGCCGGTGAGTGGAGGCACTCACACAAGGGACAACGGGAAGAAGAGAAAAATATGTCGCTCCATACCTGCTGCGAGCTTCAGCCCGGTTTTTGTTACCAGAGTTGCGGACCAAAATAATTAATATTAAAAAATCTAAATGGGGCCAATCGGTGGCCTGGTTGAACTTTGGTGGAAATTGTTCATCCTTGACATGCAGCAATTTCCGCCTGTGCTATTTCGGCTCCTTATAAAATTCCCACATTCACACCAGAGTTGAGGGGTGAATTATCAAGCCCTATAAAATTCAAAGGGCGCAGATTGCTGCAGTGTGTGAGCAATGGACCTGACATCTTAAATTTTTTTATTGCGAGCCACCCACTAAGTTTTTCGGCCTGCTTTCTTTGCAGGCAAGTAAAGAAAAATCAAGCTATCCAACACAACTTTCAGGTCCCAAAACGGTGGAGTGGTTGGGGAGATATGCCCACATTAGGGGTATTGGCCCTATTCGCCCGGGAAGGGGGGGGGTGCATGGGGACGACCTGTGCCTAAAAGCTGTTAAAAACTCTGTTTCCATCGTTTGGGTTCATCTCACAAAACAGGATAGCAAGCCTATCACCGCACTCACCTCTTCTGTTTATTAGTAAAGCTTTAATTTTAAACTCCCCCAGGTTTCGTTTGAGGAGCGTGCAAAGTGCAAGGAAGAGACCCTCTCAAATGTGGATGGGCGTCAGACAGCCGAAGCTGCAGCAGGCTCGGGTGCGCTATTTATTCAGAAGCCTGTGTGCTCACTATTTTGGTTGGTTCTCAATTACTGTACGTATAGTATATTACTGCCTCTGACTAACTTTTTTGGAGCTGGCGATTAGGTGTTACTGCAAAATTGGTGGTTCATTATATGTTAATTTTAGGGGTAGCGGTTCAGGGACGGTATTGTACCATATTTTATTTAGAGCGGCGATGAGCGATCAGGGTGCCCCCCCGCTCCACCTGCCATTGTGAGGTCGGCTTGCCTGCAGCAGGCAAGAGCGGTCCGGGCCGAGCGAGAGGCGGAAAAGTGAAGAACAAGAGGCCTTGGTTGCGGGATGTAGTTGGCATTGCATTTTGTGCAAATTATGTTGAGACAGGGATGCAAGCATGCTCTCATGCAGCAGTAATGCAGCAGCAGAGATGACTTGCACACACACACACACACACGCACACGCAGACACACACACGCACATACACACACACACACGTACACGCACACACAGACACACACACGCACATACACATACACACACGCACACACATGCTTTACCTATAGCACACAAGCAGCACGCATAACTAGCACACACACATGCAGCAGCAGCAGCAGTGACAGCAACAACAGCAAGAGGGGTGGCCTCACGCAAGCCCAGGGATGCAAAAGATCCTTTTAGAGGGGTTAATTGCTGAAATTTACCTGTAAATAAATGTTTTGAGTGTAGAATGCTGTGCAAACCTTTCCTCTCTTTAACGACCTGGGTCCCTGACAATTCGCACAGTTGTTAGAAATGAGTTGGTACACAAAACCTGTAACTATTATTGCTTATTACTTACCATAAAAACCTTCAACTCTTGCATACTGAAAAGCACTCAGATGTTGCCTGGCTTGGACTGAACCAGCTGCCGTACGATAATTTACAGCAAATCTAATTGATCTTCATGCAAGCTCTGTTAATGTATGCTTGTAATTGCATCATTGAGACAAGAGCTGCGGGTCAACTTATCCAAGCAATCCCCAGGAAAGGGAAATAAATGCCCCATTCCTAAATGCAATTATTCACTCCCCTCGCCTGCAAATTGTAGCGCTGCAATGAAATGATACAAGCGTGCACTGGATTTAGCCACACGAACACTGGATATTTTACAGTCCATAAACATGTAGCGCCGCAATGAAATGATACAAGCGTGTTCACTGGATTTAGCCACACGAACACTGGATATTATACAGTCCATAAACATGTGGCATGGGTCAGGAATGCGGCTCTGTCCCTTTTGTTTGGTTAGGATAAAACATACCCACATAAGAAAGTTCAGATGCAAGGGGGTTATGAAATTAGCCCCCAAAGGACAGTACGTGGGTCAGGGAACTTCATCCCGTGCAGGCGCCGCACTTTTAAGCAAATTTTGGGTTTGCCCGGAGGGCAAAGCCAAAATTTGAAGGGCCGATCCCGGGCTAACCGGAGAAAAGCCAGGTTCCGGAGGATGGCTCCAAGACGCCCGCATCAAATTAGAAATATATTTCCGGGCTCCCCGGAGAAAGATGTGATATCGATGGAGAGGGGCCCGGGATTCCAGGGTGCAGGGTGGAAAGGCAGCAGAGGCCTCCCCTGTGCCCCAGGGAGGAGCCCAAGAGCTGCTGCTTTTGAAGTGCAGGGGGTTAGCAGGAAGAGCAGGTCCCTGCTCTGTGATGCTCATTGCTGGGCACCTAGAGACATAGCATGCGCTCTGCGTATGTGTGGGACTTTTGTATACTATGGCATCACCAGTCACTCAATGAGCATGTGCATGCTTGCGCATGAAAATGTGGATGGTGCCCTCCATTGCCTGCATGCGTGCGTGTGCATGGCATATGTGTACGTACGAGTGCTTGCATGGTGCACTGTGCACTGTGTGTATGACTGCACAAACTCATGTATGTTTGTGCGATTGTATGCTTGAAGGTGTTTGAGTTCTGCTGCATGTGTAGGCATAAACTTACGCGTATTGAACGTGTGATGTGCGTGTCTGCCCATGCGTACACGGCTACACATGTGTATGCCTGCGTGCGTGCGTGTGCATGGCATTTAGCATGGCGTGTGCGTGTAACACTACCTGTGGTGCATGTGCATGCGCGCATGGTTGCATGCATGCGTGTCTGTACTTGTCGTGCGCGCACATGAATTGACATTGCTGTGACTGCTTCCTATGCGCCCAAAAGCCTGGGCTGCGCCAGCAGCCCAGACAAAAATTTACCCTTACTTCCCCACACATTTCTTCACTTTGGGGGAAAACAGCAGCTGCTGAGGGCGTCCCACACAAAAAAGAAATTGGGGTGAGGGAAAACCGAAGGTTTTTCAAACCCCCTGAAGTTCTCTGACGTGGGCGTATTTGCTCAAATCGTGCATTTAAAAAACATGACAGCAGGCCGCCTGGTCACCAACTAACTGATATCAGCTCTTCGGTTTGTTTTCCTTGGATGCCTGCCAAGTAATGCAAATACAAAATTCAGGGTTGAGTCGGGGTGGGCAGCGACAGCTGATTTGTAAAAACAACCTGTACAGCTTCCCAATTGTAACAGGCTGATCCAAGTGGATCGCAAATGAAATAGAACACAGGCACTCACTTCAGGAGAGAGCTGTCTGCCCTTCTGTTTGCTTACCATTGTCCCAAATTGCGGACCTTTGACGACAAATAGTGCTGTTACATCAATTGGCTTGAAATAAGGGTGCAGGCAGGAGGCTGCAAAATAAATCCTTGACAGGCATGTGGAAATATAAAGCCTTCGGCGTAACCCGCCCTTCCTGACCCCTTATACCACAACAAGGGGGGGTTGAATCTGCTCAAACGTAAGAAGCTGTTTGACTACACCAATATCAGCCGTTCAATGGGACATTAACCTCCCCTCTTTCCCAGCCAGACAGTGCCAACACCCATAGTTTAGCTATTTCTTCTTGAATGCTTCACTGTGTCAGGACCTGTTTGGAACGCTGAATATTCGTTACACGCCTGTGAGAAAGCAGGCAAAAGGGTAGCCATCTGGATTTAGCGTTGAAGGAAATGTGTGCTGCATTTCGTCACATGTATTGCAAAGCCTAAACAAGCATGTGCGAAATGCAAGCTGCCTGCGAACCTGAACACCGAACACAAGCACAAACACCACTCACCGTACAAGCTTGACCTTGAAGCAGGGTTCTTCAGCACATGGAATCAAGTCCCAGTGGCGAACTTGAACTGGGCCGAGGCAATCCGCCTCCACTTTGCCCACCTTGCGTCTGGCCTGCTGCATGGTGGTCTGACCCCCCCCTTCTGCGGCTTTTGCTGCTGCTGAGGTGTTCCTGTCTATTGACGCTTTTTGGGGTCCCACTCCCTCTTTTTGGCAGCTGTGTCATCGGTGGCACAGAGCTGTACCCCAACATCCACTAATTTACGCTCCGGCGCTATACACTCTGCTATTCTCAACGTGAAGTTTCTCTAAATATAATGCTCTCTGATACCGGGAACACCCCCCACAAACTCGTAGACGCAGTACTTGCACTGCACCCTTCTTGTTTTCTCCTTTATGATGACACATATAATCCCATTTGGGCCACTTTTTGTTTCCCTTTGTTGTTAATGAATATACAACTCGTATACAACTAATTGGGCAGATTCTAAGATGTGGGGGGAACCCAGGGGCTTGTATCCCAAAATTGCTCATTGATCTCTTCAAACGGTTTGCAAACTTGCACGCATTATATTAAACCCTTGTTCCAGAAAATCAAACTGGGCAGCCCTCTTATGTTCTGACAAATGAGGGAGCAACGCTAGCGACGCTGAAAAACTGGCGAAGCCCATCACGCGCGCAACGTGTGCATGCACATGCATGTGTGTGTGCGTGTGTGTGTGTGCACATGTGTGTGCCTGTGTGTTTGGGCGTTTGGATGTGTGTGAGCGCATGTGTCTGTTTGTGCGTGCGTGTGCATGTGTACGTGCATGTGCATGTGCGCGCCTGTGAGCTTTCGCGCTGGTTTGTTTTTGTGTGTGTGCGTGCGCTATGTGTGCGTGCGTGTGCCTTGTTGCCCCACAGATGCTGCAGTGGTGTGCATGAAGCTGTGCTGGAGCAGCCTTTGCTGAAGCAGGCGTGAGAATGTGCTGCTGCTGCTGCTGCTGTTCCCTGTCTGTTGAGAGGGCAGGTGCGAGCATGTTCCCGGGCTGGCCACGATGTCTGAACTCTGCTTCAACACACAGTGCGTGGCAAGCACCTGCACAGTGCAATCCATGCCTTTACTCGCACGCCCCACGAGCATTCCAAGCCAACACAAACCGCGTTCCTAAAGGGTTCTGTCCAAGCAAACTTCCGCGCGTCATGAACATCTGACCAAACTAAAATCATATAGCACATTAAAATTACTTGTTTCTGCTTGCATGGTCAACCGTGAACTTTGCAGCCGGAACACAACCAAGGGACTCTAACACAGCAAACGCAGCCAGAGAAGTGTGCTGATGGATGCTGCATTAGCAGGAAGTGGTCCGGGAGCCTGGCTGAGGAATCCTGGGTAGCTTCCTGGAGCTTCCAAACATGAAACTTGTCTCCCAAACTTTACACACGACACTCCAGGTTTCCAAAATTCATCCGGCACGGTAGAAAGTTTGGTTAGTAGCCTATGTCGAGTCTCAGCCCGGGAGGTGCCCTGGGTGGGCCTGGAGAGGAGGTCTGGACAGCCCAAAAACGAAATGTCTCTCAAACTTCACACACCGCACCTCAGGTCCCCCAAACTTTTCTGGGGCGGTAGAAAGTTTGGTTAGGAGCCTATGTTGAGATTCAGCCCGTGGGGTGGCTTGGGTGGGCCTGTGTGAAGTGTGGTGGGAAAGGGTCAACGCTAGGGGCTCACGCCCCACGAGGGGGGCTTCCCCATAAATTGCCCAGAAACACTCTGGAGGACCCCCCAAAATTTTCAATGACCCCCCAGCAACCGAGTCCACAGATTAGTCAATAAACGTGAGGGTTCTGAATGATAATTTAGATTGGTTCGACACCTGTCGGCGAAAAGTTTTTTTGTTTTCTTCTGGGCAATTCCCCCGAAATTCTCAGACCCCCCCTTGACCCCCCTCTCCAACTGACCCCCTCAAAATCAGCCCGTTGATGTGCTAAGTATAGCTTTCAATGTCAGGATTCTAGTGTTTACAATTCTCGTTAGGTTTGACACCTGCGAGCATATTGTATGTACATGCAGCCTCCTTTGCAGGTATACTTTATTGTGTCTAGTCAAGGTCCTACATGCATACTCAAAAAGTGACATTTGTTTGGGCCCTAGTGGCAAAACTGACTGTGGGGTGGTTGATTTGCAGATGCACAAAAGGACAAGGACCAGTGGATGTGCATTACCATGGTGATGGCTGTCGCAAAGGAAATGAAGCTGCCCCCCATCAGCACTGTTTACGACCTACAGAAGGTATGCAGAAGCTAAGCTTGGATGCAGAGTTGGCATAATTGCATAGGTTTAAATGCAAAAGGTACTAGATCAGCGCCTTCGTACGAAGATGTCTTGTCTGTTTCCAGAGTAGAAAAAAACAGGCAGTAGTTGTGTAGCCAAGCATGGGTAAGCAAAACGACCTGCTTTCTCTTTAAGCTCTGTTACAGGCCGTAAGCCATAAGCCATACATAGACCCAGGCATAACTCTTGTAAATCCTCTTATTACAAAACTGAGTACAAGAAATATGTGCTTGATAGTGCTGGCTGGGCTTTTCGAGTGGAATATCCCAGAGGGACTGGAGTCATTTAACGTCAATTGACCCTCTGCTCATTACCACGCAGAGCAATTTACAACAAATTCCCTGCTTTCTTTGAAGGGTACAGGGTGATGCAGAGTGTTAAAACATCAGAAATGTTCACACAACACACCAAGCTTGGTCGATGCAATAATTTAAAGATGTCGCTTAAAACCTGTTGCCAATAATCAGCAATACCTGACTCACTGCCTGGTCGTGTGTAGGCTTTGAAAGCCTTAGGCGGCATTGGTGTAGATGACTTGATGGCCTTTGAGCTCATGTGGACACCACAACAGGAAGGAGACTCCTACTCCCGGGACGAGCTGCTCCTTGACTTCCCCACTCTCGTGACCCTCATATAAAAGCTCTGATTGTTGTGTGTGTGATGTGTGTGTTTGTGAGGCCATTGCGCAGTTAGAATAGGACGAGAAATTAGGTATATAGCGATTAGGATTACATTCCTGCATTGCCGGATTGCAATTTTGGCCCAATTGTTTGGCGCTGTCTTCCAATGGAGAAAAAGCTATATACATGCAGGAATCCTTTTTAAAACTAGGCACTTTACCAATTAGATTGATGCATACTTCAGTGTTTTTGCATGTTGGGGGGCTTCGTTTCCTTGTTTTCATGTCTTATGTGTGAGTCTACTTTGCTTACCCACTTCGCTCAATCCTTATGTGCGCATGGCTTAGTCTGTATGGAGTGTGGTGGGAAGGAGACAACGCTAGGGGCTCACGCCCCCACAAAGTGGGCTTTGCCAAAAAGACCGCAAACAATTTGAACACTATCAGCAAGAATTAGAAAAGGATTTTGTCTTGTAAGGTATGGTAAGGTTGACATCGCTATATATACCTCTGGGGTCATCTGAGCGGAAGCTTGGAAAAAGCCCGAAACCGAGCCAAAAAGGTGCTAGAAGAAGTCAAGGGAAAAAGGCTAGGCACTCATGCGGACAGTCCAGCAATTTGTGTTCCTCATCCTGAACAGAGTGCCAGTCACATGTGTTACAAGGTTTGCAAGTTAAGCCATCAGTCAAAACGTGCGACTGTTAAGCTGCGTATGTAAACGTGTAAAAATAAACTGGGATAATTGTTGTTGTAACTTGTAGCACCTAAAAAAAACCTGGAAAGGGAAAAAAGGCACAACGTTGCTTGTGACATTGCAGCACTGAATTAAATCAGTAACAAATCAAGCACATGTTTTACAGATCCTGAGCTCATAAGGCCTTCTATTCCTGTTATGACGAATTCTTTGAACCAGAAATTTATGGCCAGAAAGGCGAAGGCGAGAAAGTGCACGGCCGGCTGAGATTGCTGGAAATATCCAAGCGAAGGTATATAGGTAACATAGGCTTGTGATATCTTTTTCTGTCATTGCACCAGCCAGGAGCATTTCCCTAAGGTACATCAAAATGTGTGATAAGTCCTCATAAATCTGCTGAAATGGTAATTATCATGTGGTATTAGATTGTCAAGCTCTCTCCAGCTCCCGATGATATGTTCGCGCAAGGTGTCACGACAAATTAAGGTACCAACTTAAGCATGGATTGCAAGTATGAATCGAACCATAGTTTGTGATGGGAGACGCGTAGGATGTCACTCCGTCCGGAACGCAGTTTAAATTCTGTATGTGAAGACACTAGGCCTGATCCTTAATTTCAAAAGGCAAAAGCACCTCCATCTCCAACCTGCATAGACGGGAAATAAAGAAGTCAAGCTCCACGTGATCCTTGTTTGAGTAATGGGGGCTATTTGCAAAGACTATACAAACAAACTTCTGGCAGACCTCCGTCTGGATTGCCACAATATTAAAAAGCTGACACTTAATTGAATTAACAGTCTATCAAATATGCATTTACACTCATAAAACACGATATGCACTGCAATACAACTTAAGCAACAACAGTCATGGTGTGGGTCTGGGTGCCACGGCACACAACCCCCCTGACCCACACCAAATTTTTCTTCTTGCGTGGGGGGTTGCCTGTTGCAGGCACCTACGTAACCCCCTCACTCCCTTAATCATGCTGGCTGTGTCATCACTACCAGCGGAGTCTTTTCTTTTCTTGGGGCAGCTGCTTGGGGAGTGACTTTCACTGCCTGCGTAATAGCTTTTTTTTATGTGGGGTTTTACCCCTTTATTCACCACTTCCCTGGAGGACAGCCCCCCGCTCAGGGCTCTCCCTACATCTCGGTCGACACAGCCACTGTCACGGAGCTCCTTAAGCGCCTGCGCCCCCTCAACTCCTTCCCGAAACACGTGGTCAAACCACACACAACTGTTCCGCCTCCCCCAACCGCCACCCCTGCAATTGAAACCCCCAACAACGAGCGCCCCACTCACACGCCCCCACCCGCCCCACCCGCTCCCCAAACCAATTTACAACGCCCCCCACCTGTCCTACGTGACCTCCCAAGTACAAGCAGAGGAATCTCTCAGTCCCTGCCTTCCTCCCGCAGCCATACCCCTCGCAAAGCCCCTCCCCCCCTTCCAAGGCCAACACAAGAGGCAAGCTGTCTCCAACTCCCCTCCCAATGCCAGTCCTTCTGCACACTCCTCTCCCACACGTTGCTCCCCTACACGCAACACCAACACCAACCCCCTCCCAGGCCTAGGGATGTGGGCGGCACAATGCTACACGTAATGTTGACATTTAACTGGCCATATCAAACTGTGATGGAATATTCTGACAAATAGAACCAGCTGGTGACATACGTGCAAGAGCTTCACATTGCTGTCCTTCTAGAGACTCGTACGAACGACTTGACACGCCTAAGTTCCCAATTGCGCACACACACAATTTGCTACCACAACGATGTTGAGATTGGAGGGAGGAGAGGTCAGGGGGTGGCCATTTTTATCCACAACAGTCTCGCGGGGCTTGTTCAGTTATGGAGGGTCTCTGACTTATATCAAGCTGTCTGGATTCACATCAACGGGTCAGTTTTTGGGATTCAGGGGAGAGTGCTGTTGGGGGCTGTGTACACTAATCCTTGCTTTTCTTCCCGTTCTGAAGCTGAGATTTCCCAAATGTTCTCACACATGCAACACAATGTTTCTGAAGCACTAAGCGATAGCCAACATTTGATTTTGGTAGGGGACTTCAATGCACATTTAGACAATTTGCCTGACCATTTTCCTGAAGGGCACGTTGCCATGCTATCCAGATTTCCTGAACTGGGCATTACAAGTTTGGGGCAGTACAAAGACCGAGCTAACACAGCCGGCAGATGCTTGTGGGACATTGCGCTTGAAACTCCTCCTTTGACCACGGGCAGGGGGAAGGGGGACAATGGGCAGCCCACCTTCTTTGGTTACAATCCTCTTTTCAACCCATCACGGACTGAACACATCCTGATGTCCACTGCCCATTTTTGTGCTGCAAACAAATCAGCGTACTACATGAATTCGACTCAGCAAAGAAGAGGGAAAGGGAAACATATGGTTTGGAGGGGTGAGCACAAAGACACGTTTTTTCCACACATGCTTGAAAATGAGATTGTCCTCTAATCTTTTCGGGACTCTATACGCAATCAAGGACGTCAATCCTGCTACCAACACTTCCTAGATCTCATTACGCGTGCTGCTAATGCCACTGGTATGACAGCAAGACAAATGTCGCGTAGAATGTAGCTGGGCCTTCCCATGGCCCCTTGGTATGACGAAACGTGCCGTGATTACCAAAGACGTATCAGAAAGAAAAAACAACCAACCTTTTGCTGAGCTGCAACAACAATACTCTACTTACTGCAGGCTGAGGAAAAAACAATATAAAAAAGAGAAGGCAGATGAAATGGTTGGACTCATTGACGCTCGCAGCCCAGAGGTGTACAAGCTGACGACTGCGAACAAACGGTCTGACATTTCTCCTATTTCTGCTGAGTCATGTAATGAGCATTTTCAGTCATAATTTGTGCAACCAAAAGAGAACTGGACGATCCAGCTCACCTACACGG
>Ga0307963_1004738_pt1:0-2500 | contig 10771 bp, 14 predicted proteins | sample OrgLakmetagen594_FD_201829 | JGI IMG/M metagenome (GOLD analysis project Ga0307963, IMG submission 201829) | Saline water microbial communities from Organic Lake, Antarctica - #594 | ecosystem: Environmental > Aquatic > Non-marine Saline and Alkaline > Saline | place: Antarctica: Organic...
AGCCGGAAAGCCCAGTCCCAAAAACTGGGCACTCATCGCTCACAAAATATATATTTTCACACCCTCCCGCACGTCACGCACCCCAAAATTAAATAATTATTTTAGCTTCCCGCAATCACCCCGCAGGGTCAAAAAAGATATTTATGCGGGGTGATATAAGGGTTGTACGGTAGTTGGCGTTACTGCTGTTCGCGATGCTAAGGTTTGTCTTTCCCTGTCTTGGTTTTCACACTCAAAGCTGCGGAAGTGGTGCGCTGCAGCTAGGGTGTGTGACATTTCAGGGGCACGGACAATCCTTTGGGTCCCAGATCAAAATTGGCTATTAAACAACAGAACGCATCAATGCACCGTTTTCCAACAAGGCCAAATAACTGCGCTATTATTAAAGGCTTGAGCACTTATTTTCCACAAGCAATATAATTATAAAGTTTATCCTTTAAAATTGTTGTCTGGCTGTTTGCTAGGCGAGTCAAATAATAAGGTACATTTAAGATGCAAGTAAATTCCGGTTCAATGAGGTAGAAAAGGTATTACCTCAAGAATGAGCAACAATCATGCTTCAAGTAAGTCTAGTCGAAAGCAAGCACAAGCAAGACTGCCAGCACGATGATCAGGAAGATGAGCATGCAGAACTGCAGGCTCCCGCCGCTTTTGCGAATCATGTCCTGCGCACACATCAAAAGTATGAGCTCAAGGTATGGCTTAAGCTTTAGCTCATACTTTCGCCGCTAAACCTGGAAAGATGCACCTTAACGTAATAGAACAACAGAACAGCACACTGATAAGCTAAGTGCTGCACCATTTCGATGTTGGTATAGTGTTTCCAATTGGTGGCTGTTTCGGTGAGTCGCTTTCTGCTGTAAATCTTATCCGTATGAGTTCAGTGTGAAACATCTGAACTCAGGTTTTTGAAGTGTAGCATAAAGTGAGATGTTCTCACTTTCTGGTTTTCTCCGGTTTCTGCTTCCCTTCTCCATTCTTTTTATTCCTTGTAGAACACAACTCTCTCTTTAGCATACTTACCCCCTCCCTCACCGCTTTTTTATATTTTAGTCTTTAGTTTTCTCCCGTTTTTCTGAAATTGATGTGTTTTCCTTGGTAATAATGACAGAGCCCTATGCTGCTCACGATGCAAGCGAAATAGAAATATGGAAAAGAAAAAAGAATAAGAAAAACGCAGATAGAGTTAACACTACCGGCATGGATTAGGAAAGGATGTTGTTTTGTGTTCTGCACCACCCAATGCATGCAGAGACACACAACATCCCACCTGGAGAATAAAAATAAGAGAAGTATTTTAGTGGGGATCAGGTAGTTGGGAGGCAGAAGCCTGCACACCATCAGGAGTATTGCTCGGATTTTTTTGGGGGTTGTGTTTCAATGTCTCGTCTCACTTGTATGAGTTTGGTCGCGGATCTGATTGCATGTAGGCTTAATTTTTTCATGAGCGCTCTACCAATAGCTCTGAGGCTGTGGAGTGGGTTCTTTGTGTGGCTGCTGTAGATGGGAGCCGTTGCTCCTAGCAGGTGGTGTGAAGGATTTTGCGCTGTAAATTATAGTAAGACGCATGAGGTTTTGTTACAAGAGCCTAGCAAAAGGACCTTAGATGCCTGATCAACACAGATACTAAGACAGGATCTAATCGTCATGAGAAACACACCTGCATTTTCTTCTGCGTGGCCTTTAAACGCGATTGGGTTGTGTCCATGTCTTGATCCAACTCATCTAGGAGCCCGCCCTGCATGAGTTGAATAAAATCATACATTTGGTGAAAACATCATATAGCTGACCTGTTTATGGGGTGCATAACTAAGCAACTTATTTACAGATTTACAGCCTTTGTTACTTGGCATGCGCACAAACATACCAATAAAAGTACACAGGACATGACTTGATCCCTACACAGCACAATCATACCTGGCCCTCCAGCTCTTCCCCAATGGCTCGCCCCATGCGACCAATCCGATTAACGTGCTGCTCAATCTCATCTAATGAATCATCTTGCCTCCTGCACGTATGGATGAGGTCTCACGCAATCTGATGCACACCTCTCTAGCACCATAACAGGTACAGCATTGCAAGCCTGGGGAAAGATGGATTTGACCACCTAAACAAGCCATTTGACAAGGCACGCTCCCTTGGAAGAGAAAAAGAGGAAACATTGTCTTTTGGGGAGCCATGCTCACACGCTTACAGGCCTTGCCCTGAAAGAACTATGAAATGAGTTCACGCCCAGCTTTTTACACAGAAGTTTATCAACATTCATACAGGACTAACTCGCAGGGCCTCCACCTACCTAATAAGCAGCTGTTGGCTCTCACTCTCAGATCCCAGAAAGTTCTGATTCGCTGCTGTGTGCTGCGCCTGCTGGGGGTTAGGCATCGGAGCATCCATCGCTGCTTTCAGCCGCTCTCCAATTCCATCTATCTGTACATCACACAGGATAGAGCAGCAAAGCATTACTAGATGACTCGTTGCATTGCATCACTGCAGCGTGTTT